>Ga0209698_10000142_pt1 | contig 73022 bp, 63 predicted proteins | sample LitLauG_LLR_2012_FD_187203 | JGI IMG/M metagenome (GOLD analysis project Ga0209698, IMG submission 187203) | Freshwater sediment microbial communities from Pennsylvania, USA - Little Laurel Run_MetaG_LLR_2012 (SPAdes) (version 2) | ecosystem: Environmental > Aquatic > Freshwater > Creek >... | reverse complement strand
GCGGCGAAATCCACCGGCCCACGCTCCGTCGAGGGCAAGGCCGTCTCGAGCAGGAACGCTCTCCAGTCCGGCATCCACGCCGAATCCTCCATCATCACCGGCGAAGATCCCGAGCAACTCGCCCAACTCACCGAATCCTTCTACCGCGACCACCAGCCGGCCACCGCTCTCGAACGCGCCCTCCTCGACAACATCATCCGCGACACCTGGCTCCTCGCCCGTTTCGCCCGCATCGACGCCGAAATCATAGAGCATCAGATTCACGACACCCACTATCCCGATAAGGATCACCCTGCCGGCAAAGCCTTCCTCGCCACTGCCATCGCGCAGTGCCGCCTCCAGCGCCGCATCAACGATACCCGCCGCTCGCAACTCCAGGCCCTCAAGGAATTCCAGCGCCTCCAGGCCGAACGCCACGCCCAGCCAACGGTCCCAGAACCCCAACCAGCAGCCGAACCGCTCGACGTAACTGCCGTGCCCTCAACGCCCAAGGAGCAAATTGGCTTCGTTTCGCAACCTCACCCTGAAGCCCCTGAGAGCCCCTCCGTCAAGCCCGCCGTGCTCCCGCCAGCCGCCAAAATCCGCCCCGGTTTCACAGCATGACTCCCGCCCCGGCATCTGGCATCCGGCATCCGGCATCCGGCATCCGGCATCTGGCATCCGGCATCCGGCATCGCGAGGGTAGCGGTCAGCCTCACTAAGTTACTATGAAGTTGGACCCCGAGAATGCCCCGTTTGCCGAGAATCTTGCCGTCGTCCCTGCCGAACTTGAGCCTCAGCGGGGTGATCGACATCCTGGTGGTCGCGTTCGTCTTGTATCAAGCGCTTATGGTCGTTCGCGGAACCCGCGCGGGCCACATCCTGATCGGCATCCTGACCATGGTTTCGATCTACGCCATTGCCCTCTGGGCCGGGCTGGAGGCACTGCGGTCGCTGCTCTCGTTTATCGTTCCGTACCTCGGCATCGCCATCATCGTCCTGTTCCAGTCGGAAATCCGGCGTACTCTGGCCCGCATCGGCCGCAAGAACTGGTTCGGCCTGCAAACCGGGTTCCGCGCGCCCGAAGCCACCAATGAGATCCTGCTGGCCATCGAGTATCTGGCGCAGCACAAGACCGGCGCCCTGATCGTGCTCGAACGTGATATCGGCCTGCGCACATTCATCGAGAGTGGTGTGCGCCTGGAAGCCTTCCTCACGCGCGACCTGCTGCGGACCATCTTCGAGACCGGGCTCCCGCTGCATGATGGCGCCGTAATCGTGCAGAAGGAGCGCGTGGCCGCCGCCGCCTGCTTCCTGCCGCTGACCACGAATCCGGTGCTCTCGCGCCAACTGGGCACGCGCCACCGCGCGGCCATCGGGATCACCGAGGAGACCGACTGCCTCTCGCTGGTGGTGTCCGAAGAGACCGGCAAGATTTCCGTGGCCGCCTTCGGCGAATTGAGTTCCGGGCTGACCCTGGCCGAGGTGGAAGAGCGCGTCAACCGCCACTTCGGCGTACGGCGTCCCGGGCGGGTACGGATTGACGAGTTTGCCGCCGACATCCCGATGGAGTCGGATGGCGACGCAGCAGCGCCGGAAACCAAGCCGGCCGATCGGGTGCACCCATGATTCGTGCGTTCAAACTGGTTCGCGGGCTGTTGTTCGAAAAGCTCGCCTGGAAGTTGCTGGCCCTGGCGGCAGCGGTGGTGATTTGGGCGCTGGTGGCCAGCGAGCCCGAGTTGGCTACCTTTGCAACGGTGCGGCTGGAATATAAGAACCTGCCCGACGATCTCGAGGTCAGTTCGGAGCCGGTGACCTCGGTGGTGCTCGAGTTGCGCGGCTCGGCGGGCGCGCTCCGTGACATTGGCCAGACGTTTCACCCCGCGGTGGTGCTGGACATGTCGAGCGTGCAGCCAGGCCAGAGGACTCTCACCGTGGGCAATGGCAACGTAAAGCTGGCCCGTGGCGTGAGTCTGGTGCGCGCCATCCCCTCGGAGGTCCGATTCTCCTTCGAGGAACGCGGCCTTCGTTCGGTGCCGGTGGCGGTGCGCTTTGCCGGCGAGGGCCAGAACGGGTACGCCGTCGCATCCTACGTGGTGCGCCCCAGCCTGGTGCAGATCACCGGACCGAAGAGCCGGGTCGCCCGGATTCCCGCCGTCTCCTCGGACCCGGTGGACGTTTCGTCCGTGGTCGGTTCTTCCGAGTTCCGCGTGAATACTTTTGTTGACGACCCCTTTGTCCGTTTCACCGCCTCCCCACAGGTGGCCGTAGTAGTAACGATGAAGAAGAAGTAGTAGTAGTGGCACAGCCATTCCTGGCTGTGTTTCTTGTTTTTTGGTGTTCCAAGGAGCCTGGTGAGCAAACAGCTTTTCGGTACCGATGGGATTCGCGGTGTAGCCGGAGAATATCCCCTGGACCCTGCGACGGTCTACGCTTTCGGTGTGGCCCTGGGCCACGATGCAGTGTCCGCCTTCGCGAGCCCGGAGATTCTGATCGGCGCGGATACCCGCGAAAGCGGCCCCTGGATCGCCGGTCTTGTGGCTGGCGGTTTGGCCCGCGCCGGTGCGCGCGTTCGCTACGCCGGCGTGATCACCACCCCCGGTGTCGCCTGGCTGACGCGAACTGGCGGGTTCGTCGCCGGGGTAGTGATCTCCGCTTCCCACAATCCCTACCAGGACAACGGGCTCAAGGTGTTCGGGCATAGTGGATTCAAGCTGCCGGACGACGAAGAGCACAGCATCGAGCAGGAGATTCTGCGGCTGCTCGCCCACGGCGTAGAACCGCACCCCGCCGTGCTGGCGGTGGAGGAGGAACTCGTGTGCAAGTACCTCGAGTTCCTGTGGTCGGGGGCCACGCTGCGGCTCGATGGGGTTAAGCTGGCGATCGATTGCGGCAACGGCGCTGCCTACCGCTCGGGTCCCGAACTATTTCAACGGCTCGGCGCCGAGGTGATCCCGGTGGGCTGTGAGCCCACAGGCCGCAACATCAATCTGAACTGCGGCGCCCTGCACGTGGAGAGGTTGCGCGAGGCCGTGCTGGCTGGCGCCGATTTCGGCGTGGCCCTCGATGGCGATGCCGACCGCTCCATCTTCGTCGCCAGGAGCGGCAAGATAGTCGACGGCGATGGCGTCTTACTCGCGTGCGGCCGCGCGCTCAAGGCTGCCGGACATCTCCGCGGTGGCACCATCGTCACCACCGTCATGGCCAATCTGGGCCTGGAGCGCGCGCTGCAACGTGAGGGCATCCGCATGGTCCGCACCCCGGTTGGCGACAAGTACGTGCTGGAAGAGATGGTGCGCCTTGACGCCGCGCTGGGCGGCGAGCAGAGCGGCCACGTCATCTTCCGCGAATACGCCACGACCGGCGATGGACTCCTGACCGCGCTGCGCCTGTTTGAGATCGCGCGCCGCGCCGGTGTGGGGCTCGATGAACTGACCGCCGACCTCGAAGTCTATCCGCAGAAGCTGGTGAATGTGCGAGTGCGCGAGAAAAAGGGCCTGACCGAATTGCCCGCCGTGGCGCGCGAGATCCGCCAGGTCGAGGAGGCTTTCGGCCCCGCCGGGCGCGTGTTGGTGCGCTTCTCCGGAACCGAACCGCTGGCCCGCGTCATGGTGGAGGGCCCCGACCTGGCGCAAGTAGAGACCTTCAGCGCGCGCATCGCCGAGGCGATCCAGCGTGAGATGGGGGTGTGAGCGGCCTGCCCCATCCCGGCCGCCCGGTGGCCATCGGCTTGGTCGCGGCCAACCTCCTGGTCTACGGCCAGTTGGTGGGCAGCCAATTCATCGCGTTCGACAACAACCTGTATGTCACCGATAACCCCATCGTGAAAGCCGGCCTCACCTGGAAAGGACTGACGTATGCCTTCAGCAGCGTGAGTTATTTCTACTGGCATCCGCTTACCTGGCTCTCCCACATGCTCGATGCCTAATTGTTCGGCGGCGACGCCGGGTTCCATCACCTCACCAGCGTCGTCCTGCACATTGTCAACAGCATGTTGGTCTTTGCGGTCTTCCGCTGGAGCACAGGCGCTTGCTGGCGGCGCTGTTCGCCGTCCACCCGCAGCACGTGGCCTGGATCGCCGAGCGCAAGGACGTGTTGAGCGCCTTCTTCTTTCTGTACGCGATGGCCGCGTACCTGTGGTACAACGAACGGCGCACTGCCGGGCGATACGGACTGCTCTCGATCGCGTTTCTCTTCGCCCTGATGGCCAAACCCATGGTTGTCACCTTGCCCTTCGTCCTGCTGCTCATGGACTAATTGGCCCTTGCAACGTCTCCAGCCCGGCGCGTACCGTCGTCTCATCCTGGAAAAGGTCCCGCTGGCGGTCCTCTCCCTGGCATCCGCGATCGTCACCTATGTCGGCCAGCGGAACATGGGCGCGCTCCGGACCTTGGCCTCGGTTCCGTTTACAGTCAAGATCTCGAACGCGCCGATCAATTACGTGAAGTACCTTCGCGACTTCATCTGCGTGGTCCTGATTGTTGTACCGGCGCATGCCGTTGCGGCCCACCAGGTGAAGCGACGGGAAGTTCTCCTGGATCTCGTCGCGGATGGCAGCTACGTGCCCGGCGTAGCCATCGTCGTACACCGGATAGGCTTTCGGCTGCCGGATCACGCAGCCATCCACCACGTCTTCGGCGCGCGCCAGGCCGAGTTGCTCCAGTTCTCTCTTGGCCAGTGCGATCAACTCCGCATCGCTGGCCGACCACAGCCCCGGCCCGCGGTCGCAGAAATATTCCAGCCCGTAGCAGACATAGCCGGCCTCCGGCACCATGTCCGGCGACCACGACTTGTAATTCTGAATTCTTCCTACTTGCACCGAGGGCTCGTGAATGTAGATCCAGTTGTCGGCAAACGCGTTCCGGTCGCGCAAAATCAGCCCGACCGTCAGAAAATCGCGATACCGCAGCGAGCGCGCCGCATCCCGCACCCGGTTGGAAACCGCCGGGCTCAACGACTCCACGAACTCCTTCAGCGGCGCCGACGAGATGATATGGGTGGCCGCCACGGTCCTCGACTCGCCCTGCACGGTGCGGCACTCGATTCGCCACTTGTGTGTGGCCGAATCCCACGAACAGGCCCCGGCCCGGTGGCCGAGCAGCACGCTGCCGCCCATTGTCCGGACCCGCTCCGCGCACCGTTCCCACATCATGCCGGGGCCTAGCCGCGGATAGAAGAACGAATGAATCAGCGTCTTGACGACCTCACCCCTGGCTGCAGCGCGCTTCGGCAGCAGCGCCCCCACGATGGCCGACCTCAACGAGAGTCCCTTGATCCGCTGCGCCGCCCAGTCCGCCGAGATCTCCTTACAACTTATCCCCCAGACCTTTTCCGTATAGGTCTTGAAGAAGATCTCGAACAGCCGCGAGCCGAACTGATTCGTGACCCAGTCGTCAAACGAACGCGGGTCTTTCTCGGGAAACGCCCGGGCTTTCAGATACGAAAGCAGGCAGCGAACCGATTCCACCACGCCCAGATTCATCAGCGCTTCCACCGGCTTCAATGGATACGAATAGAAACGGCCTCCATAGAGGATACGAGACGACCGCGGCCGTTCCAGCAACTCGTCGCCGAGGATCTCCTTCCACAGGGCATTCACCCGATCGGATTTCGAAAAGAACCGGTGGCCGCCGATGTCGAAACGGAAGCCCTTGTAGCTGACCGTCCGCGAAATGCCGCCCACGTACCGTTCATCGGCCTCCAGCACTTCCACGGACGTGCCGTGTTTCGCCAGATGATACGCCGCGGTGAGACCCGCTAGGCGCTAGGCCCGCGCCAATGATCGCCACATCCGCCATTCCAATCAGATGCTGACGTAGATCCCGAAGGGAAACAGTGCTTGCAAGGTTGAAGGTCGGGGTGTTAACCAAGGTGAGTGGCCCATGCCCGCCCCCGTTTGTTCTATTGCGACCATCACACCATCCCCTTGCCTGCGGGGCACAAGTTCCCAGTGGAGAAGTATCCCTTGTTGCGTGCCGCCCTGGAGGCCGATGGCCACTATCGCCTGGAACCCGCGCCGTTCGCAGAGGCGGCCACTATCGCGCTGGCGCACGATGCCGGCTACGTCCGTCAGTTCCTGGACGGCGCCCTGGATCCGCGAATCATGCGCCGCATCGGATTTCCGTGGTCGGAGCAACTGGCGCGGCGCACCCTTGCATCGGTTGGCGGCACCTTGGCGGCAGCCGGCGACGCACTGGCTTCGGGCTTCGGCGGCAACCTGGCCGGCGGCACTCATCATGCGTACCGTGCCGAAGGGTCGGGTTTCTGCGTGTTCAACGATATGGCTGTCGCCATCCTGGCGCTGCGCCGGGATGCCCGGGTGCGCCGGGCGGCAGTGCTCGACCTGGACGTTCACCAAGGCGATGGCACCGCCAGTATCTTCGAAGACGATGACCGTGTTCTGACGGTCTCACTTCACGCCGAGAACAACTTCCCCTTCCGCAAACAGCGCAGCCGCGTGGACGTTGGCTTACCAGACGGCACAGGTGACGTAGAGTACCTTTCGCACTTATGTGAAGTATTGCCCGCCGTGGCGGGATTTGCGCCTGACATTCTGTTCTACCAATCGGGCGTGGACGCGCTCGTGGGCGACCGCCTCGGGCGCCTGGCTCTCACTCCATCCGGTTTGGCGGCGCGCGACCGGCTGGTCTTCGAAATCAGTAAGTTGCATGGCATTCCGGTGGTCGTAACGCTGGGGGGCGGATATGCCGGTCCGATTGCCCGTACGGTGGAAGCCCATGCCAACACCTTCCGAACCGCCGCCGATGTCCTGCCGCTGTCGCGCGGCTGCAACCAATAAGGGGGGATCGCGCGTCATATGATTGTAAGCAATTTTGCTATTGGTTCCGTAGGGAAAGAGGTTTTCCGCGGGCCAACCGGCGGGCGTCCTCCTCCGAACGTCCGCCGTTTTTCTTAGGGGGCTTCACGTGGTAGCCTGCTGCGGCCCAGTTGGCAGGTCCGTTTCGGATTTCGCGGCGCGTCGCGATCCCATGCACGGGCCTTTGCGCTACCGCAATCGCTCCGCGCCGTCGGCCGGCCGCTGGGTGGAAACATCGTCGAGTACGGGAATTCTGCCTGGACACCCGCTCGAAGCCGCCGTGGTCCGCTGGCCACCGATCGCCGAAAGATGGGCGCGTCGCGTCCGGAGGAGAACGACCACTTCATCACCGGTCCTGTTCCTTTGAGCACAAAGGAGGGGCAGCGCCGCTCGCGGCGAAGGTTGCATCACAGGGGGACAGCGAATGAGGATGGCGGCGAGGCGGCAGCAGCAACCACCGCACGTGTATAACTATCGGGGTCCCCGACCGTGTACCATTTGCCCTTTGTAAGGGGAAAGGCGCAGATCTCTTTACCTTCCCTGATTTGTTGAATAATCCCGTCGACGAACCAGATCTCTCCATCTCGCCCCGGGGGTACATGGAGGAGTGTGTTCAGCAGATCCGGCGTTACGATATAGCGGCCGAAAGCGGCCAGGTTAGATGTTGTCTGAGTGGCAGTAGGTTTTTCAATTAATCGTGTCACCAAAAAGGTCCCATCGTCAAGGTAGCCTTCAATGATGCCGAATGAGGATCTCTTAGAGTCGTCGACTTCTTGCGCAGCCATCACTGAGCGGTTTCGAAGGGCGTAAATACTGAGCAGGCCTCCCGTGACGTTTTCGCCGAAGACGATATCATCGCCGAATGCGTAGACGCACGGCGCGGCTCCCACGTGACCGGCTGCCGTAATCAGAGGAGTCGCGTTGCCATAGCTGCCTAGCTGCGGAAGTAGAGTGATCTCAAGGCAGGCCAGGATCTGGTCGAAACCACGGGCGATCGGATCATCGGACAGACGGGGCGGGGGGCTTAAAGAGCGATCGAAAAAGCTCCGGAACAAATCCAGATATTTGGGCGCCACGACCAGTATGACTCGCTTTATCCCCGCCGCAGCGAATTCGGCTACAAGATGAAGGATTGCCGGAATCCTTCCCACCGGGAATAGTTCTTTCGGGATCGCCTTACTTGCGGGCCACATTCTAGTTGCAGAACCCGCGGCCGCAACCACGGCTGTGGTGACCTCTTGCTGGCGCGTCATCATTGACGAATTCCTTGAATTTCGTGGGGAGGCGTATGGAGGAGTGGCTCGCCGTTACTTAATTCAAGCCATTTCATGTGTCACCCCTAACGATCTCGGTTGGCTCGGGTTGTGGAGTCCATCTTCCGATCAACCTTCGTGTCCTTTGCATTGTACTATCCTTGATCTGTCGATAAAAATTCGACCCCGTCCTTGAACGTGCCAAGGCAAGTGCCCGCGCATAAATGGGGTCAGGGACCTGCCTGGTCTAAATCTTCACGCTCCCCGCAACCGCTCCGCTGCCGCCTCCTGAGTTATGTCGCGCTGCGGCGTCGCCAGCATCTCATACCCGACTAGAAACTTCCGCACTGTGGCCGAGCGCAGCAACGGCGGGTAGAAGTGCACATGCAGGTGCCATTCGTCGTGCGCGGCGCCGTCGGTCGGCCGCTGGTGGAAACCCATCGAGTACGGGAACGCTACCTGGAACAGCCGGTCGTAGCGCGCCGTGGTCCGCTTCAAAATGTCGGCCAGGCCGTTGCGTTCGGCGTCCGAGAGGCCATCGATCGCCGAAAGATGGCGCTTCGCGATCACCATCGTCTCGAAGGGCCAGACAGCCCAGAACGGGACCACGGTGACGAAGTGGTCATTCTCCTCTACCTTGCGTTCCCCGCCGGTCAGTTCGAGCCTGGCGTACTCGCACAGCAAACATCCGCAACGCGCGCCGCGCCAGGCCAGTTGCCCCGCCTGCTCTTTGGCGACTTCGTTTGGCAATTCGTGGCTCGACCAGATCTGGCAATGCGGGTGCGGATTGCTGGCGCCCATCATGGCGCCGCGGTTCTCGAAGATCTGCACGTAGCCGATCTTCGGGTTGGCGCCCAGTTCAGCGTACTGCTGCACCCATGTGTCCACCACTTTGCGCAGGTCCGGCAGGTCCATTCCGGCGATGGTCAGGTTGTGGCGCGGAGAAAAGCAGACCACGCGGCAAATGCCGGGTTCGGATTCGGCGATGAGTAGACCGTCGCGTTCGAAGCGGTCCAGCGCAGTCGCCGGCTTGAGTGCCGCGAAATCGTTATCGAAGACAAACGTAGAGGTGTAGCCGGGGTTCCGCATCCCGCCCGCGCGCGCGTTGCCGGGGCAGAGATAACATAGCGGGTCGTAGTCCGGCTGCCGGGCCGCGGCCTCTTCTTCCGTCTGCCCCAGCCAGGGCCGTTGGGTGCGGTGAGGCGACACGAGCACCCACTCGCGAGTCAGCGGGTTGAAGCGGCGGTGAGGATCCTGGTTCCAATCGAACATAAACCTACATGGTAGCGCCGCCGGTCTTGCCGCCCGCCGGCCGGCCACAAAACAGGCTGCCTCACGTCAAGATTGCGGTGACTCGGGCAATGACGCAGCGGCGATCTGGACAATGTCCAAGAGCTTTGGCGGAGTCTGGGTCACCGTGCCCAGGGCGTCGCGAAACATCGTCTGGCAGAAGGGACAGGCGGTGCCGATTACCGGGGCGCCGGTGGCTACCAGTTCCTCCGCGCGCTCCACGTTGACGCGCTTACCCTTCTCTTCGCCGAGGAACATCTGGCCGCCGCCGGCGCCGCAACAGAAGGAACGCTCCCGGGCGCGGCGCGGATCGATCGACTCGGCGTACCGGTCGATCACGGCGCGCGGTTCGTCGCAGACGTTGCGATAGCGGCTTAAATAACAGGGGTCGTGAAAGGCCACGCGTTCGGGCGGAGCCTGGGGCATGGGCAAACGGTTCCGCAACCGGGCCAGCAATTCGCTGTGATGCTCAATGGCGAAGGTGGCGCCGGCTTCCTGCCAATCCGTGCCGATGGTACGCACGCAATGCGGGCAGATCGACACCATCTTTCCAACCTTGGCGGCGCGGAGGGCCTCGATGTTGCTCTCGGCCACCTGGGAAAAGGCCAGGTCGTTACCCAGGCGGCGCGCCGGGTCGCCGGTACATTTCTCTTTGCGCAGTACGCCGAAAGTCACACCGGCGTAGCGCAGCACGCGCACCAGGGCCAGCACGATCTCGCGGCCTTGCGGGTCGTAGGCGCCCATGCAGCCAAGCCAGAGGCAGTACTCCTGGGAGCCGTCGTAAATGGGAAGCGCGTTCCTCTCGATGAACTTCTGGCGCTCGCTGGCGGCGAAGCCCATGGCGTTGCCGTTGCGCTCCAGGTTCAGGAAGAGTTTGGTGCCGTAATCGTCCTCCCACTTGCCGGTGTTGACGGCGCCGCGGCGCAGTCCGACGATGATCGGCAAGTGCTGAATGCCCACCGGGCACTGGAACTCGCAGCCGCCGCAGGTGGTGCATTGGAAGGCGGCCACCTCGGAAATGTGTTGGCCCAGGAGTTCGGCTTCGGCGGCCGGGCCGGACTGGTTGAGATACTGGCGCAGGCCGAGCACGATCTCCTTGGGGTTGAGCGTTTTGCCGGTGTTGTAGGCCGGGCAGTGCTCGGTGCAGCGGCCGCATTCCACGCAGGAGAAGGCCTGCAGCGCGTCGATGCGGGTGACGTCCTTGCCGGCGACCAGGCCGAAATCTTCGTCGCCGGCCAGCGGCGGTATCCGGCTGAAGCCTGCGCGGCGCAGGAACACGGTGACCGGGCTGATCGCCAGGTGCAGATGCTTGGTGTGCGGAATCAGCGGCAGAAAAATCAGCAGTGCGAGGGTGTGAGCCCACCAGTTGGCCTGGCCGGGGATGGATGAATCATCGAGCCACAGCACGCCCGCCAGGTATGTCACCATGAGGGTGAAAATCAGGAAAGCGATGAAGCCCGACTCCGGCGACACCTTTCCCAGCCAGACCGGCCGGACCAGGAATCGCCGCACGAACAGGCCCGCGATCGAAACTGCCACCGCCACCGCCCAGACCGCTACAAAGCCGAAATAGAAGCCGCCGAAAGAAGAATCCGAATCGAGAAAACGCGCCCCGAAGGGGGTGGCGAGGTGGTTCAGCGTGATCGGGCCGAAGGCTAGAAAACCCCAGAATACGAACGCGTGCGCCAACCCGGCCCAGGGACGCTGCTCGATTACCTTGCCCTGCAGCAGCACTTCCCAGACGAATTGCCGGATGCGCGGCCCGACTGGTGCAACCTGGAAATCCGGCGTCGCGCGAGAGCGCCGGATCACATTCAGAACCTTGCGGAAGCGCCACCAGAAGAGCCCGAGAGAAACGGCGAGCAATAGGATGAGAACGAACCGTTCAATCCAAGATGCGTCGGTCATAAACTTTCAGATCTGAATGTAGCAGATTGGGGATTCAGGTGGGCGGGTGTTGCGTTCCACAGCCGTCGGGGCCAGCTTGCACTTGCCTCCGCGACCGGCTTCACAAGAGCAGCACGCCAGACTGCCTGACTTCTCTCTCCTTGTCTAAAATAGGAGTTCGGAGGGAATTTGCGCATTGTCCTTTCAGGCGCCGCCGGCTTCATCGGGTCGCACATGTGCGACCGTCTTTTGGCCGAAGGGCACACCGTAATAGGTCTCGACAACTTTTTGTCGGGTAATCCACGGAATCTGGCTCATCTCGAAGGCCACCCCGGATTCCGTTTTGATGAGCGGGATATCACCCGGCCGTTTTCCATCGAGGGCAAGGTGGATTGCGTAATGAACATGGCTTCGCCAGCCAGCCCCAAGGATTACCTGGAGCACCCTATTGAGACCCTCGACGTTGGCTCAGCGGGGACGCGCAACATGCTGGAACTGGCTCGCGAGACGCGCGCCCGTTTTCTCCTGACGTCCACTTCGGAATGCTACGGCGACCCGTTGGTCCATCCCCAGGTAGAGACCTATTGGGGCAACGTGAATCCGGTGGGTCCGCGCTCCTGCTACGACGAAAGTAAGCGCTTCGCCGAAGCTCTTACTATGGCCTACCATCGCACGCACGGGGTAGCTACCAACATCGCGCGGATCTTTAACACCTACGGTCCCCGTATGAAACTGAACGACGGGCGCGTGGTGCCGGCGTTTCTCGAACAGGCGCTACAGGGCCGGCCTCTGACGGTGTTTGGCGATGGCTCGCAGACCCGCAGCTTTTGTTACGTGAGCGACATGGTGGATGGGCTCTACCGGCTCATGCTGTCGTCCGAGCGGTATCCGGTGAATCTCGGCAACCCGCACGAGATGACCATTCTGGAGTTCGCCGGGCACATCCGCAGCATGACCGGCGCGCGCTCGCCAATCGTATTCCAGCCGTTACCCGAGGACGACCCCAAACAGCGCAAACCGGACATCGGCAAGGCCCGGGCCTTGCTCGGATGGGAACCGCGCGTGCCGCTGGAAGAAGGGTTGCGGCGGACGGTGGAGTATTTTGCGGCGACCCACACCCCGGTAGTGTAGAACCGCACAACGTCAAGACAGAGTCTGACTCCTGTACCGGACCCGCATTGTTCTTGATACAAAACGGATGTTGCAACCACTAATCCGATAGCACCAGGAGGGAGCCGGAAAGGAACCCTATGAGTACCTCAGTCGCACGCAAGTTGGCCAAGCCCGGATCTCTGGTCGCGGAACGGTTAGAGTCGTACCGCAGGCAGACTCGGGAATTCCGCGACAAGTTCGGCGGTGAAGTGGGGCCCGACGATCCCTTCTTGTTCGACCCCGGCTCGCAGACACCGCAATGCGGCAGCGTCAAAGACGCCGAGCTCGCCGTTGATCTGCTGGTGGAACTAATGGCCGAAGCCGGAGTGGACCCGTCGGCAATCTACGCATTCAAGCGCACCGGGGGCTTGTTCCCCACCGAGCAAAGTCCGCTGACGCCCGAGGAACTGGCCGAGTGGACCATAGCCGTGGACGAATATTTCGAGCAGATCCAGAATACGCCCATACAGTAGTGCGGGTATCGCCCGCGGCCAGCCCCGGCCAGCGCCAGCCTGCCGGTGGCTTTACGAAGGCAGCCCATTGCCTACGTTGCCGCATTACACTCAGAGTATCCACTTGTGAATTCCAAGAAAGTAATCATCGTGGGCGGCGGTATCGTCGGGCTTGCTACCGCCTACAGGCTGGGGGAGCGGTTTCCCGGCGCCGAAATCACGCTGCTGGAAAAGGAAGACGCGGTGGGCCGGCACCAGACGGGCCACAACAGCGGCGTGCTCCATTGCGGCCTCTACTACAAGCCGGGTTCGGTAAAGGCGCGACTCGCCGTCACGGGCATACGCCAGATGGTGGCCTTCTGCCAGGAGAACGGAATCGCCCACGAAGTCTGCGGCAAGCTGGTGGTGGCGGTCGACGAAAGCGAGGTCCCGCGGCTGCGCGCGCTCGAGGAACGCGGCTGCGCCAACGGGCTGGAAGGACTCCGCTGGCTGGATGCCGATGCCATGCGCGAAATCGAACCTCACGTGGGCGGGGTAGCCGCGCTGCGCGTACCGCAGGAGGGCATCGTGGACTACCCGCGGGTCTGCGAGACGCTGGTGGCGAAGCTCAAAGCGCGGGGGGCGCAGGTGATCACGGGGGCCCGCGTAGAGCGCATCCGGCACGCCGGCGCCGGGTGGGTTTGCCAAACCGCCGCGGGCGAGCACTACTGCGACTTCCTGATCAATTGCGCCGGCCTGCATTGCGACCTTGTCGCCCAACTGGCGGGAGAGCGCCGCGACCTGCGCATCCTGCCGTTCCGCGGAGAGTATTACAAGATCCGGCCCGAGCGCCAGAGCCTGGTGCGCCACTTGATTTACCCGGTGCCCGACCCGCAGTTCCCTTTCCTGGGCGTACACTTCACGCGGTTGATCCACGGTGGCATCGAAGCGGGGCCCAACGCGGTGCTGGCGCTCGCGCGCGAAGGCTACCGGAAATCCGATTTCAATCCGTTTGACCTGTACGACGCCCTGACTTACGGTGGCTTCTGGCGCTTCATGAGCCGCTACCCTTCGATGTGCTGGTACGAACTGCGCCGCTCCTACAGCCGCAAGTTGTTCTGTGAATCCCTACAGCGCCTGGTGCCGGAGATCGAACCCGGCGATCTGGAGACTGGCGGCTCGGGCGTACGGGCACAAGCCATCTCGCCCGCAGGCGAACTGGTGCAGGATTTCCGGCTGATCGCGCGCGCGAATGCGCTGCACGTTCTCAACGCGCCGAGCCCCGCGGCGACGGCGTCATTGGCAATTGGGGCGGAAATTGTCTCGATGCTGCCCGACGGGAGGGGGTAAATCAGTTCACGATCTGGCGACGCTGGTTAACGACCCGCGCCCAATCCGCTTCCCGGCGATCTCGACATCGCTCGACCTGATTCACCCGGGAGCGCGCCTTGGTGGCGCAAGGCAGCGCTGAAACATCGAAATCCCCGCGATTCCCGCCGCTCCCGCGGCCAGGCATTCGGACGCGTTTTGCGGCGTGACGCCGCCCAGGGCGAGAACGGGGATCGTCACCGAACGCACGGCTTCGCGCAGGCGAGCCAGACCTTGAGGCGGGCCGTACGCGGCTTTGGACGCGGTTTCGAAGATGGGGCTGAAGACGGCGAAATCGGCATCCTCGGCTTCGGCCGCCCGCAGTTCCTCGATGGTATGCGCCGAAACGCCGATGACGAAGCCCGGCGGCGTGATGGCACGTAAAACCAGCGGCGAAACAGAGCGCGACGGCACGTGTACGCCGTGGGCGCCGCAGGCCAGCGCAATATCGGCGCGGGAGTTCACCAGGATGCACGTGCCGAAAGGGTTCGGCAGTTCCAAGATGCGGCGCGTGAGGGCGCACAGGTCTCGGGCGGAGAGATCCTTCTCGCGGATCTGGATGCGGTCGATGCCTTCCCGCAGCGCCCGCGCCACGTACCCAAGCAAAACGTCCGTGCCGCCGGCGGCCTGGCGGTCGGTGATGTAATAGCGCAGCATCAAACGGCGGTGTAGTAGCTTTCCCCGGCGCACGCGCGGCAGAGTGCGCGGCCATCGCGCACCAGTTCGCGGTGGAAACTGATGGCTTCGCCGCACTGGGCGCAAATCGCGCGCGGCGCTTTGTAACCGGGCAGGTCCTGCGGCGCGAGGTCCACGCGAACCCATTGGATATCGAACAACTCGGAGTCGGACATTTCGCGATAGGCCTGCATCTGCTGCTGGTTCTTATTTTCGATTTCCGGGTGCAGTTCGCGGGCCCGCCCCTTGGTGCTCTCGCGCGCGGCGACGCGGACGGCCCGATGCTCCTGCAGGTCGCAAAACGTGGCGGCAACTTTGCCGAAATCGCGGAACTTGAGAGCGCGTTTCCCCAGGCGGCAGCCCGTGACCACGGGAATCGCGTCGGTCACGCAGCGGTCGATCTCGACGAAGGTGATGAGGCGTTTGCGGTCGCTCCCGGCGGGCTCGTTCAAGCCCAACAGGCGCACGCCGTACAGTGCCATGCGCAGGCCAAGAATCTGGCCGGCACACAGGTGGCCGTGGGCCTGCGCGGCGAGGACCTCGTATTCGGAAAGGGACTTCATGCCTTCACAAGACCCGTAAGGATTCCGGCGGGAATTCGACCTGCCATGTCTTATTATCCTTCTGGCGGTCGAATTCGCAACGCGGGATCTCGGCGGTGATCCCATTCGAAAACTCCAGGTGCACGGACCGTGTCCTGTGGGAAGCGCGCAGCAGGTCCGCGGCCACATAGTTGATTTGGGGTTCCAGATCGCCTGAGTGGACGCGGAGGTCTTCAGCGCGGACGGCCAACCAGACACGGTCGCCGCGGAAGTGGCCGGGCACGTAGGGACCGGTCAGCGCGAAGTGTTCCGATTGCAGGCGGCTGCTGCCGCGGCCTGGGTCGAGCGCGGCAATTTCAACATCGAAGAGGTTCGGAATACCAAACAGGCGCGCGACTGCCACGGAGTCCGGGGTCTCGATGACTTGGCGGGCAGGCCCGCGCTGCAGGAGGCGGCCAGCCTCCAGCACCAGGAGTTCGGCGGCGGCCGCGTAGCAGAGATTCAAATCGCCAGTCACCAGGAGGATGGGACCGGCGAACACGGCGCGGATGGCCTGGAGTAGCGATTCGTCCACCCCATACCCGGCGCCACCCTGGTCAACCAGTAGCAGTTTTGGTTCGGCAGCCAGTGCCCGAGCCATGGCGCCGCGAAGTTTCTGCTCCGGCGTCAGCGCGCGGGGTTGCGCCTCCAGGACGTCGGTCAGTTGAAAATGCTCCAGCATTTCAGCCACGCGCTTGTGGCGTTCCAGACGGGCGAAACCCGCGGCGGCAAACATCAGGTTCTGGCGCAACGTCATGTGCGGAAACAGGGCGTCGCGCCCGCCGATGTAGCCGCAGCGGCGGCGGCGTGGCGGCACGTTGACGCGCGCTTCGGCATCGAACAGGATGACATCGTCGAGCATGACGCGGCCGGCGGCCGGCGCCGTGAAGCCCGCAATCGAGTCCAGGACCAGGCTCTTGCCGGACGCTGCTGGGCCGAACAGAGCGTTCACGCCCGGAACCAGCGGAAAATCCACGTCCAGCGAAAAGCCGGGCGGGATCTTTTGGGTCAGGCGGACATGCGTCATGGATGTGCCAATAGCATCGGGAATTCGAGCATGGAAGCAATCCCGACAGTGAGCAGGAATTCGGTGGCCGCGCGCGCAAAGACCAGGGCTGTAGCGGCGAAAATCGCCCGGTGCGTAAGAGGCAGCACCACGCGCCAGAAGATGCGCCAGTTGGATGCGCCCAGACTGCGGGCGGCGTTCTCGTACGCCGGATCCAGGTTGCGGAACGCCGTATGCGCCGCCTTGGTCAACTGCGGGAAGGCCGAGACGACGGCGGCAGCCGAGGCGATCTGCCAGGTGAACCCGGGCCGCGTCAGGAAGTAGGCCGCGACAATGGTGGGCGGCAACGCCAACGGCAGCGAGAGCCAGCGCGCTGCGCTACCCGCCAACACGTAGGCCAGCCACAACCCCAGCACCAGTGAAATGCAGGTACAGACACCGGCAACACGAAGGCTGAGCCATAGCGGAGACCAGTCGATCGGCATGGGGGACTTTCATTTATCTTATATGAGCGGGAAGGATTTCCCGGCTCCGGGCGCTGTGCCACTGCTCAAGCCGCGTGGTACCTGTCGCGGCACTCCTTGGAGCAGAAGTGGACTAACTCGCCATCGACCTTCTTGGTGACGCTCACGGCAGTGGAAACGTAGATGCCACAGACTGGGTCCTTCTTTAACTCGCCCCCAGCGTGCACGGGCCGCTCGGATCGGGGCACGGGTTGCGGAGCGGCGGAGGTAGTTTTGAATCCCTGAAGGAGGCTTCGAATCACTGCCCGCACCAGGGTGAAGGCCAGGATGGGCAGGATGACTTCGAGAATGAGAAAGCGGAGCATGGAGCCGGGGCGGAACCGGGCGGTTTCGCCCCTCGTTCAGACACCTTACTTTTTCTTCTTCTGTTGCGGAGCGTTCGGATTCTTGTAAGCCGTATCGACCTTGGCGTTGAAGGTCTCCAGCATGCTTTTCGCGCCGTCGGCGAACTGACCGGTCGGCGCCAGTTCGAGGTATTTCTGGAAGGCTTCCACCGTGCCGGGGACCGGGATCATCTTACCATCCGCGCCCAGAGTTGCTTGGGCGACCAAGCCCACGCCGAGCTGGTAGTAGGAGTCGGCGTGCTTCGGGTCGGCGTCGATGGCTTTCTTGAAGGCATCTATGGCTGCGTCGCCCTGGCCGGCGTTAACCATCAAAGCGCCCAGGTTGTAGTAGTATTGGCCGGCCTTGGCCGGGTCAAGCTGCGCGGCCTTGGCGAGTTCCGCTTTCATCTCGTCGAACTTCTTGGCCTTGGCCAGCGCCAGCGCGTAGTTGTTGTGAGTGGCGCCGTCGTTGGGGTTCAGTTCGATGGCTTTACCGTAAGCCTCCAGGCCCTTGGCCATGGCGGCGTCGAACTCGGGGCCGGTCTTGGTGCCCGCCAGCCCGATGTCGGCGTCGGCAAGCTGTGCCCACACGGCTACCTGCTTGGGGTCCAGTTCGCTAGCCTTGGTGAGGGATTGGACAGCGGCGTCATATTGCTTGTTTTTGAGAGCCTCCAGGCCGGCATTGAACGCGTCGTTGAGTTCCTTGTTCTTCTTCATGGAGGCCTCGCGTTCCTTGACGGCCTTCTCCATCGCTTCCTTCTGTTCCTTGGTCATGCCGCGTTCCTGCTCTTTGCTCAAGCCGGCCCCCGTGGAAGCGGCCTGCTGCAGTGCAGCATTTTGCGCGGACCGGGCTTTCGCCTTCTTTTCCAGGTCGAACGGAACCTCGACGGGGTCGCCCAACCGGGTTCGCACGCCGTTCACACCGTCGGCTTCTTTCCCGCCAACCTCCACCGTGATGTTGTACGTGCCGATGGGAAGACCGTTATAAAAGAAGTGGCCCTTCTTGTCGGTCTTGACTTGATAGTTTCCCTTGATGTCCGTGCGGACGATCTTGATCATGGCACCCTGTAAGGGCTTTCCGTCTTCGCCTTTGACGTCCCCCTCCATCGCCGTGATCTGGGCGAACGAAGTCAGGGCCAGGAAGCAGGTTGCTGCCGCGGCAGCAACCAGGTTGCGCAACTTCATAGAACCTCCAACTAGAGACTATACAGTATTAAATTCCAGTATAGCGTAGCAAGGTTTGCCGGCGAATCCAAGCGCCCTGAACCACCCTGAACCGCCTGGAACCCATCCGCCTGCCGGCAGGCCGAGGGCCGCGCGGCGACGGCTAGTCACCGCCGGCGGATCTCTTCCTCCGAGCTGGGAGACCCACCTTCATCGCACGCTCCGGCGGCCTGGGACTGCGGTGACTTCGACTGGTGGTGGTGGCGGCGGCGTGGGCGGCGGTTCCACCGGTTTCTTCACTCGCCGGTCCAACCGGTGGGACACGAATTCGTCCCGCGCCTTGGCATACTTGGGCGTGCCGGGCGTGCCAGGGACGGTTGCCCACTCCTCCGGAGTGATTTCCTGCACCGTCGCCAGGTATTTCTGGAAGTAGTTCCGCATGCGTTCCTGCACCGGCTTGAAAGTGGAGTGGTACATCACGAACATGACTTCATCGGGCGCCGCCATCGACACGAGGTGGTAGACCTGCGATGCCTTGCGGATCCGCGCCGAACGGAGCGCCGTCTCCAGTTTTTTGGCGCGGGGTTCCAGTTTCTGCCAGAGATCCACATCGGCCTTCGGCATGTCCGTGCCCTTTACCAGCGCCTGTTTCTCTTTCGGGGACAGCTTCTCCGTGAGTACATACAGGAAGGGCCCGAAGCGCGCCGTCCGCGTGGGCACATCGTCCGGCAGCATGCGGCTCAGTTTCTCGAACTTGGCCATACCGGGCAGGTTGAGCTTCGACCCCGCCAGGGCCGGCGAAAAGATGGCCATCAGACCCGCCTCTTCCAGCAGCTTCAGGATCTCCGACGGACCGTCCTCGAAGCTGATGCGCTTCAATTCCTCCGACAACGCCCGGGCCGGAATCGACTTGTGGACCTCCGCTTCCCGCGCATTGGCCACTTGCATCTTGGTGCGCTCTTCCACCGTAAAGCCCAGCCGCACCTGGAAGCGGATGAGCCGCAGCAGCCGGGTCGGATCGTCGTAAAAGCCGTAGGTGCTGATGGCCCGCAGCTCTTTCCGTTCGATGTCCGCCAGCCCGTTCATCGGGTCCAGCAGCAGTCCTCGAGACGCCCGGTTCAACGAAAGGGCAATCGCGTTGCAAGTGAAGTCGCGGCCCCGCAGGTCCTCCTGGATGGTCGCCGGCGTCACATGAGGCTTGGCTCCCGTGCGTGCGTACTTATCCTGCCGCGACATCGAGATCTGCGCGGTTACGCCGCTGGGAAACAGCAGTTCGGCGCTCTTGCGGTTCTCGTCCGTCGAGGTCATGCTGGCGCGGGTGGCATCGCAAACCGCCTTGGCGAGCTTCAAGGCGTTGCCTTCCGTCACGAAGTCCAGGTCGCGGATCCGGAATCCCGCCAGCATATCGCGCATGGCGCCCCCGGTCAGGAACACGTTCATCAGGGCCTGTGCAGCCGCCGCCTGGACGTCTTCCACCACCCGGTTCTGGTCGGGGCTTAAGTGGCTTTCCAGCATGTAGATGTAGTCGCTCATCGGATTGCGCTCGACTTTTACTAATGTTCCTCAACCGGGCAGGGTCTTCGCCCGGATTCTAACATCGGTTCACCCCCAAAGTGTTCTAGGCACGAGGGTGGTGTTTTTCAACGGTATCCCTGAGTCTGGACCGCATCACATGGGTATAAATTTGCGTGGTCGAAATATCGGCGTGGCCCAGCATCAACTGAACACTGCGCAAATCGGCCCCGCCCTCCAGCAGATGCGTGGCAAAACTGTGACGTAACACATGGGGTGTAAGCCCATGAAAAATACCGGCTATTCGTCCATAACCGACAAGCAGTTTCCAAAACCCCTGGCGCGTAAGGCACCCGCCCCGGGCGGTGACGAAAAGGTAACGGCTGGCGCGGCCTTTGAGCTGGGCCGGTCGACCGTTGTGCAGGTATTCCCCGACGGCTCGAATCGCTTCTTTCCCGACGGGCACCAGGCGTTGCTTGTTTCCCTTGCCGGTGGTCCGCAAGACGCCGAGTTCCAGGTTGAGCTCGCTGACCCCGACCCGGCACAATTCGGAAACCCGCAGTCCCGAGGCGTACAGCAATTCCAGCATGGCGCGGTCGCGCAAACCCCTGGGGCGGGCCGTGTCGGGAGCCTGGATGAGTCTATTGATCTCCTCTAGATTGAGAAACTTGGGGATGGTTTGCCACTGTTTTGGGGAACCCAGATGCTCGGTTGGGTCCGTTGAGATCAGTCCCTCCCTCAGGAGAAACCCGTAGAAGCTCCGCAGCGTGGTCAGGTGACGCGCCACCGAGCGGCCGCCGAGCCCGTTCCGCGCCAAATAGTCCAGATAAAGGCGGATTTCCTCGGTTCCCGGCAGTCTGCCCGAGTCTCCAATAAACGTGCTAAACTTCGATAAATCAGTGGAGTAGGCCGCTATGGAGTTGGCCGCCAGACCCTTCTCCAGGCGGCAGAAGTTTAGGAACGCAGTCATCAGGTTATGCAAAGCAGCCGATTCTGCCGAGAGCGCTCCAGACATCGTGCCAATGATACAATATCGGCCTAAATGTTTGAAACATAGTTGTCGCATTTGAGGTAAAGTTTGGCATCCTCCACCACTAAAAAGGTTGTCATCCGCCGTTACGACCGCGAATCTCTGGCCGGGTACGTGAACCCGGCCGCGTTTTTGCAGCCTGAGGGGGTCGAACTCTTATCAGAAGACGGCAACGTTGCCAAGGTGGCGTACCCGGAAATCAAGACCATCTCGTTCGTCCGTGATTTCGACGCCGTCGCCAACACCCCCGAGCGCCACGTTTTCAACACCCGCCCCAAAATGGCCGGCCTGTGGGTCAGCCTGAAACTCCGGGATGGCGAAGTGCTCGAGGGCATTCTGCCCAACAATCTGTTGCAGTTGGAGCACTATGGCTTCAGCATCATCCCTCCGGACCCCTTCAGTAACACGCAGCGGCTGTTCGTGCCTCGTCCGGGGTTGCTCTCAGTCCAGGTATTGGGGGTAATTGGCAGCCCCCTCAAGCGCTGGCGGCGCAAGCCGGCATCGAAGGAACAGATCGGCTTGTTCGAGGAGCCGGGGGGTACAGGGGATCCGGAGCCAGGCTGAGGCGCAATCCGGGCTGCGACGCCCAAGTTTCGGCAGCAGTCTAAAGGCAAATCCGCACGGCGCGGCGATCGATCTCGTCGCCCACGCGATCCAGCACTCCGCGAGGAAGCGCGGCCTGGATCTGTTCGAAGAGTTCGTTCTCTTCGCGCCGGATATGTTGAGACAGCAGCGCGCAGAATCGCTCGAGCAAGTCGGCCGCCGGCGCCGTGCGCAACTGCCCCACCAGCGCCTCGATCTCGCGATGATCGGCCAGCAGTTCGGCGATGATCGGCATGGAACCGCACTCCTGAAACAGCACCTGCTCTTCGATCTCAAAATGGTTTACCAACTCCAGTTCGTACCGGTCGATGGCGCGCCGCGCCGCCTTTGCCACAGATTCGGAGGAGGAATCCCCGGCCAAGGCTCGTCTCGTCAGCACGCAAAGCGCCAGGCCGTTGTGGTGCTGTTGTGAGAGCGGAATCAGGCTGGGATCGCGCAACATCGCGGAATTTTAACGGCTTGCCTCTTCGATATGTTTGAGACGAGCGTCCAGCACTTGCTCCACGCGATGGAGTTCGGCCCGCCAGAGGTCGCGCATGTCGTCGAACCGCTGATGGATACTGGCGAATTGGCTATTGACTGCGTTGAAGCGCGCGTTGATGTAGGCCAATAACAGGCCGATCTGCGCGGCATTCAGGACCGCGGGCACGCCGATCAGGAGATAAAGCTGCTGGTTGGTCACGAGGTGCCTTCTCTACACCTGAGTTTAGCTCAGTTCCCCTATTTCCGCGCCCGCTTCGGATACGGTGTCTCCCACCCCTTGGCATCCCACCACAGAATCCGGTTCAGCGTGTCCGACGGCACATCATCCAGATCCTTGAAGTTCATCGCCAGCGATTGCCTAGCGCCCCAGAGTTGCCGACCCGCCAGCGCCTTCAGCGGCGGGTTCATTTCGTCCAGCGACACCTTGGGCTCCAGGTGCTGGTACGGCGTTATGTCCATCTGCGCCGTGAACATGCTCGTCATCGGCCGCGCCGATTTCAGAAACCTCGTCCGCGGCGGAATCTTGAAGATCTCCTGAATCGTGCGGATCATACTCGTATGGTTGTAATTGTTCGAGTCCACCAGGTTGCGCCGGATGAACGGGCCGACGGCCAGTGCTACCGTGCGATGGCCATCCACATGGTCCAGGCCGTCCTGCGCGTCGTCTTCCACCACCAGGATCAGGCTCTTGGCCCAGAAACGGCTCTTCGAAATCCCTTCCACCATGCGGCCCAGCGCCAGGTCGTCGTCCGCCACCATGGCGCGGGGCGATGGTCCGGCGGGCCGCGTTCCGTTGGTGTGGTCGGCCGTCAGCGTGATGATATTCAGGTTCGGCATCTCGCCCGATTTCTCGCGTTCGGCCAGTTCCCGCAGATACTCCTCGGCGCGGATTTGGTCGGGGATGCTGGTCGTGTTGTGCGGATACCGTTGGCTGCAATACGGCTGCAGCGCCGGCACGCCCGACCGCGCGCCCACCACCGTCGGCCAAGTGCCCTTTCGCCAGTGCTCCATGTACTGCGCGTGCGTCATTTCGTTCCGCTCGTTCATGTCCACCGCGCTCTGCGTGTTGGGGTCCCATCGCGCCGGTAGTTGGAATTCGCCGTAGATGCGCACGTCCAGCGGCTTGCGCGCGCTCTGCCAGAAGAAGCCCGTCGGCGGCACCACCAGAGCGTCGCTCATGTCCCAGGCGTAGCCGCGTGGCGAGGCCGCGAACGCGCGCTCTACGTAATCGCTGACGAAACCCTGCATCAGCCAGTGGTGACCGTCAAAGCTGATGGCGCCGCCGGTATAGAAGTTGTCGAGCACCACGTACTGCTCGGCCAGGGCATGATGGTTGGGCGTCACGTCGCGGCCGTACATCACCAGTTTGGGATCGCCGTTGGCCTTGGCGATGTCGCCCAGCACCTGATCGTACGTGCGGTTTTCCTTGACGATCAGGAACACGTGCCTGATGCCCAGCGCCGCCAGATTCGCCACCCCGCCCGCCGGTTCGTAGACCGGTGAATTGGCGGCGATCACTTCGCGCGTGCCCGCCGTCACCTGCAACGGTGTTGGCGCCGGAATCTTCTCCAGCGAGCCTTCGTACTGCTTCGAATTGAACGTGCCCTTCTGGTCGGCGGTGTTGCCCACACCTTTGATGTTCAACACCCGCAGCGAGCCATCGTCGGCCACCGCGATGGCCGTCGGAAACCACGCCGCCGGCACAGCGCCGGTCACCTTCGAGTGGCGGTTCTGCTCTTTGAGGACCGCGATGGCGTTGTTTCCGGCACAGGCTACGTAGAGCGTCTTGCCATCGGGCGTGAACGCCTGGCCGATGGGCTGGCTGCCAAGGGCCGCGTCGGGATAGGTCGGCACCTTCACGTCGGCGCGTTCCAGCGTGTTGGTGTCCACCAGCGATACCGAATCCGAGTGGCCGTTGGCCACCACCAGCGTCTTCTCGTCGGGGCTCAGCGTCAATTGCGAAGGCGCCAGCCCAACAGCCACCTCGCGAACCGCCAGTGTTTCGGCGTCCACCACGCTCAGCGTGCCTGAAGTGGAGGACCCGGTTACCGGGTCGGTCACCACTCTCGATCCGCTCGAAGTCGCCGTGGTGTCGTTCGGCCCCGGCCTGCGCCCGCCCCGATTGGCCACATAAACCTTGCCGTGCTCCTTCGACACCGCCACGCCGAACGGTGCGATGCCCACATCCACTTGCGTGCGGATCGTGCGTTGGGCTGTATCGATCACCGCCAGCGCGTTGCTGCGGCTGAACGCCACGTACGCCGTGGCTCCGTCGCGCGAGAAGGCGATGCCGGCGGGCAGTGGGTGGCCCTTCAGATCGATCCGCGAACTCTGGCCAGGCATCCCGGTCTCGCTCAGTTCCGCGATCAGGATGCTGTCCGGTCCGTTGCGCGTCGTCTCGCTGGCCCAGATCTCGCGCGCGCCCGGACGGAACGCAATCCCGGTGTACGATGTCGATTTCGTCGCAATGTCCGCTACCTTGGTGCCGGTCGAGCCATCCAGTAGCACCACGCTGCGCGTGTTCAGCACCGCCAGCAGGCGTTTCTGAGGATCGAAAGTCATGTTCACCGGGCGCCCCGGAATCAGGCTCTGTTCGCCCCATGGACGCAACAGTTGATTGGTGGGAAGCAGGTAGATGCCGGCGGCTTGTTTGCCGAGCGGCGTTACGCTCTTGAGGACGGAGAAGACCTCCGTCTCCTTGGCAACCACGGCCGCGGCTGCCAGACCAAGTGTCCAGAGGATTGTCTTGCGCATGGGAATCAATAGAATAACCGCTTCATACTACAATAGAGTGAAATGCGTTGTCTTCCGGCCCTTGGCCTCTTGCTGTGCGCATTCTGCGCTGTTGCCCAGGATTACGATTCGCCCGAAGTGGCCCGCGCCAAATCCGATATGGAGAGAATCCGGCGGTTCGTGGACGCCGGCGCCGTGCCCCGCGTGCAACTCGAGAAGGCCGAGGCCGCGCTCGCCGATGCCGAGGACGCCGCCTTCCTGCGCAAAACCCTGTACGGCGTAGATCTCACCGACGACCAGTGCGACCGCATGCTGGCCGCCGCCAACCGCCGCTTCGAACGCCGCAAGCGGGCGCTGGACCAAGCCCGCAAACTGGTGGAAGACGGCGTGGCCTCGCAGCTTTCGCTCGGCTCGTTCCTCGAAGAACTGGATGCGGCTCGCAAGGAATCCGACCTTGCCGAAACGCGCGCCCGCCTGGCTCGGGAACTTTCGCAGATGGCGCAGGCGGAAGAGGCGCTGGCCGCGAAAATGGCCGAAGAGACCCCCGAGGCAGCCGACCTGGCCGACCACTACGATGGCGATGGCGCCTTTTCCGTACGCGCGTTTTCTCTTGTGGAAACCGAGTTCGAGCGCCACTTCGGCAGGCCGCTCCCGGTCAGCGCCATGGGCGAAACCGCGGTCCACCGCTCGCTCGGGTTCGATCACCGTGGCCGCGTGGATGTCGCCATTCATCCCGACCAGCCCGAAGGCCGCTGGCTCCTCGAGTTCCTGCTCGAAAACCACATCCCCTATTTCGCCTTCCGTCAGGCCGTGCCCGGAAAAGCCACCGGCGCCCACATTCACATCGGGCCCATGAGCACGCACGTCAAACTGGGTGGGTAACGCAAGCCCGAGCGTAGTTTTCCTCCGCCAGCGGAAGCGGAGATCGCGGAGGGATAAAGCCCTGGGGTCAGGTTTGCGGTTTCGGCATGCCCCATCTGCGCCTTCCCGAATTTCGTTTAAGAACCCGCGTCGAGAACACTGCCCCACCACCATGAACATGTGTTGTAAAATGGTCGAAACAGTCGTCGTTCCGTTTGTTCCGAGCGGCCTCTGGGCCCCGGCGGAGCGGTGTTTGCTTCGGTTGTGCCTGTGCGGTTTTCGGGCGAAGGCCATCGAGTCTGTTATCGCCTTTGCATCAGGAGGCTAACGATTGAAATTGGTGACCGGGAATGAGTGACGCACTATCCTTGGACGATTGCGATTCGAACCGAATCTCGCCTGAAATGCAACGCCGCCGCACCAATGTCATCACCCAAATGCCAGCCTTTTCGACGCAGACCGCGTTGCCGTACAGCGCCCTGGATCATACCATTCGCGGCGCTATTGAATGGTCGCTAAACGCACAGTTCCCGGAAGGTTTCTGGGCCGGGACTCTGGATACCAATTCCTGTATTGAGGCCGAATGGTTGTTGGCGGGGCACATCCTGGGGGTCCGTCTTCCGGATGAAGGGGGCGTGATTCGTGCTTTGCTGCAGCGGCAAAGGCCGGATGGGTCGTGGGAGGTTTACCACGACGCTCCCGCGGGCGATATCAATTCCACCGTCGAGGTCTACGCGGCCCTGCGGAGCCGGGGGTACGATCCCGAGTCGGCCGTGCTGACCAAAGCCAGGGGATGGATCCTGAGCCATGGCGGCTTGCGCAACGTGCGCGTGTTCACCCGGTATTGGCTCGCCATGATCGGTGTGTGGCCGTGGCAAGCCACACCCAACCTCCCCCCCGAGATCATTCGCTTCCCCACCTGGTTTCCGTTCAGCATCTACAATTTTGCGCAGTGGGCCCGCGCCACGATCGTGCCGTTGGCGATCCTTTCCTCGCGCCGGCCGGTCTGGCCGCTGCCCGGCGGCGCCAGACTGGAGGAACTTTTCCCGGCCGGTTACGATGCGTTTGACTTCTCGATTCCAACGGACCGCGTACGCAAGCTCTCGCTGGAATGGTGGTTCCTCAAGATCGACCGGCTGATGCACGCCTTGCAGACCTGGCAGGTGATTCCCGGCCGCGAGAGTTCCATCAAGCTTTGCCTGGAATGGGCTGTGCGCCATCAGGACGCCGACGGATCGTGGGGCGGCATCCAACCGCCGTGGATCTACGGTCTGATAGCCCTCAAAAACGAGGGCTACCCGTTGAGCCATGCGGTGATCGAGAGGGGTTTGCGCGCTCTCTCCACGCATTGGTCGTTCGAACGCGACGGCGCCACCCACATTCAGGCCACCGAGTCTTCGGTGTGGGACACGCTGCTTACCGTGCTCGGCATGCACGAATCGGGCTGCCAGGTGCGCGACTCGTCCGAGATGCAAAAGGCCGTGGGTTGGATCCTGGACCAGCAGGTTCGTCTGCCGGGTGACTGGAGCGTCACGCAGAAGACCGTGGAACCCGGCGGCTGGGCCTTCGAACGGGCCAATATCTGTTATCCCGACGTGGACGATACCGCAGTGGCGCTGCTGGTGCTGGCGAAGATCCGGGATACGGCCGGGCCGCTCGGCGAGCGGATCGACGAGGCCATTGCGCTGGGCATGGGCTGGACGCTGGCCATGCAGTCCAGTAACGGCGGATGGGCCGCGTTCGACAAGGACAACAACAAACAGATTATCTGCAAGCTGCCCTTCTGCAATTTCGGCGAGGCGTTGGATCCGCCCAGCGTGGACGTGACCGCTCACGTGATCGAGGCCTTCGGCGCCCTGGGCATCAGCTCACGGCACCCGGCAGCGCGGCGCGCGCTCGACTTCATCCGCGCCGAACAGGAAGAGGATGGCAGTTGGTTCGGCCGGTGGGGCGTGAATCACATTTACGGCACTGCCGCCGTCCTTCCGGCTCTGGAGGCGATCGGCGAGGACATGTCGTTACCGTACATCCGCCGCGCGGCCGATTGGCTGGTGTCCAAGCAGAACCCGGACGGCGGCTGGGGCGAAAGCTGCGCGTCGTACATGGATCCGCAATGGCGCGGCGTGGGACCGAGCACGCCGTCGCAGACCGCCTGGGCGTTGATGTCGCTGCTGTCGGTGGAGGGCAACGACTACCTGGGGCCGCTCCGGCGCGGCATCCAGTATTTGTGCGAAACCCAGGATGAGTTCGGCACGTGGAAAGAGCGTCACTACACCGCCGCCGGTTTTCCCGGTTATGGTATCGGCGCCCGTACCAATCTGCACTCTGGCGACCTTTCCGATAAGCTGCAGCAGGGCAACGAACTGTCGCGCGGCTTCATGCTGAACTTCAATCTGTACCGGCATTACTTCCCCCTGATCGCGCTGGGCAGGGCGCGCAATCGGATATTTCCGGAGGACTAAAGATGGAGTGCTGATCTGGCCGGAGCCCACCTGCCAGCCGCCGGTGACCAAGTGCAGCCGGCGGGGTTTGCCGGCTGGATAAGCTAGCCTAGCGGCTAGCAGTTCCGGTACCCCGCCCGTACTCCCCGGACTTGGTTAGCTCGCCCAGGGCATGATGTACTTGGGAGCATGACTGAATTGATCGGGTTTGCCGCTCTGGTGGCGACCATCGTCGTAATCGCGGTGTCCAAAGCTGTCCGACTCAAGCGGACCAGGTTGCGGATAGAACAGCGGGTCTGCCGGGGTCTGCACCGCGCCTTGGCCGGCGAGTCTCGACTCCCGAGTTAACTGTTGGCCGCAGCGATCCGGATAACCGCACCTGATCCACTTCGTGTGCAAGCGTCAGCACAGCCTCAATGTTCCAAGAAAAAAGCCGGGGCGGACGCGAGAGTGCCCCGGCTCACCAAGGAGACCTCGATGTGGCCCATGTTTCTCTCAGGGACCACAGTCGCAATGATGCGCCAGACTGCGCCGCGATAACAGTCCCAAGGTACCGTAAAAGGTACTAGCCAGGTTCTAGTTCCACGAGCTGAAGACGTGCGTGGTCTGGATCCGAGGCGCCCGAGACCGGGATGGCGGCGCCTGGGTGTTACTCGGATTCTTGTCCTCCTCCCCTCGTTCTAAATTCGTGGCGTCCGATCTGTAGTGCGGCTATCGCTCCATTTGCCCAAACGACCTTCCCCGAAGTCAGCAGTTGCAGTGGCACGCCCCCATCCAGCAATAGAGGCCAGCTCACCGCGAGTTCCACTTCCAGTCCAGCCTCCAGTGGCCGGTCCGCGATAAAGCGCAGGCCAGAACTGCTCAGGTCCACGACGCGGCCCGACCCCGCCCGGTACGGGTGCACGACGGTATAGCGAAGGTCCATGCAAAGCGGATAACGAACGTGGCCACGCCGGTCGGCGCTGGGCGGCTTGGGCAGTCGTACCCGCCGTTTACCGGAACCCATCCGACTGACAGTTTTTTCCATCAGCCCAGTTTCGGACAGAGGAACTTCAGGGACAGTACTGGTCACTTGGTAAACGTACCGGGGCAGGTACCAGCCGGACTGTCAAGTCCTCAAGCCCTCCTACATAATTGGAAACTCCCTATGGCTCTCGCGCGGATCAGTTATGCAGACGCCTCTATCAGGCTGGCGATACTGGTTTCATGGTGCGGCGAAGCAGTGCGGGTGGCCGCCAAAGACTGCGACGACCTCGTGGAGTTTCGGCTGATCGGCGGAATCCGGGTTTCCGAGGAGGGCGACCCGGTCACCTTCGAGTTCCCGCTCGCGGCCACCAGCCTGGCAGCGAAGCCTCAGCTAATGACAAAGGCTGGCGACTCGCGGAATCGGGTGTGGTGACCCTCGCGCGGCAGACTGCGCCAGGCACGGAGGACGAAGGCAGGAGTCAGGGGCGGTCACGCGGCGCCGGATTGAGTAGAATCTGACTCCCGAGGGACGATGGAGGCGGCTTTCTTCCCCGCCTTCACTGCCGCCTTTTTGACAGCCTTCTTCTTTTTGGCGGCCGGATTCGGGGTTTGCTTGGCCGCGCGGAACGCCGCCCAGCGCTTCCTGGTGGCATCGGCAATCGCCTTCCGGCCAGCCGCACTGAGCTTCCGTTTGGGCTTTGCGGACGCGGAAGCCTGCGGCTTGGATTCGGCCCAGCGCTTCCGTTGCGCCGCCGCAATGCGCGCGCGGCCCGCGGCACTTATCTTGCGCTTGGGATTCGGGAGTGTTTTTGAGCCGGCAGCTCGGACCGATGACTTAATGCCCAGGGCGCGGCGCAGTTCGGCCACGCGGGCGTTGATCGCGTCGTACTGCTGTTGGTAGCCGATCAGTGCGGCCTCAAGGGTGTTGGTGTCGGGTGTAGGCATGGAACCATATTGTAACTCCACCTTGCCCATCGGCGGACAGGCGCTGGCCAAACCTACTGAGCCAAACCTACTGAGCTTGACGGACTACAATAACAGCAATGAGACGGCTGGCTGGGTTCGCGATGGTCCTCTTAAGCAGCCTGCTGGCGCAGCGGCCTTTTCGGGAATACCCGGGCATCGAATACAACACCTTCCCGCTGCCGGCGGATTTTCAGGAGAAGACCGAGTGGGCCTTTGCCCGGCTGATGTACCCTTCGGCGCCGGGCTCCAGATACACGCGATGGGGCGCCGATTGGCGCGAAGGCAACACCGCCTGGACCCAAGACTACCCGCGCGCCGATCGCCACTTCTCGCGCGCCATCCGCCGCCTGACGCGCGTTCACGTCCGCTCCGTCGAGCAACCAGTCAACCTGGACGACGAGGGCGACGTCAACAACTGGCCCTGGCTCTATGCGGTTCAAGTGGGCCAGTGGCAACTCACCGACGCCCAGGTGAAGGCCTTCCGCGAATACCTGCTGCGCGGCGGCTTCTTCATGTGCGACGATTTCTGGGGTCAGTACGAATGGGATCGATTCCTCGCCACCATGCAGCGGGTTTTCCCGGAACGGCAGGTAGTGGACCTCCCTGACAACGACCCTATCTTTCACGTGGTCTACGATCTCGACGAGCGCTACCAGGTTCCCGGCCAGCGCTTCGTGTATTCCGGCACGACGGAAAAGTGCAGCGGCTGCCCGGCCCGCTGGCGCGGCATTTATGATGACAAAGGCCGCGTGATGGCCGCAATGACGTTCCAGTCCGATCTAGGCGACTCCTGGGAATGGGCGGATTACCCGGCTTACCCGGAACGGTTCTCGGCGCTGGGAATTCGCATTGGCATCAACTACGTGGTGTATGCCATGACGCACTGAACCATTACAGTTGCTCCGTGCGCGTCAACCTTCCGCTGAAGGAACCCCGCAAGTTTTTTCGGAACAACCACCCGGGTACGAACGTCTTCCTACTGAGAGAACCCGTGCCACAATCGCGTAGATTCCGCTTGAGCGCCTCGTTCTGGGAAGCCACCCGGATCGCGCTGGATTCGTTGCGCAAGAACAAGTTGCGCAGTTTCCTCACCTTACTGGGCATCATTCTGGCCACGACCACCCTGATCGCCGTCACCGCCCTGATTCACGGCATGAACGTTTACATCGCCGAGAAGGTGTCGAACATGGGCGCAGACGGCTTCCGCGTGGTGCGCATGGCTTGGTTCGGTCCGTGGGACCCCAAGAAGTTCTTCGAGATGCAAAAACGCAACCCGCAGATCCGGCCGGACGAGTTCGAATTCGTCAGGGAAAAAGCCATCCTGGTGAAAGAGGCTGGGATGATGGCGTCGCGCCAGGCGCGCGTCTCCTACAAAGGCGACTCGGTGATGGGCGTGGATCTGGAAGGCGTCACCGACAATATCCCGTCGATCAACAACGTGCAGGTGGACGTGGGCCGCGCCATCACGTACGAAGAAGTCCGGCGGCACGCGCCGGTCGTATTCATCGGCAACGACATTCGCACGCGTTTCTTCGAGAGCGTGGACCCGATCGGGAAATTCGTGGAGGTAGAAGGCGCTCCCTACGAAGTGGTGGGCGCGGCCAAGACGCTGGGCAGCGTGTTCGGCCAGTCGCAGGACAACTTCGTGATGATCCCGATCGAAAGCTACTTTAAGACCTACGGCAGCCGCAACGGGATCCGCATCATCGCCAAGGCGATGGACCAGTCGCATCTGTCGGAGGCGCAGGACGAAGTGCGCGTCCTGCTGCGTGCCTACCGCCACCTCAGGCCCGGCGTGGACGACAACTTCAGCATCTTCGCGTCGGAGACGATCGTCAGCCTGTGGGAGCGCCTGACGGCCACCATCGCCGGCATGGCCGTGGGGATCGTATCGGTATTCATGGTGGTGGGCGGCATTGTCATCATGAACATCATGCTGGCTGTGGTGACGGAGCGGACACACGAGATCGGCATTCGCAAATCGCTCGGGGCGCGGCGGGCGGACATCCTGAACCAGTACCTGGTGGAGTCGGCCGTGCTGGCGGGCGCGGGCGGCCTGGCGGGAGTGTGCATTGCCTGGGTGGTGGCGGTGGCGGTGCGCAGTCTCTCGTCGGTGCCTATGTCGCTGCCCTGGTCGTCCGTGATCACCGGTGTCGGACTCTCCGCGGTGGTGGGCCTGTTCTTCGGCATCTACCCGGCGCGCCGCGCATCCAAGTTGGATCCCATCGAGGCCCTGCGGGTGGAAAGATAACATGACCAGGCTGGCGTTCGTCAACGGCATCACGCTCGCGCTGCAAACCATCCGGTCGCACAAACTGCGCGCCTTCCTGACGGTCCTGGGAGTGATCATCGGCACCGGCACCATCATCGGGGTGAGCGCGATCATGACTGGCTTCGACGCGTCCATTACGGCGGTGCTGCGCAGCTTCGGGCCGAATTCGATCATCGTCTTCAAGTTTCCGGTCGGTTTTCGGGTGGGCAATTTGAGCCCGGAGGAACGAACGCGTAAGAACCTCACCTACGAGAATGCCTTGCATCTGCGGGAGCGCTGCAAGTCCGTGGAAGACGTTTCCGCCATGCTATTCCCGAACCGCAACACGATCAATGCCCACTACAAGGGCAACGACATGTATAACGTGGACCTGTTCGGCGTGGAGGAAGGCTACGCGCGCGGCAACGGACAGGTGGATATGCACCTCGGCCGGTTCTTCAGCGACGAAGAAAGCCACCGCAGGATGCCGGTGGCGGTGATCGGCGCCGATGTCGAAAAGGGGCTTTACGCCAACGTGGACCCGATCGGCAAGACCATCAATGTGGACGGCCACGAGTTCCAGGTGATCGGCACCATGCTGCGCCCGGCGGCGTCGTTCTTCGGCGATACCGACACCCGCGTGCTACTGCCCTACGGAACGCTGCACAAGATGTACCCGAACGCGCAGGAGAACGCCATCGTGGTCACGGCCAGGCAAGGCCAACTACCCGCGGCGCTGGACGAAGTGCGGACGGTGCTGCGTATCGACCGACGCGTCGCCTACGACAAACCCGACAACTTCGCGCTTTCGACGGCCGAACAGATGGTGTCGGATTTCCGGCAGATCACGGCGATGACGTTCCTGGTTATGGCGGTGCTGAGTTCGATCGGGCTGTTAGTGGGCGGGATCGGCGTGATGAATATTATGCTGGTGTCGGTGACGGAGCGGACTTTTGAGATCGGCATCCGCAAGGCCATCGGCGCCAAGAAGGCCGACATCCTGATTCAGTTTCTGTTGGAGGCGGCGGCGCTGACCGGGATCGGCGGCATCATCGGCATCATTTTCGGGTGGATGATTTCGGTGATCGCGCGGGTGGTGTTCAGTTCGCTGCCCGCCAGCGTGCCGGCCTGGGCGGCGGTGATGGGGATCGTGGTGTCGGTAGGGATCGGCCTGTTCTTCGGCATCTGGCCGGCAAACAAGGCGGCGCGGTTGGATCCGGTGGTGGCGTTAAGATACGAGTGAAAACCCATTGACAGGCACGACGTTCCCCGGTTTTTTTGCCCGGCGCCGCCAGTGCTTACTGGCCGTAAACTGGGATACGTGGTACCTGTCACCGGGTTTTTCCTCTTCTTAGCAGCGTGCCTTGCGTGGGGTGCGCCATCGCCGCGGCGCGATGCGTGGCGCATCATTGGGCCAGGCGGCGGTGGGGCGCTGTTTTCGCCTGCCGTCAGCCCGCACGACCCGCGCACGGTGCTGGTGGCTTGCGATATGACGGGCTCGTACATCACCCACGATGGCGGCGCGTCGTGGCGCATGTTCAACCTGCGCGATAAGGTCCGGTTCTTCGCCTTCGATCCCAGCGATCCGAAGGTTATTTACGCCAAGGCCGGCGGCCTGTTTCGCAGCACCGACGGCGGCAACACGTGGCGGCTGGTGCTGCCGCGGCCCGAGGCCATCCGCGGCGTGCGTTTGGGCGACGACCACGCGGAGGCGTCGTGGGATGTTTCCACCGAGCCGCACGGCGAAACTACCGCTCTGGGCATTGACCCGGACGACTCCAAATCGCTCTTCATCGCGGCGAACGTCAACCGGCTGTCCACGCTGTGGTCCTCGTACGATTGGGGCGTCACCTGGCGCAAGTCCGCCGATTTGCCTGGTGGGGCGCGCCAAATCTGGATTGACCCGCACTCGCCGAAGGGGGAGCGTACCCTTTACGTCGCGGGCAACGACGCGGTGGCCATCCGGCAGGCTGGCCAATGGCGCAAGGGCAAGTCTCCAGGCACGTTCACCGAGATCTCCGCGGGCTGGCCCGATGCCGGCGCGCCGGTCTTCTACGCGGTGAGCGGCGGCAAAGTCTTCGTCTCCGAAGGCGGCGTCCAATGGCACGAATCGCCCCTGCCCGGCTTTCAGGGCAAAGCGCGCGCCGTGGCCGCCAGCCTCCACCACCCCGATGTCGCGTACGTCTCGTATTCAGGCTTGCGCGCGCCGGTCAGCGCGTCGCTGGGCGTCGCTAGGACCAGCGACCGCGGGCGCCATTGGGACCTGGTGTGGCAGACCCATCGCGGCGGCGGCAACAATGTGCACGACCCCTGGATCGTGGATCGCTTCGGTGCTGGTTGGCCCGACAACCCGCGCGCGCTCGCTGTGTCGGCGAGTGACCCCAACATCTGTTACGGCACCGACGACGGCCGCACGGTGCGCACCACCGATGGCGGCAGGACCTGGAACGCCGTGTACGCGGACACTGCGCCCGATGGCGGGTCCACCACCAACGGCCTCGATACCACCACCTGCTACGGCATACATTTCGACCCCTTCGATCCGAAGCGGTTATTCATCTCCTACACCGATATCGGCCTCTTTGTCAGCGAAAACGGAGGCGGCAGTTGGCGGAGCGCCACGCGTCACGGCGTGCCCGACGCCTGGGTCAACACCACCTACTGGGCGGAATTCGATCCCAAGGTGCGCGGCCGCGTCTGGGCGGCGATGAGCGCGGTGCATGACCTGCCCCGGCCGAAGATGTGGCGGTCGCGCTCGCCCGATACCTACGACGGTGGCGTGGTGCAAAGCGAGGATGGCGGCCTAACCTGGCGGGTGGACGGTGACGGCATGCCGCGCACGGCGGCCACCCACATCCTGCTCGACCCCACGAGCCCGGAGAAAGCGCGCGTGCTGTATGTGGCCGGTTTTGGCCGGGGTGTTTTCAAATCCATCGATAACGGCCGGCACTGGGCGCCACGGAATACCGGGCTCGAGGGCGCGCAGCCTTTCGCCTGGCGGCTGGTCCGTGACAGCAAGGGCACGCTCTACCTCGTGGTGGCGCGCCGTAGCGACGACGGCACGTTCGGCAACGACGGCGATGGCGCGCTGTACCGCTCGACCGATGATGCCGGGCACTGGACCCGCATCGCGCTGCCTAAGGGGGTCAACGGTCCCACCGGCTTGGCGGTGGACCCGGCCGATCCGCAGCGGCTTAACCTGGCGGCGTGGGCGCGCAGCACGAGGGAAGGCGCGGCGGATGGCGGAATCTTCCTCTCGACCGATGCCGGCGCCTCGTGGCGCAACGCGCTGAACCAGGACCAGCATGTCTACGACGTGACCGTGGATGTCCGGAACCCCGGTTGGCTCTATGCGACAGGGTTCGAATCCTCGGCATGGCGCTCAATCGATCGCGGTGTCACGTGGCACCGGATCCGCGGATTCAATTTCAAGTGGGGCCACCGGGTGATCCCAGATCCCGCGGACCCGGCCATGATTTACATCACGACCTTCGGCGGCAGCGTGTGGCACGGGCCGGCGGCGGGCGATCCGAGGCCTGTGGAGGACATCGTGGATGCGCCCCCGTTGCTCGCGCCACGATGAGGAGCAACCAGTCGCGCGCCGGCGTTTACCGGGGCGTTTCGTACTGCATCGCTCCCACCCGATTGCCTTCGGTGTCATGGAAATAACATCCGGTGCCTACCGTCGGAATGTGGAACTTGGCCATCGCGATCGTCCCTCCATTCGCCTGGATGGTGCGAATCGTCTGGTCAATGTCGTCGACCGTGATGGTACACTCGAAGCCCCGCATTCCAGTCCCGGTTAAAGGCTCGCGGCGTCCGCTCAGGGAGCCCAGAACGCCCGGGCTTCGCTCGTTGCCGGTGTGAATCAGGTAGAACCCCGGCGGTCCCCAGGGCTCGAAGCGCCAGCCAAAAACCTGCGTATAGAAGGTGCGGGCGCGCTCCAGGTCGTCGGCATGGATCGAGAAAAAGGAGAGATTGTTGGCCATGGGGCAAGAGTAATCGAAGACGCGGACGGCGGTCTTGCGGTAAATTGACAAACAATGTCGAGACCGCGCCAACCTCGTCCTCTGACCTTGGAAGAGGAGCCGTATCTGGTAGTGCGCTCCCTCGCGACGGATTATAGCAGCGGCTATCTGATCGAGGAGCACACCCACCCGTGGCGGCAATTGTTGTATGCCAGCACCGGCGCCATGACGGTGTACGCAGGCCAATGGACCTGGATGATCCCTCCGGGACGGGCGGTCTTCATCCCGGCGGGACGGCCCCACTCCATCCGGATGTGGGGCGAGGTCGCCATGCGGTCGCTGGCCTTCCCGGCCGACCTGGATGAACCGGCGCTGCGGCTCACCGATTGCCGCGTGATTGCGGTGACGTCGTTGCTCCGCGAATTGATTCTGCGGGTAATCGAGATGGCTGCGTTGGATGGACGCATTCCCGCGCACCGCCTGCTGCTTGGGGTTCTGCTGGATGAAATGGATCAGGCGCCAAGTAACCCGCTCTCATTGCCGCTGCCTGAAGACCCGCGGGCGCTAGCGGTGGCGCGTGAGGTGCTGGCGCGGCCGGGCGAGCCGCAGTCGCTCGACTTGTTGGCGCGCCGCTACGGAGTGGGGCGGCGCACCCTCGAGCGGCAGTTTCGCGGCGAAACCGGGATCAGCTTCGGTTTGTGGCAGCAGAAGGCGCGGCTTTTGGAATCGATTCGAACGCTGGCCGAAGGGCGGTCGGTGACGGACGCGGCATTGGACGCCGGCTACAGCAGCGTGAGCGCGTTCATCGCGGCGTTCAAGCGGACGTTTGGCTGCACGCCAGGCAGGCTGTAAAAAGCCCGGGGACAGGCACCACGTTCCCTTCCCCTCGGTTCCGGCCGGTCTTACTGCTTCGGTGGCACGGCGGATGTGCCGGGGGAACTGATCGGCGCCGAGGGCGGCTGCTTGCCGGCGCTGACGGGGCTAGTAATATCCGGAGTCTCGGCGCCGAAGGAGAGCGGAATATCGATGTACGCGGTACGTTCGCCGGTTTCGTCCGATAGTTTCAACTTGTAATGTCGCGGCGGCGCGTCGAAAACCACGTTGCCCTGTGCCGACTCGGCCGGCTTGACGTTGCGCAGGAAGCCGATCCATTGTGGCACGCCTTCCCCGTCGCTCAATTCGCTATACGTTTGTCCGTTGTCGTCCTCCACGCTGACGTTTGGAACGAGGATTTCGCTGCCCAAGCTGTTGGTAGCGCTGATCCGGATGAGAAAGAACCGGTTCTGCGGAATGCGCTGGCTCGGAGCTTCTCCGATCTGGGTGAGCCACTGCGTTTCAAACGCGGTGTAGACGATGTGTCCCAGTTCCACCCGCTCACCCAAGTTATAGGTGTGGACTGGGTAACTCTTCTCCCCCGGTGAGCAGGCGGGCAGGCTGAGTGCGGCGGCCACGGCCACAAGCAGGAAAATCGTACGAAACCGATGCATAGGGCAGAACCATTTTCCTAGCGGGGGAAGCCCCTGTCAACTCAGACGCCGGTTTGGCACTCAACCAAACTGGGGAGGACGTCCAAACCTGGAAGTTTCTTACAGCCGAAACCTGGAGTCGATGAGGAAGATGCAGACAGAACAGAGACAGGATCCCACCTGGGGCGGCGAGGCATTGACCGAGGTCTAGTGGGGCGTGTTCTCCTGGAGCATGCGCTCGAACTTCTTGCGCTGTTCCTCGTTGAGGATTTGCTCGACCCGGGACTTGCCGTCCGTCAATACGTTCCGGTAATACTGCCAGAAATCATTCAGGGTGGACCGCATCTGGTCGAGCTGCGCGGGAGTGAGGTTGAGGTCCCGCTGCATGCGTTCGAAGTACAGCGCCTTACCGGGTTCGGTGTCGAATCTGGGCTGGTGCAGGCGCGCATGCCCCCCCAGGTTCATCACCAGGGCACCGGCCGCCGCGCCGCACAGGAACACCAGGGTTAAGGTCACGGCGCAGACGAGTCGAGGGTCCCACATTCTGGAGAACGCCGTCTTCTCGAGGATGTTAGGGCTCATAGGCAGCCAAGGTGACCAACATGTTTTCCTGAGTGCTATCCGAATCGAATGCCGGGTAGTTCTGTTGGGCCATAACCGCCTCCGGAGAAAGGCCGCCCGGATACTCGCCTTCGTTCACGACCAGGTAGCTTCCCAAGACCGCCAAGGTTAGCAGGGAGGCGAAAACCAAGCGCCGGCCGAAGGCCAGATCCAACGAAAACAGGCTTGCGAAAGCGGGGACGGCCTTGCGTCCGCCAACCTCTTGCATGACCCGGGCGTAAAAGCCGGGTGAGGGCTCCGGAACCTGCTCCGCCTGCAAGGTAACGAACAGCTCCGAAATGTCCCGCATGCCCGCCAACTCTTCCCGGCACCGCCCACAGGTGCTCAGGTGCGCCTCGATGTCCCGTTGCACCGCCGGCTCCAGCGTGCCGGATAGGTACTCCTCAAGGCTATCCATCACTACCGCATGCATAAATTCTTCCCTTAAAGATGTAAAATACCACGCCTAAACCATTCCCTTTGCGAGTCTTTTTGCCACCAGGCGGCGCTCGCTTCCAGGGATCCAATCACCCGGTCACCAGACCGGGGGCACGGTCGAGGCGCTGCGCCGCCTTGACCAGTTTTTGCCGGGCCCGGAACAGCTTCACTTTGATGGTATTTTCGTTCATGCCGGTCTTAGCTGCCAGCTCTTCCACCGAAAATCCTTCAACTTCCTTCATCATCAACAACATACGCTCCTCATCGGACACCCGTGTGAGGAGTTTGATCACATAGTCCCGGCGCGCCAGGGTGGCGTCGATGGGCACCTGCCGGTCAACGGCGGGTTCGGAGTTCTCGACGCGGCGCACTTCGTCCTCGCTCATGTCGCTTTCGTAAACCAGCTTCCGGACCTTCCGTTTGCGGAGGAAGTCGAAACATTCGTTGACCGTGATTTTGTAGATCCAGGTGATCAGCGAACTGCGGAAATCGAAGCTCTTGAGGGACACGTAAACCTTGGCAAACACTTGCTGTGCAATATCTTCCACATCGTTACGCTGGCGCACGATGCCGTGGATGATGGAAAAAACTTTGGACTGGTAGCGCTCTACGATTTCGCGGAATGCGGCCTCATCGCCGGCTTGCGCACGGCTAACCAACGCGCCTTCCGGGGTGCTTTGGTAGTCCACTCTCGATTTCGCCGCAACCTTACTACCGAACCCGGGAAGGGTAAGCACGCCAGTCAGTGTGGCCATACACCGCTTCCGACGCAGCCCAGCCGGTCCGGGTTTCATTCTGAACATAACACACGGGAGACGGTGAGCCGATTCGGCGGCCGGCACGACCGGCAGCTCAACCCCTGTTTCGCGCGACCGAACCCCCATCTCCGCCATCTAAACACTTGAGCAGTGGACAACATCAGTCCTGTTTGTATAATGGCAGCAGGCAATGTCCGAAATTTCAGGAGCAAAATAAACAATGGTGCAATTAACCGAAAAAGCGGTCGGCAAAGTGAAGGAGATCATGTCCTCCCAGGATCCGTCCCCGGCGGGTCTGCGAATCTCGGTCGTGGGCGGCGGCTGTTCCGGATTCAGCTACTCCATGGCCTTCGAGAACCAACCCAACATGCTGGACAAGACCTACGACTACAACGGTCTCAAGGTATTTGTCGACCAGGCCAGCCTGCTGTACCTGGATGGCGCGCAAGTGGACTTCGTGGAGACTCTCGAGGGTTCCGGCTTCAAGTTCAACAACCCACAGGTGAAGTCCACCTGCGGCTGCGGCAGTTCGTTCCAGGTCTGAGATCGAGGCGGCGCGCGCAGATTTAATCCTTCCAGAACAACTCGGCGTCGGATCGCCGCACATAATTAGCGTCTAACCCTGCCGGATCGCCTGGCTCGCCGCGCATCCATTTTGCCGAAGCAACCCGCGCGATAGCCGCGGCCAGCGCCCGCGGCGCTGTGACCAGGAGCGCGTCCTGAAACCGCGTTCCCGCCAGGCCTGTCTGAAACGGCGCGAAGTCCGTGGCGATGAATTCCACGCCGGCGGGCAACGTTTCCAGCCATGCCGGGAACCTGGACACCACCTCAGGCAGCACGATCCGCCCGGTCTCGTCATAGACCCCGCCATAGACTTCGCCCCGGCGGGCATCCATCACGACGGCTCGCAGCGGCCCGGTGCCAAAGCTGGCCATAGCCTCCAGATTGCCAACTCCGGCCGCCGGTTTGCCGGTGGCCTCAGCCAGTCCTTTCACGCAGGCGAGGCCAATCCGCACCCCGGTGAACGACCCCGGTCCCGACGCCGCCGCGAAGCAATCCACGGCACCGGCCGAGACCCCGTGGCGCGTCAGCAACTGGCTCAAGCTCCCATACAGCAGTTGCCCGAATCCGGCCGGCGCGTGCATGAGAACTTCCTCGACGATCTCGCCGCCCGAAGCCAGCGCGAGGCTGCCGAATTCGTGCGTAGTATCGACCGCCAGAACCAGCGGCTTCACGGATTGAGCTGGAAGCCCCGATCCAGCTCATAGACCTTGCCATTCGCGTTCATCCCGTACAGCCGCAGGTGCAAAGTGGCAGGAAAATTCTGGGCGATGCCCGCCAGCGGACGCATCACGCCCTTCACCCCCGTGCCGATCACGCGGTACCCCTGATGATCGGCCGCGACGTTGCCCGTCCAGAGCCACAGCATGGCACGGGTGGCGCGCGTGTCCCGTGTAATCTTAGCCTCGAACGGCGGCGGCAGTTTGACCGCAAAATCCTCCGTGGGCCGCACGATCGTGAACGGAACCTTCGGACTATTCGCCTCGATCTCTTGCAGCACGATTTCCCGCGACTCGAACTTGTAGGACTTGTTCATGCTCTCCAGCCGGCCTTCCCGCACCACGTGGAGCACCCAGTCGTGCGAGCGGTCGGGCGGTTCCCCAGTGAAGTGCTCGCCGCTGAACTTCTTGGCCTTGGTGGTCTCGCCATTGATGGGGTTGACCCAATAGACGTCGTAGCCGTGCTTTTCCACTGTCAACTCCAGCGGGCCCGGCCTCTCGATATAAACCACGTACTCGGTGTCCTCCAGCGCCAGCGCACGGCCTCCGTCGACGTCGAAGTAAGGCTCGAGTTCCCAGTGGCGGGTGTCGGACATGAAATCGAACCACACCGTCATTTCTTTGGCGCCAGCGGAATTGGCGTACTGCGCGCCCAGCCCGGTGTTGACATAGGTCGGGTACTGCCCGTCCATGGAAATGTTCCAGAGACGGTGGCGCAGCGCCGTGGCGTCCAAATCGTCCGGCGACTGCCTACCCGCCCCGCTGTCTTCGCGGCCGAAATCCAGGTTCACGAACGGCACCGGGTAGAGTTGGTGCTCGATAGCGCAGATGGCGTCGTCGGCGGTTCCGTAGGCCGCATAATCCATCCAGCCGTCGTCCAGCAGCGGCGCCGAAGTGACCCGCGCGCCCGATCCGCGCGGATGCTGGAATGGGTCCAACTGTTTCAGCAGCAGGCCGACTTCTTTCAGCAGCGCGCGTCCATCAGGGTAGTCTTCGAACTGTTCCACGCCCTGCCATGTGACGTGCATTCCCGAATAGCGCGCCACCACGTAGCGGATGAAGCGGCGCCGTTGCTCCCAGTTGGGAAACAGCTTGACCAGTTGCGCCTCGCCGCCGCCCAGGATGAGGTCGGCCGTGATGCCCTTCTCGTTGAGATAGCGCACCCGCTGGTCGAGGCGCTGGAACTGCGCCAGGTTGAGCGCATCTGCCGATTGGTAGGCCGCGTCGGGGCCGCTGCCCAGCAACAGCCCGCGCAAGTGGTTAAACTTCTGCGCCGCGCGCGCGTCGGCAATGGCGCGAAAACTGGCGTCATCGAGAAAGGCGAAACGCAATTCCGTGGCGCCCATCCACAGATGAGCCTGGTCGAGCCCGGCGGCGTTCTTTTCCGTGTAAGCCCAATGGTGGACGTTGGCCGCCCGCAGGTACCCTGGCGACTGGGACGCCGCGGCCGTAAAGCTGCCGGCCTTGCCTTCCGCCGCGCCGATGTTGCCGGAGACCCGGTAGTCCCAATCGCCAGCCTCGGTGGGCGAGAAGCGAACCACCATGCGGCGTCCGCCGTCCCAATAGCCAGGCATCGCGTAGGTATGGTGCCGTGGAGAGCGGAACTCGGCCTTGATCTCGACGGTCTTATAGGGCTCCGGATGGCGCGCCGCATCGGCATCGCTGAGTTCGAAGACCAGCTCGCAAGGCGAGTAGGCGGGTGTGTTGGCACAAGGTGAAGGTGCCTGCCCCCAAGCGCCGGCAGGCAGCACCGCCAGCAGCGCGGCGGGGGCGAATCTGGTTGCCATTTACGCGCCCCCGCCGCCGTTCCCCGGGATCCGCGCCATCACTTCCGCCGTGATCTGCCGCACCATTTCCTCCACCTCGTCGCGGCTGATGGAACTCGAAGTCCCGCAGGACTTCGGCGGAATCGCGATCACGCCGGGCGTGGGCGGGAGGTCGCACATGTCGCATTCGGCCCCCGAATCGTGCCGTGGGTCGGGCAGGCCGAGGCGCTTCTTGATGGCCACCAGGTCGGCCGCCTTGTCACTGGTGATGTGCGAAATCGGCGACCCGAGCTGCGCCGCCAGCATCAGCGTCCAGCAGTAGGTGTCCACCACCTCGGCGTACCACTCGGCGTGCGTCACGCTGTCGCCCCAACACACGATGCCGTGGTTGGCCAGCAACACGGTGTTGTGCGTCTTGACGAACGGAATCACGGTTTCGGCGAACTTCTGCGTGCCGGGCGTTTCGTAAGGCGAGAGCGCCACCTTGCCGATGAACACTTCGTACTCCGGAATGACGCAGTTGGGCGGCACCCGGCCGGTGATCGCGTACGCGGTGGCGTGCGGCGGGTGGCAATGAAGTACTGCCTTGGCTTCCGGTACCTCCTTATAAATCTCCAGGTGCATGAGGATTTCACTGGTGCGCGGCTTTCCGCCGGCCAGTTGCTTGCCGGTGAGATCCACCATGCACATCTCGCCGGGCTTGAGGTCGTACTTGCTGCACAGCGTGGGCGTGCAAATCACCTCGTTGGGGCCGATGCGGTATGAGATGTTGCCGCCGTTGCCGTCCACATACTGGCGTAGCCACAGCTTCTTGCCCACCGCGCAGATCTCTTCTTTGGCAGCCTGGGCTTCGGCGCAATGAAAGAGCGCTTCGATCGGGCCGGCGGCCGCGGGCTGCCCTTTGGGCCCGGCGGCGCTGGAGCGGACGGCGATGCGCCGGAGTTCCACGGCTTCGCGGGCGGAGGGCGTCAAGATAGCGGTTTCGCCGATCACCAGCTCGGTGGCCCCCTCGCGCGCGGCGGCTTCGACGTCGCTCAAGGTAATTACTTTCTCTGTTGTCAGCTCGACCGTCTTCATTTCTTTCCTAAAGAATCCGCAGCGCGCCGCCGCCGATCACGATCCGGCGCTGCCGCGTGAAAGTCATCGGCGTGGTCACGCCTTCGCCGGTGGGGGTCGCGATACTGTGGCTCGAATAGCTGGGGCCGCCCACGCCTAGCGAGGCGAAGCAGGGCGCATTCTGTATAAACAGAGTACAGTTCATGGCGCGCGCCATTTTAGTGGCGTTGCCGATGTGACGCGAGTGAATCACGGCGGTGTGGCGGTAGCCATGCTCGGCCCTTACCGAGGCGGCGATGGCGGCGTCCACATCGGGCATGCGTACCACGGGCAGGAACGGCATCATCTGCTCTTCCTGCACGAAGGGGTGATCCTCGCGGGTTTCGCCGAACAAGAGATCGGTCCCGGCCGGTGCGCTCACGCCGGCAGACTGCGCCAGAAACGCCACGTCCTTGCCGATGTAATCGCGCTTCACGTGCGCGTGGCCGTTCTCGAACTGGAAGGCGGCAGCGGTCAGCTTGTCGATTGCCTGGGCATCCAACTGGACCGCGCCCGCGCGGCGCAGCGCCGCGACGAATCGATCGGCCACGGAGGCCACTACGAAGACTTCCTTTTCTCCGATGCAGAGCAGATTGTTATCGAAGGAGGCGCCCGCGATGACGGACACCGCCGCCCGATCGAAGTCGGCTGTTTCGTCGACCACCACCGGCGGATTGCCCGGGCCCGCGGCAATCACGCGCTTGCCCGACTTCATGGCGGCGTTGACAACCGCCGGCCCGCCCGTGACGCAGAGCAGCGCGACCTGCGGATGGCGGAACATCTGCTCGGCGTTCTGGATGGTGGCTTCTTCCGCCATGGTCAACACGTCACGAACGCCGAGTTCGCGCTCGATTTCGCGATTGAACTGGCGCAGCGCGCGGGCCGCGATCTTGACACCGGTGGGATGGGGACTGAAAACCGCCGTGTTGCCCGACGCCAGGATGTTGATGGCGTTGCTGGCCATGGTAGGTACCGAGTGGGTGGCCGGCAGCACCATGCCGATGACGCCCCAGGGAGCATGCTCGACCACGCACAGACCCGAGGTGTCCGACTGGGCTTCGCTTGCCATCGCCTCGGCGCCCTGCACCAGCCGGATGTTGCGCAGCTTGTCGGCCTTGTGGTCGGCCCGGCCGATGCGGGTCTCGGCGAGTTCCAGCCGCGCCCATTCGTCGGCGTTGTCGTGGCACAGGCGGCGGATGATACCGACCATCTGGCCGCGCTCTTCGAGACTCTTGGCCGCGACTCGCGGTTGCGACCCCGCAGCCGCCTGGACAGCCTCGTCGACCGTTGGGAATACGCCATCGTCGCCCGCCGCGCTTCCGCCCAGACGCTGCTCCAGCCGGGCGAGCACTTCCCTGGTAATCGCGGCGATCAACTGTTCCTGGTTTGCGAGCATTAATCTTCCACGGTATCACGGCGTAGCGCGGGCGATCTTGTCGCCGGCGTCGCCAACACCACGCTTGCATCGCGGGCGCAAAAGTCGGAAAATCAGAGCGGCGAATCAGATCAACAGATCTGAAGCCGATCTAAATTGAAAGGAGTCTGCCGTGAAACTGTCTGTCTTGGGAGTGGCGATCGTCCTCCTTGGTGGTCCCGTGGTGGCTGCAGCCGACGATCTGGAAACCGCTTTTCAGCAACTCAAGGAAGCCGAGGCGAGTAACAACGCCGAACAGGTTAAGAAACTGTCGGCGCAGGTCCATACCCTGGCAAGCGACGTTCTCGGCAAACCGGAACCCACAAGCGCGGACGAAAAGGAAGCTTGGAAAAGCAACGCCGACTACGCCAAGAGCGCCGAACTGTACTCCGAATATGCGCTGTTCGCCACGGCGGTGAAGTCGCCCGCCCCCGTGATGGTGGACCTGCTTTCGACCCTGGAACAGCAGAGTCCCAAGAGCAAGTATCTGGACGAAGCCTACGGTTCTTACCTGGCGGCCCTGAACCAGACCGGCGCCACAGCCAAAATTCCGGCATTGGCGGAGAAGGCGTTGGCCAACTTCCCCGAGAACGAAGACCTGCTCCTGTTTCTGTGCGACTACGCTTACAGGCAAAAGCAGAGCGACCGCGCGGCAGCATATGCCAACCGGCTGACGAATGCGCTCGGCAAACACACCAAACCCGAGAACCTGTCGGCCGCCGACTGGGAACGTAAGCGCACGGCGGCGCTGAGAACCGGATACTATATCGCCGGAATCGTTGCCGGCGAGAAGAACCAGTATGCCGCGGCCGACAAGAATTTGCGCCAGGCCCTGCCGCTAATCAAAGGGAGCGACGCGATGATGGGTCCGGCGCTGTTTTATCTGGGATTCGCGAACTACCAACTCGGCAAGATGACGTTGAGTAAGGCGAAGGTCCTGGAGGGCGAGAAATTCAGCGAGCAGTGCGCGGCGATTCAGGGACCGTACCAGGATCAGGCCTGGAAGAACTCGATGATCATGAAGACCGAAGCCGCAAAGATGCGGTAGCCCCGCGGGGCGGACTCCACGGTTGGCGTTGGCGGGACCCAGGGGCCGAGGCAAGGCCGGCGTAATTACCCTCGGCCCGTGCGCCACACGCAAGTGCGGATACTACCGCTTCCAAGCGTGCGCCTTCGACTTCACCGTCCGCACTGGAACGACTGCGCGAGGCGTTCGACGGCATACCACCAATGCGTACAGGGATCGCAAGGTCGATGAACTCCAGTACTCCATCATGTTCGCCATGATCGAACAGGCCCTTTGCAAGGAGCATATTGGGTCCGAACCGACTCAAGCCAGCATCTCACTTGATTCGACCCGATTGAAGAAGGTAGTACTTTGCAAGCCCCAAGTCCCCATGATTTACAGCTATCAACCCAAGCACCTCGTTTCCGTAAGACACCGGGCCGCCTTGATTGGGTCCTTGCTGAGCCGAGTAGCTTAGCCCTTCGTGGGCATACTTTTCAGCCTTGGCCTCATCTGTGTGCGATCAGCCCAGGTCTGGCGCCCGGGGCGGTTTGGATTTTTGTTTCCAGCGTCGCAAGCGCACTGGCGTTAGCGGCTGCTACCGGAGCCGGGTCAAGGGTGCCGGGGAAGTCGTAGCCGCCGGTTGGCCCCACGCTGTTACGGTGAAGGTGGCAACGGCGACCAACCAGTGAAGAAACCTTTCGCGATTCGGCATTACGATGGCCAAAGTGACGTCACTGTTGTGTGATTCCCGGCATTCCCGGCTGGCTGGTTCCCGTCTGTGACATGGCTTGCGCCGGCCGAGGATCCCCCTCCTTGCCACCCCCGGCTTCCGATCACTTCCCGTCCGCGGCCGGTGTCATTGTATCGGGTGGATGGCCGAGAACTCCATTCGGGCGCGCGACAATTCGGGCGCGCGATTTGACCAAAAAGGACCGGTCGGGCAACGCGACGAACCGGTGTCAGTTCCCGGGCCGGTGGCGTAGTACCAGGCCGGATTTGTCACTGAAAAGAGGGTCTGCAATAGAGCTACCGGCCCAAGTATTTCCTGGGCACCTTCAGGGCCATGGAGCCGGCGACCGTGACCACATCGTACCGGGCGACTGCGCCAATGAGCTGGTGGGCAGCCCAGGGCTCGAATTGGTAGTCGTGGACGAGCCAGTTCACCATGTCGCTGGTGGCGAGTTGGAGCGCGCGGTCGAGCGAGCTGGCGAATTCGGGCTGGGCGCCGATGCTGATCAGGAAATCGGCGGTCTCGACACGCGGGCCGGTGACGGCGGCGTTCTTTTTCAGCTCGACGGAGAACTCGACGTCCATCGAGGTCTCGACGCCGGTGCCGGTGGGCTCGCCGTCAGCCATCAGGGCGTGGCCATCGCCGAGGAAGAGGAGTCCGCCAGGATGGAAGACGGGGAGGATGATGGTGGCGCCTTCGCCAACCTCGTTGTAGTCGAGGTTGCCGCCATAGTTTCCGGAGGGCGCGGAGGTTGGGGCGAAATCGCCGGGTGCGGCCACGCCGATGCAGCCGAGCATGGGGCGGGCCGGGAATTCGAGCTTGACCTTGGTGGTAGCGGGCTCGCGCAGGCGGACCGTGCCGCGGGCCAGGTCGATGTCCCAGGGGAGGATGTTGTCGCGGCCTTTGCGAACCAGATCGGGCTTGTAGTGGTTCGGGTAGATAGTTTCGACGTAGTCGGCGGACAGGGAGAAGAGGCCGAGCCGGTAGGCGGAGTAGCCCCAGTTGCGGTTCAGCCGGACCTTGCGCAGGGCGACGAGGAGGGCGTCGCCGGGCTCGGCGCCTTCGATGTAGAAGGGGCCGGTGAGGGGATTGCTGCCAGGCGAGAGTTGTTCGTTGCGCTCATTCTGACCGCCGGAGTCGAGGGTTTTGGTGACGACGACTTGGCCGGGCTTGATGCGCAGGAAAACGGGGTTGGTGTGGGAGAAGGTGCGGTAATACGATTCGGGCACGACGGGACGCGGTTGCGCGAAGGCGGACGCCGCGAAGAGAAGAGCGACGGGCAGACACGACTGCATCTCTCAATGTTGGCACGGATCGGCGGTGCAGGGGGTATCGGCCGGCGTGGTGTGGGCGCCGTATCGGAATGCAGCTTAAACACCGACCCACTACAATACGGAGGTGAAGTTCCTCGCAGTTTTCGCCTGCCTGCCGGTAATCGCCCCCGCGCAATCGCCGGAATCGATCGACGCCTTGTTCGCCAAATACAGCCAACCCGATTCGCCGGGCGCGGCCGTGATCGCGATTCGCGGCGGCAAGGTGCTGTACCGGCACGGCTACGGGTTAGCCGATGTGGAAGCCCATACGCCCGTCACCCCGGCTACCAATTTCCGGCTGGCCTCGGTAACCAAGCAGTTCACCGCGATGGCGGTCATGATGCTGGTGGAACGTGGAAAGCTCTCCCTCGATAGCCCGCTGACGCGATTCTTTCCGGACTACCCGGCGTTCGGAAAGCAGATCACCGTGCGGCACCTGCTCACCCACACTTCCGGGCTGAAGGCCTACGAGGAACTGATACCTGCAAGCCAGACGAAGCAGGTCAAGGACCGCGATGTGGTCGACCTGCTCGAGCAGCAGACCAGCGGCTACTTCGCGCCCGGGTCGGACTGGCGGTACAGCAACACCGGTTACGCGCACCTGGCGATGATTGTGGAGAAGGCCTCCGGCATGAGTTTCGCCGCCTTCCTGAAGAAGAACATCTTCGGCCCGCTGCACATGGCGGGTACTGTGGCATTCGAGGACGGGATCTCGACGGTGCGCAACCGCGCCTACGGCTACTCCGAGAAAGGCGCCGGGTTCGAACGAACCGACCAGAGCGTCACCAGCGCGGTGTTGGGAGATGGCGGAATCTACTCGTCGGTGGACGACCTCATGAAGTGGGACCAGGCGCTGTACACCACCAAATTGGTGAGCGCCGGCATGCTGGCGCAGGCCTGGATGCCGATGGTGACGAGCAGCGGCAAGCCGAGCAATTACGGCTTCGGATGGGAAATCGGCGAGTGGCATGGGCTGCGCACCGAGCGGCATGGCGGAAGCACGGTCGGTTTTCGCACCCACATCCTGCGCGTGCCCGACCGGGAGTTCACCGTGATCGTGCTGATCAATCGCGCGCAGGCCAAACCGGAGGAGATCGCGGACCGGATCGGGGAGATGTACTTGAACCCGAATTGAAATCCGAGGCAAATCCTTTACACACGGGCCAGCAGGCCCATACGCCTAAAGCCCGTAGCCGTACCGGAACAACGGCGTGTGCAAATCGGCCATGCTGCGCGGCCATGTGAACGAGAGCTTGCCGGTGGGCTTGTAATCGCCGAACAGCACATCGGCCACGCCCTGGCCCTCGGTTCCCGGCAGCCACGCGGCGATCAGGCCGCTCGCCTGGCCGAGCACATCGCCCAGAATCATCGGGCGTCCGGAAATCAGAATCACCACCACCGGGATGCCCGTGGCCTTCATCGTTTTCACGGCGTCCACATCTTCCTTCGAGAGCGACAGCTCCGCCCGGTCGCCGCGCATTTCGGCGTAGGGCGTTTCGCCGATGACGACGACTCCCACATCGGCGCCGGCCGCGCCGGAGCCGTCGTTCGAAAACGTCACTTTCGTAGTAGGGGAAACGGCAGTCTTGATGGCGGCGAGGATGGTGGTGCCGCCGGTGGTCACGTCGTCAGTCTTGCCCTGCCAGTCGATGGTCCAGCCGCCACATTGGTTACCGATGTTGTCGGCGCTCTTGCCGGCCACGTGGATGCGCCCCGCCTTCTTGGAAAGCGGCAGGACCTTGGCGTCGTTCTTGAGCAGCACCAGCGATTGCCGAACCGCGTCGCGCGCCACCGCGCGGTGCTCCGCCGAGCCGAACGTCTTGTGCAGGCGGCGGTCCGCTAACTGCGAGCGGTTCTTGTCCATCAGGCCCATGGCGAACTTCACGCGCAGAATGCGGGTCACGGCATCATCGATGCGCGCCATCGGCACTTTGCCTTCCTCCACCAGCGCCTTGAGGTCGGCGTAGTATTCGCGGTAGCGGGTCGGCACCATCGCCATGTCCATGCCGGCGTTGATCGAGATGCCAATGGCCTCTTTGTAATCCTTGGCGAGCTGATCGATGGCGTTGTAATCGGAAATCAGGAAGCCTTCGAATCCCAGCTCCTGCTTGAGGATTTCGGTGAGCAGCCTTTTGCTGGCCGAGCATTTCACGCCATTCCAACTGCTGTAGGAGGGCATGATGGAGCCCACCCCCGCCTGAATCGCCGAGATGTACCCCGGCAAGTGGACGCGGCGCAGCGTGGCTTCGTCCACGCGCGTATCGCCCTGGTCAAGGCCCTTGCCGTTCTGCGCGGAGCCGAAGGCGGTGCCGCCATCGCCCACATAGTGCTTGGCGCACGCCAGCACGCCCAGCGGATCGGCGAGGCTGGCGCCCTGGAATCCAGCGACCGCCGGTCCGGCCAGTTCGGCCACCAGCTTCGGGTCCTCGGAAAAGCCCTCGTAGGTGCGGCCCCAGCGGATGTCCTGCGGCACCGTTACACACGGACCGAACGCCCACTGGATGCCGGTAGCGCGGACCTCCTCCGCCGTAATGCGCTCCACCTTCTGGATCAGCGCCGGATTGCGGGTGCAGCCGAGTCCGATGTGGTGCGGGAAGATCACCGCGCCCAGCACGTTGTTGTGGCCGTGCACCGCGTCGATGCCGTAGAGTAACGGGATCTGCAGGCGGGTCTTCCTGGTGTGCTCCTGCAGGCGATCGTAGAGATTGGTCCAGGACTGGAGGCTATTGCCTTCCTTGGGGTCGGAATCGCCGCCGCTCAGCAGCGAGCCGACGAAGTAATGCTCGATATCGGCAGGATCTTTCAACGCGCTCTGTTCGGGCTGGGTCATCTGCCCGATCTTCTCCACCAGCGTCATCCGGGCGAGGATCGGCTTGACCTGCGCGTCGTACGAGGAAAGGGCCCGCGGCTTGGGCGCGGCGGAAGTTACGGCCTGCGGCTGGAGCCAAGCGAACGCGAATGCGGCGCAGCCCACTGCAGCCGCCTGCAAAGCAACACGATAATTAGCCATGACATCGCGTTTTAACATGTTTCGTGCCTGGCCAGAAGAATCGGGGAGCGTCAACGTTGTGGGGATGAAGCCCGCGGAGGCAGACCCGCGGGCCGGAGGCCTACGCTACAGCGGCCGTGGAAGAATCGCGATGCGCAGGCGAAGTCCGGAACGGACCTGCAAACCGGGCCGCCTGCGCCATCACGCCAAAGCCAGCTCAGAGCGTACTCAGAAAGGCGATTAAGTCCTGTTTCTCCTGGGGAGTGAACCCGACTTGGAAGCTTGTCGTAGAAGTCGACTGCGTCACCGAGTGAATTGGCCGAGCCGTTGTGGAAATAGGGCGCGCGGCTCGAGAGCCATGGAAAGATGAACCGCGTCTATGCGAGGCGCTTCGAATTCGGCAACACGCCCGCGCGAGCCATAAGTGGCCGCGCTGCCCAGCGGCGCCAATATGGAGTTCGCCGGCGCCCGGTCATGAAAACAGGCTTTGGGTTCTTGGATCAGTTCGGCTTCTGACTGGCTCGGGGCTTCTGCGTACCAACCATACTGAATAAGTACTGTTTCTCGTTGGCGTCGTAGAGCAGGCGCCACGCGGGACGCACGAGCACTAAGGCCGAGTCAAGGAAGTACCGGTCGACTTCGCCGAAAGCGTGGGCTCGCTCAACGGCCGCAGACAGTAGCCGGGCCAGACAGGGTGCCGCGAATTACTGAATTACTTTAGGTGGTTTTGCATCTGCGACCACCATGCCTTCCAGAACGAGATGTATTCGGGCAGCTTGCTTTCCGGTATGCCAGGACCGGCAATGTGCCGGTCGGTTTCGGGCGAGCTGTATGGTGCGGGTCCTTGAGGTTTCATCCACGCCATCGTGGTGAGCATTTCGGGTTTTTCAATCGGCAGGTTCATGACAAACCTGCTGAAGGCATCTAAGCCCCACTTCTGGAGTGTTACATCCTGAGAGTCCAGGAAAAGAGCGGCAAACGGTAGGGTCTCCTTGGTATGGATCTTGGCCAGCGCTTCCGCCGCGCACTGCCGGATACCGAGGGGCACGTTCTTGCCGGTAGCAATACTGCCGAGCTCTCGAACCGTGACGGGCGCAGAATCGCGAACCGTCGAGATAGCCCACCCCATTCTGCCCCCACCGAATCGATTGAGTGGTGGCGTATTCTCGAGCGGAAGCAACCCCAGCGAAGCAGAGTCCCCTCCCGTGATGAGACCGATGAGCCCAAGAACCTTCACGTTCGGGTTGGTGGACTGGCTCATCTGGCGGAAAGCAGCCGTTAGGGCGGGAGAGGGTGGCATGTGAAAGAAACTGTCGATTGTCTGGATGAACTCAAACCCGTGGGGGTCAAACTTCTCGGCGGCATTAGTTAATTCGGCCAGCATTAGCTCGACTGGAGAGGGCGCGGCCGTACCGGTTGTGGCTGTCGCAGGCGGTAGAGTTCCTTCCGGACGTCGATAACATGAGGTTTCAAGCGACTGCGCCGCCGGAATCTGAACGATACGCCAGTTCGGACCTGCCGACTGCAGGAACCAGATTCCGTAATCCCCCCATGGTTGGCCCGGCGCACGACTCGGGGGTGGCCCGTTCCAGGCGAGGCTGATTGTCTCGCCCGGCGTGAAACTTCCTTTGATCACTCGGTCAACGAGCAACGCGAGCTTGGCGCCGCTTGAGCTGTTCTGCGCTCGTGAGATCTTGCCGACAACAACGCCATCCGCTTGCTGCGTCAAGTCAGGATATTTGACTTGGGCAACACCAATCGCGGTAGTGGACGATGCGCCCAGAGCCATGATGAACCATACCAGATTTGGACTGTTTTTTGACATATTGGTGTACCTCTACTGCGGCGGCGCGGGAAGTACCCGGGCGTGATCCAGATATTGCGTTAGGTCTCCCAGTTGCATCATTAAGCCAAGTTCTTGCGTGATGGATCCTACTCGAAAAGTCTGTAGTTGCCAAACAAGCCAGACATTGGAAGTGCCCATGAAACCTCCTGGAGAGTTAGGGTCAGGCGGCGGGCTCTGAGGAGGCGGGTTTAGCCTTGCGGGTTGGCTGTCGGCCCGAATGAGAAAGTCAGTGAATGTATTGTCCGCGTGGAAATCATTGACATCCCAATAACCGTTAAACCCGGTTTCGGGTGGTGGGTTGTTGGGAACCAACGGCCAGGTGTTGATGGCGCCATTGAAGAGTGCGGTGCTGTGCTTATTGTCTGTGAAGAATTCGTTCACCCTCACGGGAGGCATCACGATACCACAGCCGGATCGAATCCAATACAGAATAAGTGTTTCATATCCAACTTTACTATTAGCGGTGTAAGGGATATCAGATCTGAGAAGATTGCCGGTGGCGGTGTCTCTGGCAATCTCCATCCCACTGGGCGTGTCGATCGTCACGTAGTATGGGGCGCTGGAGACGCCTCCCAGTCCGACAGTAAACTGGGTTTGGTTGGAACGATCACTACAGTCGGGCGAAGTAGCCGAGAGTGCCGTCACAATGATCGAGGCGCAGCTCGAATCCTGATAGTTACAATGCCAATTCACCTTTCCGTCATTTGCACCCGGCACCCACACCGCGGGAGACGCAGCCGTTGGGGCCGACCCGCCGAGCCCCGGTGTGACGGTCAACTGCGTCGAAGTGAAATAGCATGCGTACGGCGTAGTTGGATCGCAATCCGGGATGAACCCTCCAAACCACCAGATCCCGCTGTTACCGGAGATGGTCGGCGGCCCCGATACGAGGTTGATGGTCCCGGTGGCATACTGCCCCAGACCGACACCTGGCACGGTGACTACGCAGGACCCTGCGATTGCGCCAACCGATACGTCGAACGTTCCGGATTTCGTTGTGTCGGAATCGGTCGTAAGATTCAGATTGAAAATGGCAGAGCAGAAGCTCGGTGCTCCGGCGCCGAAGTTTTGGCCCGTGATCGTGAACTGGACGCCCGCCGTCCCAACCTGCAGAGGGGCTGGTGTGGTTGTAATACTGTTAATCGTTGCCTCCCGCGCCGTCGGTCCCCGCGTTCCCGTTGCCTCCATTGCCGTCGGCATCGCAGGTTCATTTAATCTGATTCTGCATGCGAGCCCACCAGGCCTTCCAAAATGAAGTGTACTCGGCGTGTTTCGCGTCGGGAACGATAGTACTTGCGATGTGCCGGTCCGTCTCCGCCGTCCGGTATGGTGCGGGTCCTTGGGGCTCTGCCCAAGCCATTGTCGTCATCATCTCAGGCACGTCGATCGGCAGGTTATTAACGAATCTCGTAAAGCCTACGAATGCCCAACTTCGAAGCGCACTGTCTGGCGAATCCAGCAACACTGCTAGGAACGGCAAAGTCTCTTTGGTGTGAATCATCGCCAAGGACCTCGCAGCCGATCCCCGGGTGCCGACGCGTAGGTTTTGCGTGGTCGCTATTCGCCCGAGCACGGCAATCGTTGACGGCGAAGGATCGCGAGTCCCAAGCGGCCCTAATACCAGCTGCCGGACGGTTGATGGCAACTGGGCTAGTGTCGCATCATCCAGAGGCATCTGTTCCAGCGAAGCCGCGTCCCCTTTGAGCAGGCCGGAAAGTCCAAAGTATTTTACCTGGATCTTGGAAGACTCGCTCATTCTACGGTATGCCGCGATCAAGGACGCCGAAGGAGGCATGTGGCGGAAATTGAGAACGAGCCAATCGAACTCGATCCCCCAGGGATCCAGCCTTTCGGCGGCATTCGTTAGTTCTGCCAGAACCAGATCAATCACCGACGGAGCGGTGCCATTCGCCCCTTGGACCGATGCAGCCGGGAAGCCTTCCGGAATTCGGTAACAGGAGCTTTCCAATGACTGGGCTCCCGGTACATGCATGATCCGCCAATTCCCAACGCCGTTCGACTGCAAGAACCAGATGGCATAGTCTCCCCACAACTGGCCCGCTGCGCGCTTCGGTTGGCCGCCAGCCGGCAGAATATTGATTGTCTCACCGGGAACCAGGCTGCCTTTAAAAACGCGGTCGATCATTAGGAGGAGCTTGGGGTTGGTGGCGCCGGGCTCTGCGGAGGCGATTTTGCCGACAACTACGGCATCAGCCTGCTGAGTCAAGTCAGGCCCCTTGCCCCCCTGTGCGACGGCCGATGCCGTAGTTAACAGCGTGCACGCGGCGATGAACGAGACCGAAGTAATTCTGTGGATTTTATGTTGCACTTCGTAGCTCCTATTGGGGCGGCGATGGTAAGACTCTGGCATGGTCGAGGTAAAACGTCAAATCGCCGAGCTGTACAATGTACCCAAGTCCTTGAGTCAGAGATCCCACGCGAAAAGTCTGGAGCTGCCAGATAAGCCAGACGGGGGACGTGCCCAGATAGCCCCCGAGCGCATCAGAGTTCGCCGGCGGGACCTGCGGAGAGGGTGTGAGTGTGCCGGGTTGGGTATCCGTTTGGGTCAGGTTATCGATGAAAAAGTATGTCTGGGATTGAGGATCCAAGTTAAATTCGCCAACATCCCACGTCGATTTGTAGATCGATCCCGGTGGCGGGTTGAGGAGTATGAAGGGCCAATTGTTAACTGCCCCACTGTAAAGAACGGTGCTGCGCGTGTTCTGGGTGAAATACTCGTTTGTTCGTATGGGTGTCATCACGAACCCGCAAATCGACCGGATCTGGTATCTGATCGATGTTTGGTATCCGACCACGTTATTAGCTGTGTACGGCCCGTCTACGAGAAGTGGTTTGCGACTATAATCGTCGGTCGCAACCTCCAGGCCGCTGGGCATATCAATGGTCACGTACCGCGAAGCGGGACTTGAGCCATCGGCCAATCTGACTGTAAATTGAGTCTGGTGCTCTGGACCGAAGCGTGGGCTGGATAGTACAACCCTCTGGGTCCCCATACGCCAAGGGCTCCCGTTCCCATAGGCAAGGATCCAGGTATTGATCGCCCCCTGCCTGCACGCAGAGCGAATACTGGCCCGCCGCGAGTCCCTGGATCTGGAATGCGCCATCCGCCGCCCGATTTGCTGTTCCTGGTGAACGGCGGCGCCCCCGCGCGGCTGGCGATCACCAGTGCGCCGGGAATGGGCTTTTGCGTTTTGACGTCCACAAGCGTCCCTTGCATGCTGCCGGTTGCGGTTTGGCCTGTCAGGGCCGAGACCGCGAGCGACCAGATGAGGATGCCTCTCACCAGTTTGGTGCTCCCCCGTGGTGTCGGGAATGCGATGAACAAGGTAGAAGTCATGGTATATGCCCGATCCAGTTTCGTGAAGTGTGGGCCTTCTGGAATGTCGCACCCACAACCGAACGAAATGCGATTCTACCCCGCCTGATTTTAGGAATCAAGATAAAACAATTTATTTATCTGCAAATAGTAACATCTTCTTAGTATTATCGCAAATGGGCGGCACCCCCTCACTTATAGCGAAGATTGTAACTCAAAGGAGCAGAAGCTACTCAATCGCCAGCAGCAGATCCTTCGCCTCCACGTGTTGGCCGGGCTGCACCAGTAACTGCTTCACCGTGCCGGCCACCGGCGCGTACACCGTGCTCTGCATCTTCATGGCCTCCATCACGAGCAACCGGTCGCCCTTTTTCAACTGCTGGTGCAGCGTCACCGCCACGGTGGAAACGATTCCGGGAATGGGCGCGCCGATCTGCCCTGGCTGGCCGGGGTCGGCCTTCGGCTTGGGCGCTTCCTTGACCTCCAGTTTGCGGTCGCGCACGGTCACTTCGCGCGGCTGCCCGTTCAGCTCGAAGAAGACCGTGCGCGTGCCATCGGGGTGCGGCTCGCCCACCGTCAGGAACTTGATCACCAGCGCCTTGCCGGGCTCCAGTTCCACCGCGATCTCGTCGCCGCGCTGCATGCCGTAATAAAACTGCGGCGTGGGCAGCACTTCCACGTCGCCGAAACTCTGCCGCGCCCGGGCGAACTTCAGAAACACCTCGGGGTACATCAGGTAGCTCAGCACCTCGTCCGCCGCGGGCTTGCGGCCGATCTTCTTCTCCACCGCCGCCGCGGTCTCCTCCAGGCTCACCGGCGGTAGTTGCGCGCCCGGGCGGCCCCGCGGTGCTTTGCCGCCCTTCAGGATGATGTTCTGGATTTTCCCCGGCCAGCCGCCATCGGGCTCGCCCAGCGACCCGGAAACCATCTCGATCACCGACGTCGGCAGCGTCAGGTTGTGGTCCGGCCCCAGGCGCGCGAACTGCTCCACGGTCATCTTCTGATTGACCAGGAAAATCGCCATGTCGCCCACCACCTTGCTCGAAGGCGTCACCTTGACGATATCGCCGAACGCGAAGTTGACGTCGGCGTACGTCTGCGCGATCTCGTGCCAGCGCGCGCCCAGCCCCATGGCTTCGGCCTGTTCCTTCAGGTTGGTGTACTGGCCGCCCGGCATCTCGTGGATGTAGACCTCCGCCGATCCCGTTCTTGGCCCGGTATCGAAGGGCGCGTAGAACTCGCGCACCACTTCCCAATAGTCGGCGTACTGGTTCAACGCCGCCAGGTCCAGCCCCGAATCGCGCCGCGTGTGGCGGAGCGCCGCCACGATCGAATTCAAATTCGGCTGGCTGGTGGCGCCGCTCATCGACGCCACCGCCGCATCGGCCACGTGCACGCCGGCGTCGGCGGCCTTGAGCACCGAGGCCGCATTCACGCCGCTGGTATCGTGGGTGTGGAAATGGATGGGAATCCCCACCTCCTGCCGCAGCGCCTTGACCAGTTTCCCCGCCGCGTAGGGCTTGCACAGCCCGGCCATATCCTTGATGGCCAGCATGTGCGCGCCCATCTTCTCCAGTTCCCGGGCCATCTTCACGTAGTAGGCCAGCGAATACTTGTCGCGCCCGGGGTCGAGTATGTCGCCGGTGTAGCAGACGGCCGCCTCGCATACCGACCGCGTTTTGCGCACCGCCGCCATGGACGACTTCATGTTGGGCAGCCAGTTGAGCGAATCAAAAATGCGGAAGATGTCGATGCCCTGCGCCGCGGCTGCAAAGATGAACTCGGCCACCACGTTGTCGGGATAGGCGGTGTAGCCCACCGCGTTCGACGCCCGCAGCAGCATCTGGAAGCAGATGTTCGGGATGGCCTCGCGCAACTGGCGCAGGCGCGCGAAGGGATCCTCCAGCAGGAAGCGCATGGTGACGTCGAAGGTGGCGCCGCCCCACATTTCCAGGCTGAACAGGTGGTGCAGGCGGTGCGCCACGTGGTTGGCGATGGCCAGCATGTCGTAGCTGCGGACGCGCGTGGCCAGCAGCGATTGGTGCGCGTCGCGGAAGGTGGTGTCGGTGAGCAGCAGGCGGCGCTGCTTGCCGGCCCACTCGGCGAAGCCCGCGGGCCCCAGCCGCGCCAGAATCTGCCGGGTCCCCTCGGGCGGCGCCGCGGCATCGTGCGGCGGAATGGGCGGCGAGTCCAATCTAAGCGGATGCGGCTTGCCCGCCACTGCCGGGTTGCCGTTCACGATCACGTCGCCCAGGTAGCTCAGCAGCCTGGTGGCGCGGTCTTTGCGCGGCGCGAAGCGGAAGAGCTCGGGTGTCTGTTCCAGCCAGGTCGTGCTGACATTGCCCGCCTGGAAGTCCGCGTGGTTGACAACGTTTTCCAGGAACGGGATGTTGGTCTTGACGCCGCGCACGCGGAACTCGCGCAGGCAGCGGTCCATGCGCTGGCAGGCATGCCGGAACTCGCGTCCCCAGGCCGTGGTCTTCACCAGCAGCGAATCGTAGTACGGCGTGATCACCGCGCCGCTGTAGGCCGAACCGCCATCCAGGCGAATGCCGAAACCCGCCGGCGAGCGGTAGGTGTGGATCTTGCCGTAGTCGGGCACGAAGCCGTTGGCCGGGTCTTCGGTGGTGATGCGGCACTGCAGGGCGTAGCCGTAGAGCGGCACCCGGTCCTGCGCCGGCAGGTTCATTTCCGGGCCGTGGAGCGAAAGGCCCTGCGCTACCTGAATCTGGCAGCGCACCAGGTCGATGCCGGTCACCATCTCGGTAACGGTGTGCTCCACCTGAATGCGCGGGTTCACCTCGATGAAGAACCACTCGCCCGATTCGCCATCCACCAGGAACTCCACCGTCCCGGCGTTGACGTAGCCGGCGGCCCGCGCCAGTTGGACGGCGGCGTCAGCCAGCGCGGCGCGGATCTTGGGATCGAGCGCCACGGCGGGCGCCACCTCGACCACCTTCTGGTGCCGCCGCTGCACGGAGCAATCGCGCTCGTAGAGGTGCAGGATGTTGCCGTGCCGGTCGCCCAGGATCTGCACTTCGATGTGCCTGGCCCGCCGCACGTAGCGTTCCAGAAAGACCGCGTCGTTGCCGAAGGCCGCGGCCGATTCGCGCCGCGCCTCTTCCAGTTTGCCCGCGAAGTCCTCGGCCCGCTCGACCACGCGCATGCCGCGCCCCCCACCGCCGAACGCCGCCTTGACGATCAGCGGGTAGCCGATCTCCGCGGCGAACTTCGCTGCCTGCTTGGGGTCCCGTACGGCGTCCTCCGTGCCCGGCACGCGCGGTATTCCGGCCCGGCGGGCCAGTTGGCGCGCGGCCGTCTTATCGCCCAGCAATTCCAGCAGCGCAGCGTCCGGCCCCACGAAGGTGATGCCTGCCCGTTGGCAGGCGTGGGCCAGCGCCGGATTCTCGGATAGGAAGCCGTACCCCGGATGGATGGCGTCGACTTCTTTCTCCTTGGCCAGCGCCACGATGCCTTCGACATCGAGATAGGCCTCGACCGGCCCCTTGCCTTCGCCGATGAGGTAGGCTTCGTCGGCCTTGAAGCGGTGCAGGGCCAGGCGGTCTTCCTGGGAGTAGATTGCGACGGTACGCAGACCGAGTTCATTGGCTGCGCGCAGAATGCGGATCGCGATCTCGCTGCGATTCAGTGCAAGGAGTTTTTTCATGAGCTCAGAAAAGCGCGTGGGGTGAAGCTGCTTTTCTGAGGATAACAGAGTGGCGCAAGCGTCCTGGCCCGCGCCTGGCCTCAGTTGTAGTGATTGGCGTTGATGGCGATAAACTGCGAGAACTCCGACGGCAACTCATCCAGCGTGTAGATCGAGTTGGTGGGGCAGACCGGAATGCAGGCGCCGCAGTCGATGCAGTCTTCGGGGTTCACGTAGAGCTGCGGAACCTCCGTGAAGCCGCCCTCATCCTGTTTGGGGTGGATGCAGTCCACCGGGCAGGCTTGCACGCACAATTCATCCTTGGTACAGGTGTCCGTAATTACGTATGCCATATCCGGGTGGAGGTGCAATTCCGATGCCAGGAGGCCGGTCTTGCAAGTTGCGGAAAATACGACAGGAAAGTCGGCACATCCTGATTGCCGGGTGGGTGAAGCCACGCAGATGAGGGTAATGCCGCCTACGCCGTTCCGTCCACGCTATTCTTTGACCAGCCTGGCCACGCGGGCCATGCGCTCGGTGGTGTAGACGGTCAGCGCGCGCAGCTCGGCTTTCTCCACCTGGGTGATCAGTGGGCGCCTGGCCTGGCGGGCCATCTCTTCGTAGATCGAATCGACGCGGGACATCAGGTGCGAAATGCTCGGCGTGGAGTGGACCTCCGCCTGGTGGCGAGCCTGCTTCAGTTCGGATCGTATGCGCGACATCGCGCTGCGGATGCGCGGGGCATTTTCAGCCACGATCGGCACCAGTTCGCCACCGATCTCGATGCTGCCGTCCACAACCTTCTCCGCGATCTGGCGGTAGGAGTTCGGGGACAGGCGGACGATTTCCGCGAGCTGGAAATAGGTCTCGCCGAACTCCTCCAAGCGCTCGATGATTTCGTCGGCCCGGCGGCGCGGCAATCCCACATACTGTTGGCAGAATTCTTCCCAGGTGGGGCATACGGAGTGGTAGGCATCGCTTTCGCGGATGGTGCGGAGACAGGTGGCCTGCGCGGCCAGGCTCTGATTGGCTAGCAGGCCGAACGCCTGGCCACGGCCGAGCCAGACGCCCAATTCCAGAAGTTCCATGAACGTTTCTCTCCAAAAAAGCGTGACCGGCGTTTAACGCCGGTCGCGCGATATTAGCAAAGGACTTAAGGGGCAGATTCCGGCGTTAAACGCCGGTCGCGCCCCTCCTCTCCTGACCTCATGTTGGCACGGCGTCAAGGGCGTCCGGACCGATTTCGGACCGAAGTGACTGAAAATAAGGCGAGAAATAAAGTTCAAAATCGTGTGAATGGGTCCCGGCTGGGCCGAGAGGCGCGTTGTTCCTGGAGCTTCTTCAGCGCTGTCTGAATGCCCTCGCTGACTTCGAGCCAGAATCTGGCTTTGTCGCGCCAGCCGCTGAGCGGCTTGGCGTCGCGCGGGAGGAGTTGAAATTCCTGGAAGCGTGTGTCCTTCCAGAGGCAGGGCTCGACCACATAGGCGATCAGTTCGGCTTCGCCCGAATCCTTACGCCGCAACGCGGCTTCGACTTCAGTCAGCATGCAAAAGTCCGAGGCGAGAAAACTCTGACTGAGCTGGCAGACCACGACGTCAGCCTCGTTCAGTTCTTGCAGGAGGCGCGGCTCCCATGGCACGCCGGGGGCGATTTCGCGGTCGTACCAGGCGCGGAGAAGGCCGTTACGTTCCATCACCTTCAGGTTCTTGCGCAGGTCTTCGAGGGGTTTGGCGTCGGCATGGGCGTAGCTGAGGAACAGGCGCAGCGGCGGCGGGCCGGCCTTCACCGGTTCCACCAGGTCGGCGATGCGCAGCGTGACCATCCTGCCGTCGGGCAGTATCTCGGGCCGGGTGGCGATTCCGCCCTTCAGGAAGGCCTTCAGTTCTTCGACCTTCAACGCCTTCTCGGGAACGCCCGGCGGGTAGACCAGTTCGGCGGGCTGGAATTCGTAATCTTTGTGGATGGCGTCGAAGTTGTGACGAATCACGGCGAGCAGCTCGCGCCGTCCAGCTTCCGGCCCCTCGATGTGGATGCGGACCTGGTTTTCGGCTGCGTCGGCCCGCACCAGCGCGCGGCATCCGCTGGCTGGGTTTTGCAGAATCACGCCGCTTTTCCAGCGCGTGGCCGGCTCGCTCAAGTGGTGGGTGCGGACGATGAAACGCGGCAGCAGGCCGTCGGACACGATGGGGTACTGATAGCCGAAGTTCAGGCACTCGGCCAGTTGAAACTTGCGGGCCACATCTGGCTGCTGGTCGCCCAGAAGCTGCGGGATCAGGCTGCGGTTCTTGGCGTCGCCCAGCGGGAAGCTGAGTTCGAACTGCTCCGCGAGGCCCAGAATGAAGTGCGCGGCCTCCGGAGAGTAGCCCTTGGTGCCGAGCAGTTGCTCCGCCTCGGCGCGCGCGAAGAAGCCATGGGCAGCGATAAAGGCGTGCAGTAGGGTGTAGATGCCGGCCGTGACCCATTCAGGCTTCAGGACGTAGGCGAAGCGCAGACGCGGGTCGTCCTTGTAGTTGAGTGCGATCCCCAGGTCGTGCAAGAAGCCGGCCAGCATGGTTTGCTTTTCGGGGTCGGCTTCACCGTGCTTCCGGCAGATCTCGCGGTAGTCCGAGAAGGTCACGTAGTCAGTGCCAATGTGGGCCAGTTCGTTTTTGATGGCGAACCAGCGGCGCGGGAAACCGGCCTTGACGTTTTTCAGCTCGCCAAGCTGCTGCTGGATTTTGCGCTTCAACAGGGCGATGGTTTCTAGGTCCGTGCAGTCGGTTTCTACGAAGCCGCGGATGTTGCCGGCGTACTTTTCGATCCAGCCGCCGCGATTGACGTCGAAGGGCTCGCTGCGCTGCTTGTTCAGAACGATGAGCACGGGCGCGTCCTTGCCGCCGAAGGCGCGGATCAGGCGGAACCAGTAATCGGCCTCGCGGTCGTAGGCGCCGTTGCGGCGGTTGAGGACCAGCAGGTAGAGGCTGCGAGCGGTGAGGAAGAACTGGTGGGTGGCATGCATCATCTCCTGGCCGCCGAAGTCCCAGATGTGGAGGGTGACGTTGTCGTTGGCAGCGAGAGGACAGGACCAGTCGCTGATCTTGATGCCATCGGTGGAGGGCTCGCGGCTGTCGAATCTGCCGGTGGTGAGGGCTTTGACGAGCGAAGTCTTGCCGACGCCGCCCTGCCCGACGAGGATCAGCTTGGCTTCGTTGAGGGGGCGGAAATCTTCGCGTTGGGCGAAGTAGTAGGCGAGGATGTCCTTGGGGGGAGTGGGTGGTTTGCTGGAGCCCATTCGCGGGCCGAGGATTTCGTCCGGAATGCGCAGGCCGGGGTTGTCGTGCAGGTAGAGCCCAATGAGGTTTGGGAGTCGGGCGAGGGAGTCGGGGATGGCGGCGATCTGGTTGCCGGCTAAGTCGAGGAAGTTGAGGTTGGTGAGTTGGGCGAGGGAGTCGGGGATGGCGGTGATCTTGTTGCGGGCCAGGTCGAGGAGGTAGAGGTTGGTGAGTTGGGCAAGGGAGTCGGGAATGGTGGTGATTTGGTTATAGTCGAGACGGAGGTACGTCAGACTCGTGAGTTGGGCGAGGGAGTCGGGAATGGTGGTGATTTGGTTGTGGTCGAGAATGAGGTGCGTCAGGTTGGTGAGTTGGGCGAGGGAGTCGGAGATGGCGGTGATCTTGTTGCGGGCCAAGTCGAGGAGGTCGAGGCTGGTGAGTTGGGCAAGGGAGTCGGGGATGGCTTCGAGCCCTAAGCCGTAAAGGATCAAATCGGTGGCCTTGGAGCGTCGGGCTTCTTCAATCAGGCTCAGCCCTTCCTGCCAGCCCTTGCTTCCCTCGTTGGCGGGCTTTTCTGGTTGGTCGGCCATGTTCGAACCAGCATACCGCCGCGTGGGCCTGGAGGCCCACGCTACACTGACAGGTGATGAAGATCGAGACCCGAGCGGTTCACGCCGGGCGGCACATCGACCCGGCCACCGGGGCGGTGACCGCACCGATTTACCTCTCTACCACGTTCGAGCGCAGCCCCACCGGCGAGTATCCGCTGGGCTTCAGCTACTCGCGCGAGGACAACCCCAACCGCCGCGCGCTCGAAACCTGCCTGGCGTCGCTCGAAGGCGGCAAGGAAGCCCTCTGTTACTCCTCCGGGCTGGCCGTAGCGACGGCGCTGGTCCAAGGCCTTGAACCCGGCGACCACCTCATTGCGCCCGATGACGTTTACTGGGGCCTGCGCAAGGTCATCGGCGACGTGTTTGGCAAATGGGGCCTGGAGACCAGCTACACCGACCTCACCAACATCGACGATTTTCACGCGGCGCTGCGGCCCAACACCCGGCTGGTCTGGGTGGAAACGCCGTCGAACCCGCTCATGAAGATTACCGACCTTACGGCCATCGCGGCGCTCTCGCGGCAGGCCGGGCCGAACATCGTGACAGTCTGCGACGGAACCTTCGCCACGCCCATCCTGCAGCACCCGCTGGAGTGCGGCATCGACATGGTGGTGCATTCCACCACCAAGTACATCGGCGGCCACAGCGACGTGGTGGGCGGCGTCCTGATTACGAAGCACGACAACTACCTGTTCGAGCGGGCGCGCAAATCGCAGCATTACGGCGGCGCCGTGCCTTCGCCCTTCGATTGCTGGCTCACCCTGCGCGGCGTGGACACGCTGCCCTACCGCGTGCGCGCGCACTCGGAAAACGCCATGCGGGTGGCGCAGTTCCTGGAGGCTCACCAGGCGGTGGAGACCGTCCACTATCCGGGGCTCCCCAGCCATCCGGGTCACAAAATCGCCAAGCGGCAGATGTCGGCCTTCGGCGGCATGTTGTCGTTCCAGGTGCGCGGCGGCAGCGAAACGGCGCTGGGCGTCGCAGCCCGCTGCCGGCTCTTCATACGCGCCACCAGCCTGGGCGGCGCGCACAGCCTGATCGAACACCGCTCGTCGATCGAGGGCCCTCAGACGCGGACGCCGCAGAATCTGCTGCGGATCTCGGTAGGGCTGGAGCATGCCGACGATTTGATCGCGGACCTGGAGCAGGCGCTCGAAAGTTGACCGGTTCTCATCGCATCGGGTCGGTTTGGTCCGCGAGGTTGCGCAGCGCCTCTCCGCTCAGGCGGTACATCGTCCATGCATCCTTGGGGACGGCTCCGAGACGACGGTAGAACCGGATTGACGGTTCGTTCCAATTCAGCACTTCCCACTCCACGCGGCCCCAGCCGCGCTCCACGGCAATCCGGCCTACGCGGCCGAGCAGGGCAAGCCCCACACCCTTTCCGCGGGCCTCGGGCTTCACGTACAAATCCTCGAGATAAATGCCCGGCTCGGCGAGGAAGGTGGAATAGGTTCGGTAGAAGACCGCGAATCCGGCGCACTCGGCCTCGCGATAGGCTAACAACACCTCGGCGGCGGGCTCCTTGCCAAACAGGGTCGCCCGGATGCGCTCTTCCGTGGCAGTCACCCGATGCGCCAGTTTTTCGTACTCGGCCAGCCCGCGGATCATTTCCAGGACCACCGGCACGTCGCGCTCGGTGGCCGGTGCGATGCGAATCGGCCCTGAGTCAGGTTGCGGTGTCTCCATCGGGATACGTTCGAGCCCGCTTCTCTTTGACTACAGTAGCAAACAAGGTCGGTTTTGCGCGGCTGGCAGGCAAGGAGAATTGGCTTACCGTGACAAAGCCTGTCCGGTCAGCCCCGACGATGTACCCCCGCTGCGCAGCGCGCTCGCCCGCCGCCGCTGACGAGGGGCGAACGCTCGTGAGCTTTTTGAGAGGATGCAGCAAATTGGTAGCCTGAAGAGGTGGACGCCACGGATATCGTCGCGCGGGTTGGCAAAGCGATCGAGCGCCACGGCCTGGACGCCGTGCTCATCGGGAATGCCGGCGCGGCCATGCACGGAGCGCCCGTCACCACCATCGATCTGGACTTTTTGATTCGCCGAACGCCGGCCAACCGGAAAAAGCTGACTGCCATCGCCGCCGAGCTGGGCGCCACGCTGTATACGCCGTTCTACCCAGTGAGCAGAGTGCTACGCATGATGAATGACGACGAAACCCTGCAAGTCGACTTCATGGATGAAGTCAGCGGCATCCGGTCGTTTGAAGGCGTTCGGAAGCGGGCTCACCGCGTCCCGGTGGGCGCATCGACGATCTGTCTGGCCAGCCTCGCTGATATCATCAAGATGAAGAAGGCGACCAACCGGCCGCGCGACCGCGCGGTGCTCGAGATCCTGGAGAAGACGCTTGAAGCGATCACGGCCCAGCAGGAAGGAACGACTGGAACTGCTCCGAAAACAGAGTGAGTGGCTGGAGAACGATATGATCCGGCGGCGCGTGGCTGCGCCCTTGGAACGGCGGATGAACTTTCTCCGCAAACGAATCGGGATCTGCAGTTCGAGCCTGTGATGGGAACGGGAATAAACGGGAAAACCGCACTAGACATCCGTTCACGCCATCTGGTACACTACGTGCTGACCCCTTTGAACGGCTCAGTGGGAGGTTCGTTTGCCTGTTTTCGGGACGAACCGCTTGCACCAATGAGGAAACATGGCACACAAATCAGGTAAACAGTATCAATCCGCGCGGAAGCAGGTCGAGGCCAAGGAATACCAGTTAGAACAGGCCATCCCGCTTATCAAAAAGATCAAATTCGCCAAATTCGACGAGACCGTGGAAGTTCACATGCGGCTAGGCGTGGACCCCAAGCATGCCGACCAGATGGTCCGCGGGACGGTGGTCATGCCGAATGGCTTGGGCAAGTCGAAGAAGGTGCTGGTGATTGCCAGCGGCGACAAGCAGCGTGAGGCATCGGAAGCGGGCGCCGATTTCGTGGGCGGCGAGGATATGGTGAACAAGATTCAGTCCGAAAGCTGGACCGATTTCGACGCCGTCATCGCCACGCCGGACATGATGCGCTCGGTCGGCAAGCTCGGCAAGGTTCTGGGTCCGCGGGGACTGATGCCCAATCCGAAGACCGGCACGGTCACCGTGGATGTCGCCAAGGCGATTAAGGAAATTAAAGCCGGCAAGGTGGAATTCCGCGTCGACAAGACCGGCATCATCCATGCACCCGTGGGCAAGATCAGCTTCGCCGCCGACAAGTTGGTGGAGAACGCGGCCAGCCTGATTTCGGCGGTCATCAAGGCCCGGCCGGCCGTGGCCAAAGGCAAGTACGTGAAGAGCGCGACCATCTGCTCCACCATGGGGCCAGGCGTGTCCGTGGATACCACACCCTTCAGCGTGAAAGCGGCGGCGCAATAGACCGCACAGGTGTTTCCATGAAAAAGAAAGAAGACAAGAAGAAAGATATCGACTCTCTGCGCCAGGATTTGGCGAATCTGAAGAACCTGTTCGTCACCGGCTACGAGAAAATGCGCGTGGACCAGGATTTCGAGTTGCGCAAGGTGATCCGGGGCGCGGGCGCGAAGTATCGCGTGGTGAAGAACAACCTCGCGGAGATCGCCTCAGAAGGAACCGCCGCCGAGCAGGTTTTGAAAGATTTGCGCGGGATGACCTCAGTCGCCTATACCACCAATGATCCGGTGCAACTGGCCAAGGCGCTTACGGCGTATGCGAAAGCCAACCCGAGCTTTACGTTTAAAGCAGGCTTGGTGGAAGGCCGGGCAATCGACGTCAAGTCGATCAACGATCTGGCCAGCATGCCTTCCAAGGAAGTGATTTTTGCCAGGTTGCTGTATATGATCAACGCTCCGGCGCAGCGGGTCGTGACAGCAATCAACGCCGTAGGCCGGAGCCTGGCGGTGGTGGTGGATCAGGGCGTGAAAGAGAACAAGTTTCATTAACGCGGCCGGCGATCGGCGGTCAGCGGTCAGCGAAAACGGCGCGCGCCGGGAGCTGGTGGCTGGGGCTGATGGCTGAAAGCTGGTGGCTGAAAGCTAACTTAACATAGGAGTTGAAATGGCGGACATTAACGCAATTGCGGAATCGATTCAAGGGCTGACGCTGCTCGAAGCATCGCAGCTTGTCAAGATGTTGGAAGAGAGGCTGGGCGTTTCGGCGGCGGCAGCGGCTCCGGTGGCAGCGGCCGGCGGCGGCGGCGCGGCGGCGGCAGCGGCCCCGGCGGCCGAGGAAAAGACCGAGTTTACGGTGGTCCTCACCGGCGCCGGGCCCAACAAGATCAACGTCATTAAGGCGGTTCGGGAAGTCACCAGCCTGGGTTTGAAGGAAGCCAAGGACTTGGTGGACGGCGCTCCCAAGCCGGTGAAGGAGGGCGTGAGCAAGGACGAAGCGGCCGCCATCGCCAAGAAGTTCACCGACGCCGGCGCTACGATAGAAGTGAAGTAGCACAGGCTTTCCTGCCTGTGGGTTTAGGAATTTGACGCGGGGCCTAAACCCTGCTAGGCTGAGTAGTTGGGCTGTCGACTCAGCGGATTCGATCCCAATTGGTGACTGTGATTTCCGAATCCTGGAACTTCAATTGCAGTGCGGGCGCGACTGCGGAGAGGGATTCTCTGCGCTTTTGCGCGCCCGTGAACTGGATACAGGGTTCGTGCGCCTGTACCACCACTCGTCCGGTCCTCTTCGCGGACACAACCCCGGTAGTTCGTTTCCTACCTCAGTTTCGTCTTTTGGCGCTCTTGGATGCCTTCCTTCCCGGGGCGCTATTGGCTTTGTGCTGTTAAGCGCAGTTTCTTGGCTTTGGCTGTTCGGCCGTCAGGAGTATAAGAATGGATATTCAAAACAACGGCGCTGCCCCCGAGCGAGTTGATTTTTCCAAGATCAAGACCTCCATCCCGATCCCTAACCTGATCGAAGTTCAGCGGAATTCTTACGAGCGGTTTCTGCAGATGGACCTCCTCCCCAATGAGCGCGAGGACGTGGGCCTGCAGACCGTGTTCAACTCCGTCTTCCCGATTTCGGACTTCCGCGGCGTCAGCGACCTGGAGTTCGTCGACTATTCCATTGGCAACTGGGAGTGCAAGTGCGGCAACCTGAAGGGCCTGCACCATCTGCGTTCCACCTGCCGCAGTTGCGGCGCCACCATCCGCACCGACCCGTTCCACGCGGGCGACATTCTGTGCCATCATTGCGGCACCTTCAACAAGAACGTAGTGACGTTCTGCAACAAGTGCGGCGACCCGGTGGGCCTGCAGTTGAAGTACGACATGCAGGAGTGCCAGGAGCGCGGCATGACGTACGCCGCGCCGCTCAAGGTCACCATCCGGCTTACGGTTTATTCGAAGGATCCGGAGACGCAGAAGAAGAGCGTCCGCGACATTAAGGAGCAGGAAGTCTTCTTTGGCGAAATCCCGCTGATGACGGACAACGGAACGTTCATCATCAACGGCACCGAACGCGTGATCGTCTCGCAGTTGCACCGTTCGCCAGGGGTGTTTTTCGAGCGGGTTCAGGCGCAGGGCTACTTCCTCGGCAAGATCATTCCGTACCGCGGAAGCTGGGTGGAGTTCGAGTACGACAACAAGAACATCCTGTACGTGCGCATCGACCGCAAGCGCAAATTCTACGGATCGGTTTTCCTGCGCGCATTGGGCTACAAGGCCGACGAGCAGATTCTGCGCGCTTTTTACCGCGTCAGCAAAATCACCACCCAGGACAAGAAGCTGTTTTGGAACGTGGATGAAGGCCTGATCGGCCTGAAACTGTCGCACGCCATCACGGGCAAGTCCGGCGAAACCGTAGTCGGACAGGGCAAGAAAATCACGTCCGGGCTCTACAAGGAAATCCAGAAGGCCAAGATCGAGCGGGTGGAAGTCGCCGCCAACGATCTGGAAGGCGCCTACGTGGTGGCCGATGTGGTCGATATGTCCACGGGCGAAGTGCTCATCGACGCCAACAGCGAGTTGACCACAACGGTGCTCTCCAAGTTGCTGGAGTCCGGCATCGGGGAATTCGAGATCTTCTTCCCGGAGCGCGACGATTGCGGCACGGTGATCGCGGCTACAATCCGCAAGGACGCCGTCAAAAGCCAGAACGACGCCCTGATCGAAATCTACCGCAAGCTGCGGCCCGGCGACCCGCCGACGCTGGACACCGCCACGCAGCTTTTCCAGGGCATGTTCTTCGACCCGCGCAAGTACGATTTCTCGCGCGTGGGCCGCATGAAGTTCAATATCAAGCTGCATAGCGATGCGGAATACGCCCCGCCAGGCTGGATTCGCGAACAGGAAGACAAGGGCGCCAGGGACCCGCAGTACAAGAAGCTCGGCCCTCTGGACCGCCGGACGCTGGATCAGCCGGATTTTCGAGACACCATCCACTACCTGCTGAAACTGCGCAAGGGCATCGGCGCGGTGGACGATATCGACCACCTGGGCAACCGCCGCGTGCGCGCGGTGGGCGAACTGCTGGAGAACCAGTTCCGCATCGGCCTGGTGCGCATGGAGCGCGCCATCAAGGAAAAGATGTCGGTCTACCAGGAAATGTCCACGGCCATGCCGCACGACCTGGTGAACGCCAAGCCGGTCATGGCCGCCATCCGCGAATTCTTCGGCTCCAGCCAGCTTTCGCAGTTCATGGACCAGACCAACCCCCTGTCGGAGATCACGCACAAGCGGCGTCTCTCGGCTCTGGGGCCAGGCGGCTTGAGCCGCGAACGCGCCGGATTCGAGGTGCGCGACGTGCACCCCACGCACTACGGCCGCATCTGCCCTATCGAGACGCCGGAAGGTCCGAATATCGGGCTGATTTCTTCGCTATCGTGCTTTGCCCGCATCAACGAGTACGGCTTCATCGAGAGCCCGTACCGCAAGGTGATCAAAGGCGTGGTGATCGACGAAGTCAAGATCCTGAATCCCGGCGACACCGATTACAAGGTCGGCGATATCGCCAAACGCTCGGAGATCGAAGAGGCCAACCGCAAACTCAGCTCCAAGAAGCAAGCCGCCGAGTTTGAAGCCCACTGCGAGTACCTCTCCGCCTGGGAAGAAGACAAATGGACGATCGCGCAGGCCAACGTCGAACTGGACGAGAAGGGCCGCATCGTTCCGGATCTTTCCAACGCCCGCCAGGCCGGCAACTTCGTGCTCAAGCCGAGGGACGAAATCGAATACATCGATGTCAGCCCCAAACAGCTCGTGTCGGTGGCCGCCAGCCTGATCCCGTTCCTGGAGAACGACGACGCCAACCGCGCATTGATGGGATCGAACATGCAACGCCAGGCAGTGCCGCTGCTGCGCGCCGACGCTCCTTATGTGGGCACTGGCATGGAGTTGGTGACGGCCCGCGATTCGGGCGCGGTGGTGCTCTCCAAACGGCCCGGCATTGTGGACTCGGTGGACTCGGAACGCATCATTGTCCGCGTCGAGGGCGCTTCGCACGAGGGCCAGCTCTCGCGCGAAGTGGGCGCGGACATTTACCAACTCACCAAGTTCAAGCGCTCCAACCAGAACACCTGCATCAACCAGAAGCCCATCGTGCGGGTGGGCCAGCGGATCCCCAAGGGCGCCGTCCTGGCGGACGGTCCCTGCACCGATTTGGGCGAACTGGCCCTCGGGCGCAACGTGCTGGTGGCCTTCATGCCCTGGCGCGGGTACAACTTCGAAGACGCGATCCTGGTCAGCGAAAAACTGGTCAAGGAAGACTACTACACCTCGATTCACATCGAGGAGTTCGAAATCGAGGCGCGCGACACCAAGCTCGGGCCCGAGGAAATCACGCGCGACATCCCGAACATCGCCGACTCCTTCCTGCGCAACCTGGACGAAAGCGGCATCATCCGCATCGGCGCCACGGTGAAGCCGGGCGACATCCTGGTGGGCAAGGTGACCCCGAAGGGCGAAACCCAGCTCACGCCGGAAGAAAAACTGCTGCGCGCGATTTTCGGCGAAAAGGCCGGCGACGTGAAGGATGCCTCGCTCTACTGCCCGCCCGGAATCGAGGGCACGATTGTCGATTGCAAGATCTTCTCGCGCAAGGGGCAGGAGAAGGACGAGCGATCGAAGTCCATCGAAGAATCGCAGATCCAACGTTTGCAGCGCAACCTGCAGGATGAAATCCGCATCCTGACCGACGAGCGCGCCAAGCGTCTGGGCGGCCTGCTGGAAGGCAAGAAGCTGCTGGCCGATCTGCACGACGAGAAGACCAACAAGCGCCTGCTCTCCAAAGACACGGAGCTGACGCGCGAACTGATCGAGAAGATGAAGTCGCGCGACCTGAAGCGCTTGCGCTTCACCGCCAAGGACCCGCGGCTGAACGAACAGATCGACGAAATCGAAGAGATGACGTCGCGGCAGATCGCGGTGCTGGAGAAGATCACCGACGAGAAGGTGGCCAAACTGCGCAAGGGCGACGAACTGCCTCCGGGCGTGATCAAGCTGGTCAAGGTGTACATCGCCATGAAGCGCAAGCTTTCGGTGGGCGACAAGATGGCCGGCCGCCACGGAAATAAGGGAGTGATTGCCCGCATCCTGCCGGATGAGGACATGCCGTACCTGCCGGATGGCACCCCGGTGGAGATCGTGCTCAACCCGCTCGGCGTGCCTTCCCGTATGAACGTGGGCCAGATTCTGGAAACCCATTTGGGATGGGCCGCCAAGGCTTTGGGCGTGCAGTTTGCGACTCCGGTCTTCGACGGCGCCACCGAACGCGAAATCAAGAAGGCGCTGAACGAAGCCGGTTTGCCGGCTTCCGGCAAGACCGTGCTCTTCGACGGCATGACCGGAACGCAGTTCGAGCAGCCGGTGACCGTGGGCTACATTTACATGCTCAAGCTGTCGCACCTGGTGGACGACAAGATCCACGCCCGGTCCATCGGCCCGTACTCGCTGATCACCCAGCAGCCCCTGGGAGGCAAGGCCCAGTTCGGCGGCCAGCGCTTCGGCGAAATGGAAGTCTGGGCGCTGGAAGCCTACGGCGCCGCGTACATTCTCCAGGAACTGCTGACCGCGAAGTCGGACGACGTTTACGGCCGCGCCAAAATTTACGAGGCCATCGTGAAGGGCGAAGCCGCCATCGAACCCGGTGTGCCCGAGTCCTTCAACGTCCTGATCCGCGAGTTGCAGAGCTTGTGCCTGGATGTGGAATTGATGAAGAAGCCGCGTGAATTGGCCGATACGGCGCTGGCGGCGGACTAAAAGCAGGGGCCAGGGGCCGGGGCCGGGGGCCAGGGGAAGGCGGCTCGCTC
>Ga0209698_10000141_pt1 | contig 73173 bp, 52 predicted proteins | sample LitLauG_LLR_2012_FD_187203 | JGI IMG/M metagenome (GOLD analysis project Ga0209698, IMG submission 187203) | Freshwater sediment microbial communities from Pennsylvania, USA - Little Laurel Run_MetaG_LLR_2012 (SPAdes) (version 2) | ecosystem: Environmental > Aquatic > Freshwater > Creek >... | reverse complement strand
TCGCCCATGGTCGGGTGGTTGGCGTCCACCGGGGTCACGGCGTTGGGCGGCGTCCCCGAGGTCGGCGGCCGCACCACCAGCTTCGCAGTCAACCCGTAGTAGCCCAGGTCGGTCGCGTTGTTCTCGTGGCAGCTCGCGCACGGCGTCAGGTCCGTCAGACCCGTGTGCACCATCGCGGTCCCGGCGAAACCGCCCGGCACCGTGGTCGACTTGTGGCAGTTCTCGCACGCCGTGGTGGCGATGGGAATGTGCGGACCCTTGGTGCTCTCCAACACCAGCCCCGTGACCCCGATGAACGGTCCCGCTCCGTCGGCGTGACAGCCGGCGCAGCCGGTGGTGATGCCGGCGTGATTCATCTTGCCCCCGGCGAATCCGCCGGCGGCCGCCGTCGGGGCCATCGGGGCCGACGGAATCGCGTGGCAGGACTGGCAGGAGATCGCCACCGTAAAGTGCGTCGGCGACGAGCTGGTGGGCGGGTGGTAGTTCTGCGAGGTCGGCTTCAGTATCACCGGCTGCCCGTTCGACGTGCCGAACGTCATCGTGAACACGATCGGCGCCGTCGCCGGGGCGTCGGCCGCGTGACAGGTCGTGCAAGCGCCCGTTATCCCCGCATGCACCATCTGGGTCGTCGCCAGGCTGAAGCCGCCCGTGTGGCAGACCGAGCACGTCAGCGTGGTCGGGATGTGTCCGAGCGGATAGACGGCGTACGCGCCCAGGAACGAAACGGTCGAATGGCACGCGTCGCACGAAGCGGTGGTGGCGATGTGGCCCTTGTTCTTTCCGGTCGCATTGACGCCGTTATGGCACAGCGGGCAGGAGCCTTGCTTGGCTTCCGAATGCGGAAAATGCGCGTTCTGGAACGTCTGCGTCACGTGGCAGGTGCTGCATTCGGCCGAGCTCAGGTTCAGCACCGTCGATTCAAGCGGAATGTGCGTGGTCGGCATGTACACGGCCGACCGCGGGTTACCCTGGATGTGGCAGATGTGACAGGCCGACGGCGTTCCCTCGAACACGCCGTTCAGGTGGCACTGTTCGCACTTCAAGTTCAGGTGGCGGCCATCGAGCGGAAAGCCGGTGCTCATGTGGTCGAAGTGGGTGTAGTCGACCTGTTCGGCCCCGACCGGCTGTGCGGCCGCACCCAGCAGCACCAGCGTGGCGATTGCCAGCGTGCGCCATCCGATCGCGGCGGCGAGCGCAGCTGAAGCCAGCCATCCGGACCGTCGAGCCATCTTTCGCAAGTCGGCAATCATCGCGGTTCCTGTCTAACGGAAGTATCCACTAACCACCCTCGCCGCCGCCATCCTGGCAGGGTGACGATCCGGCGAAACCGGCCTGAAGACGGCCGCGGAGATCATCGGGGCCGCAACAGACGCCGGATGGGCCAGCGCATGTGGGCACGGGGTCGAATTCGCATCCCCGCCAGCCGGCGCGACCTGATGCAGCATCCGGGTCATGTGGCCCGCTGTCAATCGGGGATTCTCGGGCACGAACAAACCTTTCGGCTCGAATGCCGCGCGCATCGTGCTGGCTACGTGCTTAAGGTCGTGATCGTTAACCATTATCTCATCATGGTCAGTGCATGGTTGCTTCATTTCTTCCGGCCGGCCGCAGCGCCGATCGGGCCGCGTTGCGATTCCACCGCGGTGTGTGCCGCGCAGCATCGCCGCGGGAGTCCCGTGTCTCCGATCGGCCCGTTGGCCGGCAGTTCGACTGCTCCGGTACAACGACCATTCGCCCGGCCGATCGTCCACGACAGGATAACCGGCGAGCGCGCTCTTGCCAGTCATCCGGACAGACGAAAGACGAGGGTCAATCAAGCGTGATTCAACTCCGATTCCCTCGAGAAAACGGCGGGAATTGGGGGTGAACTTCAACTCAATTCGCTCACTCAGCTTTTAAGATATCGCTCACCTGAACGATCGCTAATGATCGTGAATCCACACCCAGGGAATGGCTTGAGCGAGCGGATATGAATCCCTGGCGTCGCCGCTGGTCTTGATCGTCTTCCAGTTCTTCGTCACGTGGCAGCGCTCGCACTGCTTGGAGAAGCTGCCGCTGTGAACGTCGTCCTTGTCGTGACAGGCGTCGCACGCCATCGGCAGCTTGGCGTCATCGGTCGGCTTCATGTGGCAGTCGTAGCAGGTCAGCTTCTTGTGCGCGCCGTCGATCTTGAAGCGCGTGCGCTTGTCGTGATCGAAATCCCACCGCTTCCAGTCGACCGCGTTGTGGCACGCCTCGCACAGCTTGCCCAGGCGCCGCTTGTGCTTGTCGTCCTTCTGGTGGCACGACCAGCAATCCACCGGCGCGGCGGCATACGCCTGCGACTTGTGGCAGTCCTCGCACTTGATCTTCTTGTCGGCGTGCTTGCCCAGCAGCGGGAACCGCGTCAGGCCGTGGTCGAACTTGTCCTTGGTCGTCTTCCAGTCGGTTTCGAGGTGGCAGTCCTCGCACCGGTTGCCTTCGACGCCCCGGTGCTTGTCATCCTTCTGGTGGCAGCTGAGGCAGGCCTGGCTCAACTTGTCCTTGTAGACGTCCAGTCCCGTGTGGCAGTCGTGACACCTGGTCGTCTTGTGCTTGCCGCGCAGCGGGTACTTGGTGTCGCGGTCGTGGTCGAACTTGAGCGTCTTCCAGTCCTTTTCCGCATGGCAGTCCTCGCACTTCGGCCCGAAGCGGCCGCGGTGACCCTTCTCGTCGTCGTCCTTCTTGTGGCATGACCAGCAATCCCGGGGCGCATCGGTATACACCTTGGTCTTGTGGCAGTCCTCGCACTTGACTTTCGGGTCGGCGTGCTTGCCTTTCAGCGGGAACCGGGTCTTGTTGTGGTCGAAATCGGGCGTCGTCTTCCAGTCGCGCTCGTTGTGGCACTTCTCGCACTTGTCGCCCTCGACGCCCTTGTGCTTGTCGTCCTTCTGGTGACAGGCGATGCAGGCGTCCTTCAGCTTGTCCTTGTAGACGTCCAGGCCCGTGTGGCAGTCCTGGCACCTGGTCGTCTTGTGCTTGCCGCGCAGCGGGTACTTGGTGTCGCGGTCATGGTCGAACTTGAGCGTCTTCCAGTCCTTGTCGGTGTGGCAGGACTCGCACTTCGGACCGAAGCGGCCGCGGTGACCCTTGTCGTCGTCATCCTTCTTGTGGCAGGAATTGCACTCGAGCGGCGTGTGCTTGTAGTGATCCTTCGGATGGCAGTCCTCGCACTTGACCTTCGCATCGGCGTGCCCGTTCCTCAGCTTGAACTTGGTCTTGTCGTGGTCGAAGACGACGTCCTTCTCCTTCCAGGACTTGGCGTTGTGGCACTCCTCGCACTTCTGGCCCAGCGCGCCCTTGTGCTTGTCGTCCTTCTTGTGGCAGCCGTAGCAATCGGACGGCGCCTCGCGGTGCTTCGTCTTCGGAAGATGGCACTTCTCGCACTTGACGTCCTTGTGCTTGTCCTCCAGCTTGAAGCCGGTCTCGTCGTGGTCGAACGTCTTTTCGTTCAGCGGCATGATGTTGGCCTTGCGTCCCTTGTGCTCCGCATGGCACGCCTTGCACGCCTGCCGCTTCATCAGGCCGTGAAAGTGCTTCTTCTCGGCCAGATCCCGGCCGATGTCCTCGTGGGTGTGGCACTTCACGCACAGGTCGTCCTGCTGCGTCTTGTTGAAGTGCGAGTGGCAGTTCTCGCAGTCGGCCTCGGCCTTGGCGTGACCCTCGATCAGCTCACCCGGCTCCAGCACCCCTTCCAGCAGCGCCGCCCGCGCCGGAACGGCCGCCGCCAGCAGGGCCGCCAGCAGGGCGGCCGCGAGGCGCGTCGACGGGTTCTGGAGTCTGCGCAGCATTCAGGCGAAAGGGATCGGCATCGACCGACTGACGATTGCGCTGCACGGGAAAGCGGAACGCGACCCGGAATCCGGGGCCACTCGGCTGCGGTGGCAACTGCAGTGGCGCCCCCCCGAAGCCACCGCCGCGCGATGCTCAGTACATGTGGACCGCGACCACGTGCGCGATGCCACTCAGCACGAGCAAATATACCAGCGGTACGTGCGCGACGTGCCAGAGTCGGAACAGGCGGTCGTAGATCTCGAATTGCGACACCCGCTGCACGGATACCAGGAACTCGTCGACCAGGCGCGTGGCGCGCCCCAGGCGGCGTCGCAGCTTGTCGCGGTCCCACTGGCGCACTTCGGCCCGCTCGCGCATCGCGCGCCGCAGCTCGGAGGCCGATTGCGCATAGGCGAGGCGGCGGCGCGTGCTCAGCGTGAACAGGCGCCAGGTCGACCCGGCGAATCCGAGGTTCTGGGCGAGCGCGTAGCTCTGGAAGTCGGTCAGCCGCTTCTCCACCCCGGGGACGAAGTGCAGCTTGGAGTGCATTTCTTCCGACTCGAAACCGGCCTTGTTCTGCAGTTCCTTGAAATTGAGCTTTTCACCGTGCAGACCGCGGTGGATGCGCACGTAGATGAAGCGCCCGATGATCCCGCTGCCGGCCACCACCAGCATGCACAGGAACGCGACCGTGGCGTTGGTCGACTTCAGAATGAACGTCGAGTGGGCGATCACCAGAACCGGGCCGGCCACGCCCAGGAACATGTGGAACGAGAACCAGTGTCGGACCGGTCCCAGGTTGCGGAACGCGTGCAGATACTTGCGCAGCGGATACGTCAGCAGCGTCAGCATCATCACGCCGCCCACCAGGCCCAGGTAGTAGCCCACATCGTCGCCCGGCGTGTACCAGCCGCGGCGGCAGATCAGGTACGACAGCGCGATCGCGATGAAGGTGCCACTGATCAGGTAGCGGCCGGTGAGGTCGTCCTGGCGTGTCTTGTCCACCACGACCATGGCCGTGACCGGCGCCTCGGTGGCCGGTTCCGGCGGCGGCGGGGAGACGTGGGCGGGCGAGCCGCCCCCCTTCCCGGGTCGGGCCGACGACTTGGCGGGTCGTGCTGCCAATGCGATATCGTTCATCTCGTTCCGTACGCTTGTATCGTCACGGCCTTGATCGGGGCCAAGGGGACCGATGCTTGTAGTTCGAGACGGTCAGTGCCGCCACCGGCCCGGGGCGGCCGGACGCTCGAGCCTACGCCTGGCTCGGGGCATGCGCGACTCCCCCGACCTTCCCGAGTTAACGGCTCCGATCGGCGAAAACTGGACCCTCCCTAGGTCCAGATCAGATCAAAAAATTACGCGTGCTGCACGCCCCGGTCCAGTCGTCCTTAAGGACTCACCCGGACCGGTCAGGCGAATCACCCATGAAGTGGGGGCACACATGCATTAGGTGGTATATATACGGGGGTCTTACCGCAACCGCACAAGCCCGGCGAACATCGCTTAAGCCTATTACGCCGCCGAGCCGCCGGGGCGCGCATACTGCATTTTTCGGCTGTCGGAAAATCGCGCAATCCGACAGTGCCCTTGGGCAACGTGACGGCGGGACCCCAAGCGGCTTTTCCGACTTTTCGATTCCGCCCGATTTTCCATGAAGACGCTACTGACCTGGTTGATCTACGGCATACCCGCGGTCTGGGCGATCGTCCTTTACCTGCGGCGCTTTCACCGGCGCAACCAGGAGCACCAGGAGCTGCTGGCGCAGTCGATCGAACAGGGGCTGATGGAGCCGCCGTCGCTGCACCCGGTGATCGATCCGACCCGCTGCATCGGCTCGTCGGCGTGCGTGAAGGCCTGCCCCGAAGACGCGCTGGGCATCATCAACAACAAGGCCGAGCTGGTGAATGCGGCCCACTGCATAGGGCACGGCGCCTGCCTGCCGGCCTGCCCGGTCGAGGCCATCAAGCTCGTGTTCGGTACCGAGAAGCGCGGCATCGACATACCCCAGGTCCATCCGAACTTCGAGTCCAACGTGCCCGGCGTCTACATCGCCGGCGAGCTCGGCGGCATGGGGTTGATCCGCAAGTGCGCCGAGCAGGGCCGCCAGGCGATGGAGACGATCCGCGCCGCGATCAAGACGGGCGCCATGGAGTACGACGTGGTGATCGTCGGGGCCGGCCCGGCCGGCATCGCGGCAGGCCTGGGGGCGCTGGCATCCAAGGTCAAGTACAAGCTGATCGAGCAGGAGGAATCGCTGGGCGGCGCGGTATTCCACTATCCGCGCAACAAGATCGCAATGACGGCACCCGTTAAGCTGCCGATCATCGGCAAGGTCAAGATGACCGAGGTCAGCAAGGAGAAGCTGCTCGAGTTCTGGAACGCGGTCGTGAAGAAGACCGGCCTGAAGATCGAATTCCGGGAGCGGATGGAGTCGATCGAGAAGATCGACGGCGGCTTCTCGGTCAAGACCGCGAGCAAGACCTACCAGTGCAGCGCGGTGCTGCTGGCGATCGGGCGGCGCGGAACGCCGCGCAAGCTGAACGTTCCGGGCGAGGAGAGCTCGAAGGTGGTCTACCGGCTGATCGATCCCGAGCAGTACAAGGGGCAGCGCGTGCTGGTGGTCGGCGGGGGCGACAGCGCGCTGGAGGCGGCGATCGCCATCGCCGAACAGAAAGGCTCCAAGGTGACGCTGTCGTACCGCAGCGAGGCGTTCAGCCGGGTCAAGGAAAAGAACCGCTCCGCGCTCAAGGCGGCCGAGCAGACCGGGCGCTTGAGAGTGATGCTCAAGTCCAGTCCGACCGCCATCGCTCCTGACCGCGTGACACTCAAGCTGGACGACAAGTCGGTCGACATCCGCAACGACGCGGTGATCGTGTGCGCCGGCGGCGAGCTGCCGACGCCGCTTTTGAAGAAGATCGGCGTGATGTTCGAGACCAAGCACGGGGACTAAAACGCCAGCCGAACCCGCCTCCGGCGAGACCGTGGTCCGGGCCGCCTGCCCGCACGACTGTCCGGACACCTGCGCGATGCTGGTGACGGTGCGCCACGACGCGGCCGCCGGACGGCGCGTGGCGGTGGCGGTCGCCGGCGATCCGGAGCATCCGACCACGGACGGCACGCTGTGCACGAAAGTGGCCCGCTACCTGGAGCGGACCTACCACCCGGACCGGGTGCTGAGCCCGCTCAAGCGCGTCGGACCCAAGGGCTCGGGCCGCTTCGAGCGCACCACCTGGGACGAGGCGCTGGGCGAGATCGCGCGCCGCCTGGGCGCGATCGCCGCGCGCGACCCCGAGCGGATCGTGCCCTACAGCTACGCCGGCACGATGGGACTGGTGCAGGGCGAGGCGATGGCGCAGCGGCTGTTCAACCGCCTGGGCGCAACCCGCCTGGACCGCACGATCTGCTCTTCGGCCGGCTCGGAGGCGCTCACCTACACGCTGGGCGCGCGCCTGGGCACCGACATCGAGCAGATCCAGAACAGCCGGCTGATCCTGTTCTGGGGCGCCAACGCGGTGACCTCCAACCTGCACGGGTGGAGCCGGGCGCAGCAGGCCAAGCGCAACGGCGCGCGCCTGGTGGCGATCGATCCTTACCGTTCGCTGACGGCGGAAAAATGCCACCGGCACATCGCGCCGATGCCCGGCACCGACGGGGCGCTGGCGCTGGGGCTGATGCACGTGATGGTGCGCGAGGGTTGGCTGGACCGCGACTTCATCGAGCGGCACACGCTCGGATTCGACGCGCTGGCGCAGCGGGCCCGGCAATTCCCGCCCGACCGGGTCGCCGCCATCTGCTCGATCCGGGCCGACGAGATCGAGCAGCTGGCGCACGACTACTGGCATACGCGGCCGGCGCTGATCCGGCTGAACTACGGGATGCAGCGGGCCCGCGGCGGAGGCAACGCGGTGCGCGCGATCGCCTGCCTGCCCGCGCTGGCCGGACACTGGCGCGATCCGGCCGGGGGCCTGCTGCTGTCCTCCAGCGGCGCCTACGAGATCAACGACGCGGCGTTGACGCGGCCGGACCTGCTGGCCGGCCGCACGCCGCGCACGATCAACATGAGCGCGATCGGGGACGCGCTGTCCGAGGCCGATCCACCGGTCGAGGCCCTCGTGGTCTACAACAGCAACCCGGTCGCGGTGGCACCGCAGTCGGGCAGCGTGGTGCAAGGGTTTGCGCGCGAGGACCTGTTCACCGTGGTGCTGGAGCACTTCCTCACCGACACCGCGGACTACGCGGACTACGTGCTGCCGGCCACCACGCAACTCGAGCACGTGGACGTGCACCGCTCGTATGGTCACCTGTACGTGGTCGCCAACAACCAGGCCATCGAGCCGCTGGGCGAAGCGCTGCCGAACAGCGAGATCTTCCGGCGCCTGGCCGCCCGTATGGGCTTTACCGAGGCGTGCTTCCGTGACAGCGACGAGCAGATCGCCGCACAGGCCTTCACGGGCCGCGACACGACCGCCGGCTACGACTGGAACGAGGTGAGCCGGCGCGGCTGGTGGCGGCTGAAGGTCGGCTCGCCCTACGCGCCGTTCGCCAGCGGGCGCTTTCCTACGCCCAGCGGCCGCTGTGAGTTCTACTCGCAACGGCTCGCCGACCAGGGGCTGGAGCCGCTGCCCGACTACGTGGCGCCCTACGAGAGCGCGGCCAGCGCGCCGGAGCTGGCACGACGGTATCCGCTGGCGATCATTTCCCCGCCGGCGCGCAATTTCCTGAATTCGACCTTCGTCAACGTGCGCAGCCTGCGCGCGGCCGAGGGAGAGCCTCACCTGGAGATTCATCCGCACGATGCCGGCGAGCGCAACATCGCCGACGGCGATCGGGTCACGGTGTTCAACGACCGCGGCAGCCTGACGCTGGCCGCGCGCGTGACCGAGCGCGCCCGCCCCGGGGTGGTGGTCGCCCTGTCCGTCTGGTGGCGCAAACTCACGTCCGACCACAAAAATGCCAACGAGCTGACGCACCAGAGGCTGACCGACCTGGGCCGGGGAGCTTCCTTCTACGATTGCCTGGTCCAGGTCAAGCGCGGCGGGTAGCGGGGGTATGCGCGGGCGATCGCGGCGGCACGCCGGCCTCGCGGCGGCCGCGGCCCTGGCGCTGACAATGGCCGGCTGCAGCTCGCTCGGATACTACGTACAGGCCGCCCATGGCCAGTTCAGCGTGCTGTCGGCGGCGCGGCCTATCGACGACTGGCTCGACGATCCGGCTGCACCGGAAGCGCTGAAGCAGCGCCTGCGCCAGGCGCGCCGGATCCGCGAGTTCGCATCGCGCGAGCTCGCGCTGCCCGACAATCGAAGCTACACCCGCTACGCCGATCTGAAACGCTCCGCGGTCGTCTGGAACGTGTTCGCGACGCCGGAGCTTTCGACCCGGCTGAAGACCTGGTGCTACCCGTTCCTCGGCTGCGCCTCCTATCGCGGCTACTTCGCCCGCGCCGACGCCGAGCACCTGGCCGAGCAGCTTCAAGCGCAGGGATACGACGTCAACGTCGGCCCGGTCCAGGCCTACTCGACGCTCGGCTGGTTCCCCGACCCTTTGCTCAACACCTTCATCAACCTGCCGGAGCCGGAGCTGGCACGGATGATCTTCCACGAGCTGGCCCATCAGGTCGTGTACGTGCGCGACGACACGGTGTTCAACGAATCGTTCGCGACGACGGTCGAGCGCGAAGGCGTGCGGCGCTGGCTGCAGGTGCAGGACTCGGACCAACTGCGCCGCGAATGGGGCCAGATCGAGCAGCGCCGCGCGCAGTTCCTGCAGCTGGTGACCGCAACGCGCGCTGCGCTCGACCGCCTTTACGCCAGCGCGCAGTCCGATGCGGCCAAGCGCGACGGCAAGCGCGCGCTGTTCGCCGAGTTGCAGGAGCGCTACCACGCGCTGCGCGACGGGCCGTGGGAGGGATACCGGGGCTACGACCGCTTCTTCGCCCAGCCGCTGAACAACGCGCACCTGGCGGCCATCGGGGCGTATTTTGACCGTGTTCCGGCCTTCGAGGCGTTGATGCACCGCACCGGGCCGGATCCGGCGGCGTTCTACCGGGAGGTCAGGCGGATTGCGGCGCTGCGCAAGGACGCGCGCGACCGGGACCTCGACGCGCTGTCCAAACAGGTATCATGAATTTTCCCGATCAGCGCGCAGGCGGCTTTCCAAAGCGCACGCGCCGGTTCCGAATCGAATGCCGCAAGCCTCTCCCAACCCCGCGCAAGAGGTCGACCGCTTCTGGCTGAAGAGCTACCCGGCCGGCGTACCCGACACGATCGACGAAGCGCGCATCGGCACGCTCGTGCAGCTGCTGCAGGATTCGTTCGCGCAGCACGGCCGCCAGGTGGCGTTCGCCTGCATGGGGGCCGACATCACGTACCGGCAGCTCGACGTGCTGTCGAACGCGGTCGCGAGCTGGCTGCAATCGCGCGGGCTGGTGCGCGGCGATCGCGTCGCGATCATGCTGCCGAACGTGCTGCAGTACCCGGTCGTGATGGCAGGAATCCTGCGGGCCGGCTGCGTCGTGGTCAACATCAACCCGCTGTATACGCCGCGCGAGCTCGAGCACCAGCTGACCGATGCCGGGGCGCGGGCCATTTTCGTGCTGGAAAACTTCGCAGCCACCGTCGCCGCCGTGCGCGGACGGGTTCCGACCGACAGCGTGTGCGTCTGCCGCCTTGGCGACCTGCTGGGATGGCCGCGCGGCGCCATCGTCAATTTCGTGGTGCGGCGCGTGCGCAAGCTGATTCCACCCTATTCGCTGCCCGGTGCCACGATGTTTCGCGACGTGCTGCGCCAGGGCGCGCACCGACCGGCCGTGCCGGTGACGCTGCAACCGCGCGATATCGCCTGCCTGCAGTACACGGGGGGAACCACCGGCGTGGCCAAGGGCGCCACGCTGCTGCATCGCAACCTGTTCGCCAACGTGATGCAGGTCGAGGCCTGGTATACGCCCGCGCTGAAGCAGCTGGCAACCGGCGAGCAATGGACCACCGTCGCGGCGCTGCCGCTGTATCACATCTTCGCCCTGACCGGGTGCGTGCTGCTGTCGGTGCGGCGCGGCGGCAAGTGCGTGCTGATACCCAACCCGCGCGACATACCGGCGCTGGTGCGCGAAGTGGGCCGGCATCGGATTCACTGCCTGCCCGCGGTCAACACGCTGTTCAATGCGTTGGCCAACAACGAGGCCTTTCGCAAGCTGGACTTTTCCTCGCTGCGGATATGCGTCGGCGGCGGCATGGCGGTGCAAAGCGCGGTGGCCAAGCGCTGGCAGGAACTGACGGGCCGGGCGATCTGCGAAGCGTACGGGCTGTCGGAGACGTCCCCGGGGGCAACCGCCAACCCGGTGCAGACCGACCGGTTCAGCGGAAGCATCGGGCTGCCGTTTCCGTCGACCGACATCGCGATACTGGACGAGGAGGGCAACCGGCTGCCAATCGGCGCACCGGGCGAGATCGCGATCCGGGGACCGCAGGTGATGGACGGCTACTGGCTGCGGCCCGACGAGACCGCGCGCGTCATGACCGCCGATGGATTTTTCCGCAGCGGCGACATCGGCATCATGGACGAGCAGGGCTACGTGCGCATCGTCGACCGCAAGAAGGACATGATCCAGGTGTCCGGCTTCAAGGTGTTTCCCAACGAGGTCGAGGAGGTCGTGGCCTCGCATCCCGGGGTGCGCGAGTGCGCGGTGATCGGCCTGCCCGACGAGCGCTCCGGCGAAGCGGTCAAGCTGTTCGTGGTCAGGGCCGATCCGGCACTGACCGAACACGACCTGGTCGAGTACTGCCACGAGAACCTGACCGGCTACAAACGGCCCAAGTTCATCGAGTTCCGCTCGGACCTGCCCAAGTCGAACGTCGGCAAGATCCTGCGGCGCGCGTTGCGCGACGAATCGCTGCGCGCTTGACAGGGTTTCGATGCCGCCACGGAGGCGGCGCCGAGACAACCTGCGCTATATTCGAACGAGCGGTCCACACCGGGAGCGGGTCATGAACATACTGAAGCCGGCAGCGCTCATCGTTGCACTGGGCCTTTGCAGCGCGGCCTGGCCGGACGAGGGCTCTGTGACGATCACGTCGCCCGTCGAAGGCGCCAAGGTCGGGCTGACCGGGATCAAGGTCACGTACGAGGTGGTCCCGGGTCCGAAAGGCGAGCACGTGCACGTATACCTGGACGGCGAGCAGGTCGGCCTGCTTCACCAGTTGAAGGGCTCCTACACCGTCGAAAGGCAGCTCAACGCCGGCAAGCACTGGGTCTGCGTGCGGGTGGTCGACAAGAACCACACGCCGGTCGGCCTGGAGAAGTGCGTCACCCTCAATGCGGGCAATGTTCCGGCCATGGGTTACGAAAAGCCCGAAGCGAAGAAGCCCTGATCACCAGCGCCGTGCGGGCGTGGCGATCGCGCCAGCCGCCGCGAGCCGCCCCGTGGATACTCACGACCTGTCCTACGCGCTCACCCAGATCGTCCACAATTTCGGCGCCGTCGCGGTGACCGCCGGCGCCGCCGGCGCCCGCTGGGCGCAGGCGCCGATGCGCCCGGGCGGGCAGCGACGCCTCGCCTGGGTGGTGCTGGCAGGATGGGTCGCGCAAGCCGTCAGCGGCGCAACGTTCGGAGCGATCAGCTACGCCACGCTCGGGCAGCTTCCCGACATCCACGGAATCGCCGTCGCCGCCCTGCTGGTGAAAATGGCATGCGCGCTGGCGGGCGTTGCCCTCAGCGCGCTGCTGCTCGCGTGCGAGGCGGCCTGGAGCGCGCGGCAGCAGCAAAACGCGTGGACCGCCCTGCTCGCCTGCGCCGCCACCGCCCTGTGCGCGGCCGCCTTCCTGCGCTGGCTCTCGTAACGAGACGCATCCCCAAGCTGGTATATTTGCCCGACAGATCCGCACAAGGAGCGGGCCGGAAGGCGAGCGGACCTCGTCCCCGGGCGCTCCGGTCCTAGAAAACCGGACATCGAGGGAGGCACATTTTGTCGCAGGGCGATCAGACATCCGTTCTGTTGCGGCCGGCGCGTGCCTTGAACGTGCGTCTGTTGTTCGACCTTTTCAAGCTGCGCATCGGCCTGGTGATCGGATTCACGGCGATTGCCGGCCTGGCGGTCGCATCGGGCCGGTCGCTGCCGGCCTGGCGCGTGTTCGCGCTGGGGCTTGCGGTCACGCTGGCATCGGCCGCTGCGGGCGCTTTCAACCAGATCGTGGAGCGCCGGCTGGACGCGGGAATGCGGCGCACGCGCAATCGCCCCTTCGTGAACGGCCAGCTGACGGCGGGACCGGCCTGGCACGCCGCCATCGCGGCGACCGGCGCCGCCGGCGTCGTGCTGGCCGCGCTGGCGCTGAACCTGACGACCGCGATCTACACGTTCCTGGGCGCGTTCACGTACGCGGTGGTCTACACGATGTGGCTGAAGCGGCGCACGTGGTGGAACATCGTGATCGGGGGACTGGCCGGCAGTTTTGCCGTGCTCGCCGGCGCGGCCGCCGTGTCGGCCCAGGCTCTCGAGCCCCTGCCGCTGGCGTTCGCGGTGGTGCTGTTCCTGTGGACCCCGCCGCACTTCTGGAGCCTGGCGATCGCGTACCACGACGACTACGCCGCCGCCAAGGTGCCGATGCTGCCAGTCGTGGTCGGCGATGCGCGCGCCGCGCGCGCCGTGCTGGCCGGCTCGGCCCTGCTGGTGGCCGCCTCGCTGGTGCCGGCGCTGCTCGGGATGGGGTGGCTGTACCTGGCAACGGCCATCGGCGCCGGCGCCTACCTGCTGGTGAAGAGCGCGCGGCTTGCGCGTGCACCGGGTCCGCGCACGGCCATCGCCAACTTCCACGCCTCGCTCTTTCACCTCGCGCTGCTGCTCGCTGCGGCGATCATCGACGCCAGCCTGAGGGCCTAGGAAGCGCCTGCGCGCGGCACATTTCCCTCGCTGCATCACGCGCTCCTGGCTTGACCCAGGCGAGACAGAAAAGGTAGAGTTCCGCGGCTGAAAGAAGAACCATTACTAGGGAGGACGTCGAGTGACGCTGGGCGCGATTGAAGCTCTGCCAGGGGCGCGGTCATGGCCGTAGCCATCATCCTGGTCATCCTGGTACTGGGCTCGCTGCTGTTCCATTTCCTGAGCCCATGGACGTTCACGCCGATCGCATCGAACTGGGGCATGGTCGACAACCTCACCTCGACCACGATCGCGGTCACCGGCGTCGCGTTCGTCATCGTCAACCTGTTCCTGGCGTACTGCGTGATGCGCTTCCGCAACCGCGAGGGATCCAAGGCGGCCTACGAGCCGGAGAGCAAGAAGCTCGAGATCTGGCTGACGGTACTCACCGTGATTGGCGTGGCCGGACTGCTGGCCCCGGGCCTGTTCGCGTGGGCCAAGATCGTCGACGTCCCGAAAGACGCGCAGCAGGTCGAGGCGCTGGGCCGGCAGTGGAACTGGATGTACCGCTTCCCGGGCAAGGACGGCGTGCTGGGAGCCACCGACGCCCGCTTCATCAGCGATTCGAACCCGTTCGGCATCGATCCGAACGATCCGAGCGGACAGGACGACATCCTGGTGGCCGGTCCCGAGTTGCATCTGCCGGTCGGAATCCCGCGCAAGGTGCTGCTGCGCTCGATCGACGTGCTGCACGATTTCACGGTGCCGCAGTTCCGGGTCAAGATGGACCTGGTGCCCGGCCTGGTCACGTACTACTGGTTCACCCCGACCAAGGTCGGAACCTACGACCTGAATTGCCAGGAGCTGTGCGGCGTCGGCCATTTCACGATGCACGGCAAGATCGTGGTCGACGAGCCGGCCGCATTCCAAACCTGGCTGAGCGGCTTTCCGACCTTCGCGCAGGCCTCGGCCCAGGTGGCCGGGGACGCCACGGCGGGCGCCGGCCTGTTCGCGGTGTGCGCCGCCTGTCACGGCCAGACGGCCGAGGGCAACCCCGCGCTGCACGCCCCGAAGCTGAGCGGCCAGGCCGGCTGGTACCTGGAGCGCCAGGTGCACAACTTCAAGGCGGGCGAACGCGGCGCGAGCGACAGCGACGTGTTCGGCCATACGATGGCGCCGATGGCCGCCACGCTGGTCGACGATGCGGCGATCCGCAACGTCGTCGCCTACATCGAGACGCTGCCCGACACGCCGGCCCCGGCCACCGTGAAGGCGGACCTGGCCAGGGGCCGCTCGGTGTACGCCAGTAACTGCTCGATCTGTCATGGCGAGACCGGCCACGGCAACAGGTCCACCAGTGCCCCGCGCCTGGCGGGCATGAGCGACTGGTACCTGGTCACCGAACTGGACAATTTCCGGCATGGCGTGCGCGGCCGGCATCCGGACGACCTGTATGGAATGCAGATGTCGTCGATGGCGGCGATGCTCACCGGCGAGCATGAGGCCACCGACCTGGCCGGATACGTCAACTCGCTCCGGTGATCGCCGGCCTGGTCACCGGACGGGTCCGGGACGAGCCGATGTTCGGGTGCGGGCCGCGTCCCCAAGGCGCTGAAAAGATTCGCTGAGAGGAAACATCATGGTTGCCGTAGCACATGACGAGTCGGCTTACGCCCCGCCGGCCGAAGTCGAGGAGGTCGAGCTTCCCCATCCGCACACATGGATCGGGAAGTACGTCTTCAGCCAGGACGCCAAGTGGATCGGGATCCAGTACGCCGCCACCGCGCTGGCGATCGGCCTGGTGGGACTGGCGCTGTCGCTGCTGATGCGCCTGCAGCTCGGCTTCCCGAGCGCGTTTTCGTTCATCACGCCGAGCAACTACCTGCAGTTCGTGACGATGCACGGACTGATCATGGTGGTCTACCTGCTGACCGCCCTGTTCCTGGGCGGATTCGGCAACTACCTGATCCCGCTGATGGTCGGGGCCCGCGACATGGTGTTCCCGATCATGAACATGCTGAGCTTCTGGACCTATTTCGTGGCGGTGCTGATCCTGGTCGCGAGCTTCTTCGTCAGCGGCGGCGCAACCGGCTCCGGCTGGACGCTGTATCCGCCCCAGGCCATTTTGCCCGGCACGCCGGGGGCGGGCCTGGGAATCGTGCTGACCCTGATTTCGCTGGCCGTGTTCATCATCGGCTTCACGATGGGCGGATTGAACTACGTGGTGACGGTCCTGCAGGCCCGCACGCGCGGCATGACGCTGATGCGGCTGCCGCTGACCGTGTGGGGAATCTTCACCGCCACCATCATGGCGCTGCTCGCCTTCCCGGCCCTGCTCGTGTCGGCGCTGATGATGCTGCTGGACCAGACGCTGGGAACGAGCTTCTTCATGCCGTCGATGGTGCTGGCCGGCAAGCACCTCGATTTCAGCGGCGGCAACCCCATCCTGTTCCAGCACCTGTTCTGGTACTTCGGCCATCCGGAGGTCTACATCGTCGCACTGCCGGCTTTCGGCATCGCTTCGGACCTGATCAGCACGCACGCGCGCAAGAACATCTTCGGCTACCGGATGATGGTCTGGGCCATCCTGGCCATCGGCGGCCTGAGCTTCATGGTGTGGGCACACCACATGTTCGTCAGCGGAATGGACATGTACTTCGGCTTCTTCTTCGCCACCACCACGCTGATCATCGCGATCCCGACCGCGATGAAGGTCTACAACTGGACCCTGACGCTGTGGCGCGGCAACATCCACTTCACCGTCCCGATGCTGTTCGCGATCGCGTTCGTCTTCACCTTCGTCAACGGCGGCCTGTCGGGGCTGTTCCTGGGCAACGTGCCGGTCGACGTGCCGCTCGCGCACACGCTGTTCGTCGTGGCGCACTTCCACATGGTGATGGCGGTATCCCCGGTGCTGGTGTTCTACGGCGCGATCTATCACTGGTACCCGAAGATCACCGGCAGGATGCTGAACGAGACGATGGGCAGGATCCACTTCTGGGTCACGTTCATCGGGGCCTATTGCATCTTCTTCCCGATGCACTACCTGGGTTTCCTGGGCGTGCCGCGGCGCTACTACGCGCTCGACACGGCGCCGTTCATCCCCGCGTCGGCCCAGTCCTTGAACGCCTTCATCAGCGTTTCAGCGCTGATCGTGGGCGTGACCCAGCTGCTGTTCATCTACAACCTGTTCTGGAGCTACCGCAACGGCAAGCCGTCCGGCGGCAACCCGTGGCGCGCCACCACGCTGGAGTGGCAGACCGAGCACACGCCGCCGCATCACGGTAACTTCGGCGAGCACCTTCCCGCCGTTTACCGCTGGGCCTACGACTACAGCGTGCCCGGTGCGACCGAGGACTTCATTCCGCAGAACCAGCCCGCCGCCGCGGGCGCCGCCAACCACGGTGACAAGCGGTGATGTCGCCGCTGGTCGTGGTGGTTTCGATCATGGCGGTCGCCATGGTCTGGCTGTTTCGGCAGACCATGAACGTCACGCCCTGGACCGACCCCGGCACGGTGGACGACCGTGCCGCCAGCGGCGCCTCGTTCGCCCGGCCGGCGGCCTCGGTGGGCCTGGGCGTGTTCCTGGCGGTGGCCACATCGCTGTTCGTGCTGACGATCTGCGCCTATTTCATGCGGATGATGGCGGCGGACTGGCGCACGCTGGTCTTTCCGAGCGTGCTGTGGTTGAACACCGGCCTACTGATCGTCAGTGACCTCGCGATGCGGTCGGCGCGAAACGCGGCGCGGCGCGGCGCGATGGACCGCGTCCGCACCGGGCTGATCGCCGGCGGGATCAGCAGCTTCGCTTTCCTGGCGGGGCAGGTGTGGGCGTGGCAGCAGCTGAACGCCTCGGGCTACTTCGCGGGCGACCAGGGCGGCGCCCTGGCGGCCAGCCCGGCCAATTCGTTCTTTTACCTCTTCACGGCCCTGCACGGCCTGCACCTGCTGGGCGGCCTGTGGGTCTGGGGCCGGACCACCGCCCGGGTGTGGCGCGGGGCCACGGCGGCCCAGGTTCGCCTGAGCGTGGAGCTGTGCACCCTGTACTGGCACTATCTGCTGCTGGTGTGGCTGGTGCTGTTCGCCCTGCTGGTCCCGGCCATCAGCGAGTTGTGCCGCGGGCGCCTGTCGTTCTGAGTTTCGCAGAAGAAAATGGAGAGCCGATAACATGACGCAGCCCGCGCCGACCAGCAGCGCCGCATCCGCGCCTGCTCCAACCGGCCTGAACAGCCTGCTCGCCGACATCTCCTCCGACCAGCGGGCGTTCAAGAACGTCCCCTGGGCCAAGGTGATGATGTGGATCTTCCTGCTGGGCGACGTGTTCGTGTTCGGCAGCTTCCTGATCGGTTACATGAACGTGCGGATCGCCTCGCAGGTGCCGTGGCCGCACACGGCCGAGGTGTTCGCGCTGACGGTGGCCGGCAAGAAGATCCCGATGCTGCTGGTGGCGATCATGACGTTCGTGCTGACCAGCAGTTGCGGCACGATGTCGCTGGCGGTCGGCTACGGATACCAGAAGGACCGCCGCCGGACCCTGCAATGGATCCTGATCACCGCGCTGCTGGGTGCCTCGTTCGTCGGGATGCAGGCCATCGAGTGGACCTCGCTGATCCACGAGGGGGTGCGGCCCTGGAGCAATCCGATGGGCGCGCCCCAGTTCGGCGCGAGCTTCTTCCTGATCACGGGTTTCCACGGCACGCACGTGACGATCGGCGTGATCTTCCTGCTCATCACGGCCTTGAAGGTCGCGCGGGGCGACCTGGAGAATATGCGGCCCGGCTTTATGACCGGGCGCAAGGGCGGCTACGAGATCGTCGAAATCCTGAGCCTGTACTGGCACTTCGTCGACCTGGTGTGGGTGTTCATCTTCGCAGTCTTCTACCTCTGGTAAGAGAGCCATGACACAAGAACACGGCCAGCAGCCACTGATCGCCACCTACGTCAAGATCTGGGGACTGCTGTTTGTACTGGCTGCGGCGTCCTACTCCGTCAGCTACTTCGAGGTTCAGGCGCCCCTGCGGTGGGTCCTGCTGGTCGCGCTGATGCTGCTGCAGGCCGGGCTGATCGTCTCGGTCCTGATGCACCTGGTGTGGGAGCGGCTGGCCCTGATGTACGCGGTGCTGGTGCCGCCGCTGCTGCTGCTGACCCTGATCGGCATCGGCGCGATCGACGGGCGTTATACCGTCAACATCCGCAACGCCTTCTTCGGGACGGCCGAGGCGACACCGCCCGCGGCCGAGCACCGCTAGCGCGTTGCGGAGCACCGCAGCCCATTGCGGGCTGCGGTTGGGTTGCTACAGCGATTCCAGGTAAGCGGCCACCTGCTGCATCTGCGCGGGCGTCAGATCCTTGACGATACCGTGCATCACCGGCGCCGACCGAAGCGCGGTCTGGATCACCAGCATCTGCTTGAAAAGATACGGCGCGTGCTGGCCGGCCAGACGCGGGAACGGCCCGACTCCGCCCGCACCCTTGCCGTGGCAGGTTTCGCAGGCGGGAATCTGCGAGGCCGGAATACCCTCCTCGTAGATCAGCTTGCCGGCCGCGATCGCCGCGGTATTGGTCTTGCTGCCGGCGGTCGGACGCTGCTGGGAAAAGTAATCGGCCAAGGCGGCGATCATGGGGTCGCTCAGCTGCGAGGCCATGCCCCACATGTAGGCGATCGCATCCGGATCGCCGCGGCTCTGGTCGCGGAAGGCCTTCAGCTGCGCGTCGACGTAGGCGGAGGTCTGCCCGGCCAGCATGGGAAAGGTGGGGGCCGTGCTGCGGCCGGCCTGGCCGTGGCAATTGGCGCACACCTCGTTGGCCATCTTGGCGGCGGCCTTCTTGTCGGAATCCGCGATGTCGGCGGCAAATACCGGCCCGATGCAGCAAGCCAGCATACTCAAGGTCAGGAACTTCAGAGCGGCGCTTTTCACGATCGTCCTCACTAAGCTGATTGTTTCGTGTCGTGTTGGGGGGCGGTGGCCTGGTCGCGTCGGCGGCTAGAAGTTGAACCAGCCCAGCACGTACATCGTGTTGTTGTTGGAAGCGCTTCGGCCGGACCCGTCGTAGTTGGTCGAGCCGCCGTTGAACTTGGAATAGACGACGTACTGCAAACTGAGCTTCACGTTCAGGAACGGCACGTAGTCCACCTCGAAGTCGTAGCCGCGGCTGGCCGGACTGCCCGTTGCGCTGCCGCCGACGGAGCCCGGCGAATACAGGACGTTGTCCATGCTGCCCGACGTGTTGAAGAAGCCGATCGACCCGCCGATCTTGCGGCGGTAGTAGTACTGCGCCGCCAGCTTCTCGGTGTTCAGCGTGTCGCTCGAATTCTGCGACAGCCCGTTGGGAAAGCTCGCACCCAGATTCTGCTTCTCGTGGATGTAGGTTGCGAACACGCTCACCAGGTGGTCATCGCTGATGTACTGGTACTGCGAGTCGAGGCCGTAGTCGGTGTACCGGTCGGTCGGCCCCGCCAGCGGCAGCGGCAGCCCGTTCGGCGGGTTCGTCGTCACCGATCCGGGAACGATCCCGACCGGATAAATGTTGGCGCGGATTCCGAACGTCCCGACCGACAGCGAGTTCTGGTCCCAGCGTCTTTCGTACGCGAGCCTCCAATAAGGGGCGATGCCGTGCGTCAAGGGGGTCTGGCTGCTGTCGAGCGGATGGGTGCCACCGACCTTGCTCCCCGTGTACAGGCTCAGCTCGGCGTAGATCGAGTGGTCGAACCAAACGTAACCGCCCAGGCCCGCCGCGTTCTGGCCGATGGCCCCCGCTCCGCTGTCGAGCTTGGTGGACGTCATCGGAGTCGGCGCCACCGCGCTGCCGGCGAACGGGAATCCCCACGCGGGCGTGCTGTTCCACGGATCCTGGACGGTCGGGTTGTTGTTCAGCGTCACCCCGAGGATGATGTCCTTGTCCGGGATCGTGTCGAGGTGGTGGGCGTAGCGAATGTCGGTGTTGTCCAGGCCGAAGTGATCGCCCGGACCGCTGTACGTGAGCTGCATGAAGGCGCCCAGACCCTCCGCGATCTTGCCGGCGTAGAAGAAGCTCACCTGCTGGGGAAAATCCACCTCGCCCGACTGCGCGTGAACGGCCGGGTTGCCCGTGTCCGGCACGGCCTGCGACGTATGGTTGTAGGAGATCTGCGCCATCAGCGACAGCGGCGGGATCGTGTTCAGCGACATCGTCTCGGAGCGCTCGATCGTGATGCCCTTGATCTGCTTCATGTTGTCGAGCACGTAGCCGTTCAGCTTGAACTCCCGCCCGAACGGCGTGAGCTCCGGAAACACCGTGTGGCAGGTCGAGCACGCCATCCCGGTCTGCCGCGCATAGCTCGGCACGGCCCAGGCACCGGGCGCGGCCAAGGCCCACAGGGCCGCAGCGGCCAGAACGGGCCCGACAACCAATCGCAACCGTTTCATTTTTCTTCCTCCCGTCTCGACAGGGCGCAAAATCAAATGACCAATAAGAGTTCGAAGGTGATCGAGTCCGCTCGCTCACCAGGCAATCAGGAGATGCTCACGGCACGGCGCAAAGTACAGCGGCAAAGCCGAAAACCAATTGACCAGCGTCAAATGAGAAGCGATTTGCGGATCGTCGCGTCGCGCGCCTGCACACCGTGTTGTTCAGCGAGCGATCGCGCGCGAGCCCCGACCCTGCGCAGACAGCGTCGAGCGCGAGTGAACCGAAGATCGATGCGACCTTCGTGTTGCGACGGGGATTAACCGTCGTCTGCAGCGTGAACGGGGAGGAAGGCGGTCTTAGCGCCTCGCAGTGGGGTGGCGCGCGAGGCAGAGCCATCGGAAGCGGTTCGATTCGCGGCTTGATCGGAACCGCACCGGCAATCTGACCACACCCCGGGTCTGTGAGCCCGTCCTGCAAATTCCGAGTCGCCCAACGGCCTTGGAAGGGATGTTTTTGCCCCGAATTGGTGCGTCGCACCATCACATTATCGAAGTTTAAGAGAATCCGACAAACGGTAGATGAGAATCATTGACATCCGAGCTTACGCAGCAATAACATGCGATCACGCAGATGTGGTATCAAGGTTTTGATATTTGTATATTTAGTTGATTTATAAGGAGTTTCTGATCGTTTTTGGTGCCATGTGGTTGATTTTTCAAGGGATTATTGCTGTACAAGAGATACCCTATATGGGTTATTGATTTGCGGGGACGGTATTCCATGTTCGAGGTAACGGTAAGCCGGAGGCGAGCACTCCAAAGCGCTCGTCGGTTGCTTATATTGCTCTGCACAATCGCCGGTTTCATACCGACTGCATCGGCGCTCCCCAGCTACGCCCGCCAGACCGGGTACGCGTGCGTCAAATGCCACGTCGGCGGGTTCGGACCCCAGCTCACGCCGTACGGCGTTCGCTTCAAGCTGTCCGCCTACACCGAAACCGACCACAAAGGATTCAAGGTTCCGGTCGCGATGTTCGCCTTCGGCGGGTTCACGCATACGGAAAAGGACCAGCCCTCGCCGCCGACTCCCCACACCGCGGTGAACGACAACACGACGCTGGACCAGGTCTCCGGGTTCATCGCAGGACGCTGGTTCGAGGACGTCGGAAGCTTCCTGCAGGTGACCTACAACGGCAACACGAAAGGGCTGTCGACCGACAACACCGACATCCGATACGCGCACGACTTCGTGATCGGCGGAACCGACGCGATCATGGGCGTTTCGGTCAACAACAACCCGACCGTCCAGGATCCGTTCAACACGCTGTTCGCGTGGAACTTCCCGTACATCGCCTCCGCGGTCGCCTTCGGCAACGGCAGCGCAGGCACGCAGATCAGCGGCGGGCTGGGGCCGGCGGTCGTCGGCGTGACCGGATACACGTTCGTCGACGATTCGATCCTGGCCGAGGTCGGTACCTACCGGGCCTGGTCGGCCGCGATGCAGATCAAGCTCGGACTGGGCGCCGGCCACGACATCGGGCGTGTCGACGACTCGATCTACTGGCGCCTCGCCTATCTGAAGGACATGAACACGCAGGCATTCTCGGTCGGCCTGATCGGTTTCGATTTGAGCCGCCAGCCGGAAAGAATCGACGGCGGAGCGGTCAACCGGTATCGCGACATCGGTGCCGACGCCTGGTACGAATTCCTGGGCAACGGGCACCACAACCTGGCGGGCTACGCGAGCTACGTCCGCGAGGACGAGACGCGGGGCGACCTGCTGGCCCAAGGGAACGCAAGCAGCCTGAGCGGGCGCCTGTACGACTTCCGCCTGAACGCCTCGTACTACTACGAACAAACGTACGGCGTCACGATCGGCCGCTTCTCCAAGCACGGAACGCCGGACCCGCTGCTGTATTCGTTTTCCGCCAACGGCAGTCCCGACACCACGGGAACCGTTTTCCAGGTCGATTACACGCCGTTCGGCAAGGCGGACTCGTGGGGCCGCCCTTTCGCGAACGCGCGGATCGGCCTGCAGTACACGATCTACAGCAAATACAACGGCGCGAGCACCAATTACGACGGCAGCGGCCGCAATGCAAGCGACAACAACACGCTGTACCTGTTCCTTTGGCTGGCACTCTGAATGGCGGGAGGTTGCGATGAAACCAGGCCCTATGTCCCAGGTGATTGCGCTGGCGCTGACCGCGATGGCAGCCGGTTCGGCCTGCGCGGGGGGTGATCCGACGCGCGGCGCGGACCTTTTCCAGCAGAACTGCTCGGCCTGCCACAGCGTCAAGCAGGGGCAGAACCAGGTGGGTCCGTCGCTGTTCGCGGTGGTCGGGCGCCCCGCGGCCAGCATCTCGGACTTCTCGTACTCCGACGCGATGAGCCACAGCGGAATACTCTGGACGGCCGAGAAGCTGATGGCCTACCTGAAGGCGCCGCGCCGGTTCATTCCCGGGGTCAAGATGCTGTTTCCAGGGCTGCCCGAGGACAGGGACCGGGAAGACGTGGTCGCGTTCCTGTCGACGGTGCGCGGACCTGCCCCGGCCAACGTGTCGACCGCCGACTCGCCGACGCGCAAGGCGTCAGGCGAATCGAACTAGCCCGCGCCGGCCTGCCGCTCCCCGTCGGCGACGCTCAGCGCACGGGCCGTCCACAGCGTGCTCGCGAAGAGCAGCACTGCGCCGGCCTGATGCGCGGCTGCCAGCGGCAACGCGACCACGGACAGCAGCGTCGCAATGCCGAGCGTCACCTGCAGCGCCAGCGCCGCCAGCATCGCGGTCGACTGCAGGCGCGCCCGCGGAGCCGGCGCCGATCGGCGGATCCACCACCACAGCACCGGCACCAGCACGATCAGGGTCCAGGCGATCGTGCGGTGAACGAACTGGATCGTCGCCACGTTGTAGAAAAAATTCAGGTACCAGGGGCTGATGTGCATCAGGTCCGGGGGCACGATCGCGCCGCCCATCAGCGGAAACGTGTTGTATGCGAAGCCGGCGCGCGCGCCCGCCACCAGCCCGCCCGTCATCGCCATCACGAACACCAGCGCGACCACAAGACGCGCCAGCGCGGGCACGGGCCGAGCCCCGGCCGGCGCGGACCACAGGCCCCACGCGGTCCACAGAATCGCCCCGATGATCAGCAGGGCGAGGCCCAGGTGCGCGGTCAGGCGGAACGGGCTCACGCGCGGATCGTCGACCAGGCCGCTGGCCACCATGTACCAGCCGAGCGCCCCCTGCAGCGCGCCCAGGCAGAAAATTCCCGCCAGGCGCCAGGCCAGGGCCGCGGAAATCGCGCGCGAGCGGATGAACCATAGCAGCGGCAGCAGGAACGCCAGGCCCACCAGTCGCCCCATCAGGCGGTGCGCATACTCCCACCAGAAGATCGACTTGAAGCCTTCGAGCGTCAGGTCGAAGTTGACCAGCCTGAACTCGGGCGTGGCGCGGTACTGATCAAACAGCGTCGCCCAGGCCCTGTCGGACAGCGGCGGCAGCGCGCCGATCAGCGGCCGCCATTCGACAATCGACAGTCCGGAATGCGTCAGGCGCGTGATCCCGCCCACCACCAGCACCGCGTAGACGAGGCCGGCGCAGACGAACAGCCAGATGGCGACGGCGCGCCGCGACACCGGTTCGATCGATCGCGCACCCTGCGAGGTCAATGTACGTCGCGCCAGTACACGGCGTTCAACCACCGACCCACGCCAATGAACATCACCAGGAACCCGATCGCCCACACCCCGATCCTGCGCCGATCCTGCGCGGCCGGCTCGGACATCCAGTTCAGGAACGCCACCAGGTCGGCCACGTCGGCGTCGACCGCGGCGGCGGCCTTCGGATCGGCCGGCTTGAACCGGTACTCGAATTTCGCCTCGCCCTGCTGCAGCTCCTTGCGCTCGGTCGACACGCTGCCATCGGCGGCGAAATGGCTGACCGTCTGCACCAGGGCCTGCCGGGACTTGCCTTCGGCCGCCGGCACATCCAGGACCTCGCTCCGGGTCAGCGTCGCCTCGCGCGGCCCCAGGCGCTCCCAGAAAATGTTGGGCATCGCGATATTCGGGTAGACGACGTTGTTCCACCCGGTCAGGGAGGCCTGGTCGCGGTAAAAGCCGCGCAGCAGCGTGTAGATGTAGTCGGTGCCGGCATACTCGACCGTGTTGCGGGCCCGCACGATCACCGACAGGTCGGGCGGCGTCTTGCCGAACCACGCCTTGGCATCGTGCGGGTTCATCGCCACCGTCATCGTGTCGGTGACGCGCTGGCTGCCGAAGATCAGATCGGCCTTGATCTGCCGCTCGTCCAGGCCGATATCGCGCAACCGGTTCCAGCGCATCAGGTTGGCGCCGTGGCAGTTCAGGCAGTAGTTCACGAAAGTGCGTGCCCCGCTCTGCAGTGCCGCCAGATCGGCGGCGCGCTCGGTCGGCCACTTGTCCAGCGGCACTTCCTGCGCGCCCGCTGCGAGCGAGGCCATCGTCAACACCGCAGCGGCCAACCGGAAATGAAGTCCGTTCATCGTCGGCTCCCTCAATGCGCGGCGAAAGTCACGCGGGACGGAACCGGCTTGAAGGTGCCCATCCGGCTCCACCAAGGCATCAGGAAGAAGAAGCCGAAGTAGCACGCGGTGCACACCTGCGCCACCAGCGTGCGCCCGGGCGTGGGCGGATTGATGCCGAGGTAGCCGAGCACCGCGAAGGCGGCGACGAAAACGCCGATCACGACCCTGTGCCAGCCTGGCCGGTAGCGGATCGACTTCACCGGCGACTGGTCCAGCCAGGGAAGCGCGCCGAAGATCGTGACCGACAGCGCCATCAGGATCACGCCCCACAACTTCGGGTCCAGCCGAACCTGAGGCACCGTCAGCAGCACGAACAGCACGAAGGTGGCCAGGGCCACCCCGATGCGCCCCCGGGTCCCGCGCAGCCGCAGGTAGATCAGCGCTCCCATGCAGGCCGTACCCACTGCGAGCCAGATCATGAAGTCCGAGGTGGTGGCCCGCAGGATCGAGTAGTACGGCGTGAAGTACCACAGAGGCGCGATGTGCAGAGGCGTCTGGAACGCATCGGCCGGAATGAAGTTGTTACCCTCCAGGAACACGCCGCCCATTTCCGGTGCGAAGAACAGCACCGCGCAGTAGGCGAGGAAAAAGAAGCCCAGGCCGTACAGGTCGTGCACGGTGTAGTACGGATGGAAGGGGATGCCGTCCAGCGGCCGCCCCCTGGCGTCGAGCTGGTCCTTGATCTCGACGCCGTCCGGGTTGTTGGACCCCACGTCGTGCAGCGCGAAGATGTGCGCCACCACCAGCCCGATCAGGGCCAGCGGGACCAGGACGATGTGGAACGAGTAGAAGCGGTTCAACGTGGCATCGCCAACCACGTAGTCACCGCGGATCCACAGCGACAGGTCCTTTCCGATCAGCGGGATCGAATCGAACAGGTTGATGATCACCTGCGCGCCCCAGAAGCTCATCTGGCCCCACGGCAGCAGGTATCCGAAGAAGGATTCGGCCATCAAGGCCAGGAAGATCAGCGTCCCCACGATCCAGACCAGCTCGCGCGGCTTGCGGTAGCTGCCGTACAACAGGCCGCGGAACATGTGCAGGTACACGACGATGAAGAAGAACGACGCCCCGGTCGAGTGCATGTAGCGGATGAACCATCCGCCGGAGACCTCGCGCATGATGAACTCGACCGACCAGAACGCCATATTCGAGTCCGGCTTGTAGTGCATGGCCAGCAGGATGCCGCTGACAAGCTGGATCACCAGCACCATCAGCGCGAACGAGCCGAAGAAATACCAGACGTTGAAATTCTTCGGCGCGTAGTACTCGGACATGTGGGTGCGGAAGGCCGTCATCAGCGACGGCATCCGCGCATCGATCCACCCCAGCAAGCCCTTGTACTGTGTCGCGTGAAGACCCATGTCGCTCCTCCTGGTTCGCTCGGGCCGGCTGGCCGCCGGCGCCGCGCCGCCTCCCGCCGATTACGCGCTCTTCTTGTGCTCGCCGATCACCACGAGTGCGTCGGTCACGTATTCGTACGGAGGGATCGGCAGGTTGTCGCCGGCCGGCTTGTTCTGGAACACGCGCCCGGCCAGATCGAAGGTCGACCCGTGGCAGGGGCAGAAAAACCCCCACTGATCACCCAACTGCGGGTTTTCACCCGGCGCGAACGGGCCGCCGGGCGAGCAGCCCAGGTGCGTGCAGATCCCGACCGCGACGAAGAATTCCGGCTTGATCGAGCGCGTCGTAGGGTCCTTCAGCACGTAATCGGGTGTCGGATAGGCGGTGCGTTTCGAAGCCGGATCGGCCAGCAGCGCGTCATGGTTCTTCAGCGACTCGATCATCGCCGGGCTGCGATGCAGGACCCATACGGGCTTGCCCTGCCACTCGATCACTTTCAACTGTCCTACCGGGATCGAGCTGATGTCGACCTCGACCGGGCCGCCGGCCGCTTTTTCCCGTTCCGAGGGGCCGAACGACTCGACGATCGGAACCGCGACGCCGATGCAGCCGACTCCGCCGACCAGGCACGCAGTCACCACCGCCGCGCGGCGTTCCGGGTCCAGCGGCGCGCCCGACTCGGCCGGACCCTCCGCGGTTTGCAGGCTGGCTGTCATCATGGATCCCGTTGACGACCTTGAAAGGGAATGGATCTTAATGCATCTGCCCTCTCCCGCTGCGCGGGCGAGGGGCGATCCGGCGTAATTTGGCCACGATGGGTCGCCCCTCGCCCGCGCAGCGGGAGAGGGGCCGGGGGTGAGGGCGCGCGGCCGACCCGGCGCCGGCGCAGCAGGCGAGCGCCCCTTCATAATGGCGCCGACAGCGGGGCAGTCTCGAAGCTGCCGGTTTCGTAAGGAAAGCCTGTGACCTCGCAAGCCGAATCGACCGGGGACTGGCCGTCGGCCGATCGCCGCATCATCGACCATCTCGTCCGCACTGTCGGCACGTTGCCGGAACGGGCCAGCGCGCGCGACCTGCTGCAGGCCGTATCGCTGGTCGCGCGCGAGCACCTGGCCGAGCGCTGGGTCCACACGCAGCGGCTGGAAGGCCGTTCCAAGGCGCGCCGCATCTACTACCTGTCGATGGAATTCCTGATCGGGCGCACGCTGGGCAATGCGCTGCAGGCCCTGGGATTGCACGACGCCGTATCGGAGGTGGTCGCGCGCGACGGCCGCAGCCTGGCCGACGTGCTGGAACAGGAGCCCGACGCGGCGCTCGGCAACGGCGGCCTGGGACGCCTGGCGGCGTGCCTGCTCGACTCGATGGCGACCCAGGAGCTTCCCGCCTGGGGCTACGGCATGCGCTACGAGTTCGGGATGTTCGAGCAGTCGATCCACGAAGGCCACCAGGTCGAATCGCCCGACCCGTGGCTCGAAAACGGGACGCCGTGGGAGTTCGTGCGCCCGGAGGTCAGCTACGACGTGTACTTCGGGGGCTGGGTCGAACGCAACGACGGCGAGGACGGCGTCCGGTGGCGGCCGCACGACGAGCTGCGCGCCAAGGCGTTCGACATGGTGATCCCCGGGCATGGCACGGACCGGGTGGCGACGCTGCGGCTGTGGAAGGCGGCGGTGCCCGCGCACCTGGATCTGGAGGCGTTCAACCGCGGCGATTTCGCTCGCGCGGCCGAGTTCAAGAACCGGTTCGAAAGCATTTCCTGGGTGCTGTATCCGAACGACAGCACGCCGGCCGGCCGCGAGCTGCGGCTGCGCCAGGAGTACTTCTTCGTATCGGCCTCGCTGCAGGACATCGTGGCGCGTCACCTGGCCGAACACGGGACGGTGGAGAACCTGGCCGAGCGGGTCGCGATCCACCTGAACGACACGCATCCGGCCATCGGCATCGCCGAGCTGATGCGGCTGCTGCTGGACGGGCACGGCATGACCTGGGATGCGGCCTGGGCCCAGTGCGTCCGGGTCTTCTCCTACACCAATCACACGCTGATGCCCGAGGCCCTCGAAACCTGGCCGGTGGCGCTGGTGCAGCACCTGCTGCCGCGGCATTTCGAGATCATCCTGCACATCAACCATACGCTGCTCGAGCACGCCGGCCGCGTCGCCCCCGGCGACCTGGGATTGCTGAACCGGATATCGATCATCGACGAAAGCGGCGAGCGGCGGATCCGGATGGCGCACATCTGCGTGGCGGGCAGCCACCGCGTCAACGGCGTCTCCCAGCTTCATTCGGACCTGATGCGCCGGACCATATTCGCCGATTTCGCGCGCCTGTACCCGGACCGTTTCGTCAACAAGACCAACGGGATAACGCCGCGACGCTGGCTCGCGCTGGCCAACCCGCCCCTGGCCCGTCTGATCGACGGGTCGATCGGCACCGCCTGGCGGCGCGACCTGGAGGAGTTGCGCAATCTGGCGCCGCTCGCCGCCGACCCGGCCTTTTGCGACGCCTTCGCTCGTGCCAAGGCGCACAACAAGGAGCGGCTGGCCGCCTATCTGGCGCGCACGCTCGCCATCGCGCCCGACCCGACCGCTCTGTTCGACGTGCAGGTGAAGCGGATCCACGAGTACAAGCGTCAGCTGCTGAACGTGCTGCACCTGATCGGCCGCTATCACGCGATCCTGGCGCAGCCCGATCGCGACTGGGTTCCGCGCTGCGCGGTCTTCGCCGGCAAGGCGGCTTCCTCCTACTTCATGGCCAAGCTGATCATCCAGTTGATCCACGACGTGGCCCGGACCATCAACCAGGACCAGCGCGTCGGCAGCCTTCTGAAGGTGGCCTTCGTGCCGAACTACGGCGTGTCGACCGCCGAACTGATCATGCCGGCCGCCGACCTGTCCGAGCAGATCTCGACCGCCGGCACCGAAGCCTCGGGCACCGGCAACATGAAGCTGGCGCTGAACGGGGCGGTCACGATCGGCACCGAGGACGGCGCCAACATCGAAATCCGGGACGCCGTCGGCCCGGGCAACATCTTCATTTTCGGGCACAACGCGGCGCAGGTCGCGCAGTTGCGCGCCAGCGGCTACGACCCCGGGCAACGCGCCCGGCGCAGCGAGGTCCTGAAGCGGACGCTCGACGAGATTGCGCACGGCCGCTTCTGCCGCGATCAGCCCGACCGCTACCGGCCGATCGTCGATTCGCTGCTGCTGTACGGCGACCACTACCTGCTGCTGGCCGATTACGAGCCCTACGTGCGGGCCCAGGAGCAGGTCGACCAGCTGTACCAGGATCGCACGCGATGGGTCCGAACGACCATCGCGAACGTCGCCGCGATGGGCCCTTTTTCCTCCGACCGCACCATCCGGCAGTACGCCGATGAAATCTGGAACGTCCGGCGCGTCGACTGAGCCCGGCGCCTCGATGCTCGACCTGCGGCAGATCGAGAAGCTGTGCGAAGGACGCCACGGCGACCCGTTCGCGGTGCTGGGCATGCACCGCGACGACCTGGGCCGTTTGTGGGTGCGCGCGATGCTGCCAGGAGCTTCCGAGGCCAGCGTGATCGACGCGGTCCGGGACCACCCGGTGGCCGGGTTGACGCAACGCCACCCGGCCGGGTTCTTCGAGGGTTTCGTGCCGGCGGCGGCCCCGTTCCCCTACCGCCTGCGAGTCGCCGCCCGGGGGGTTGTCCGCACCATCGAGGATCCGTACCGCTTCGGTCCCGTGCTGGGGCCGACGGATCTGTGGCTGCTGGCCGAAGGAACGCACCTGCGGCCGTTCGAGACGCTGGGCGCGCACCCGCGCGTGGTCGAGGGCGTGGCGGGGACCGCCTTCGCGGTGTGGGCGCCCAATGCCGAGCGCGTCAGCGTGACTGGCGATTTCAACGAGTGGGACGGGCGCTGCCACCCGATGCGCCTGCGCCCCGAGGCCGGTATCTGGGAGATCTTCCTGCCCGGCGTCCCGGCCGGAGCCCGCTACAAGTTCGAGCTGCGCAGCCGGGTCGATGGCCGCGTGCTCTACAAGTGCGACCCGTACGGACGCCAGTCCGAGTTGCGCCCCGCCACGGCCAACCTCGTGGTGCCACTGCCAGCCGCGGCCGCCCCGTCGGACGAGCGGCGGCGCGCCAACGCGCTCGACGCACCGATCTCCATCTACGAGGTGCACGCGGGTTCCTGGCGCCGCGTCACCGGCCAGGGCAACCGGTTCCTGACCTGGGACGAACTGGCCGACACGCTGGTCCCCTATGCCGCCGAGCTCGGCTTCACCCACATCGAGCTGCTGCCGGTGAACGAGCACCCGCTGGACGCCTCGTGGGGCTACCAGCCGATCGGCCTGTACGCCCCGACCGCCCGCCACGGGACTCCTTCCGGGTTCCACGCCTTCGTCCAGACCTGCCACCGGCGCGGCCTGGGGGTGATCGTGGACTGGGTTCCGGGGCATTTCCCGATGGACGAGCACGGCCTGGTGCAGTTCGACGGCACCCACCTTTATGAGCACTCGGATCCCCGCGAGGGGCGGCATCCGGACTGGGGCACGCTGATCTACAACTTCGGCCGGCGCGAGGTGCGCAATTTCCTGATCGGCAACGCGCTGTACTGGCTGGAGCGGTTCGGCGTCGACGGACTCAGGGTCGATGCGGTCGCCTCGATGCTGTACCGCGACTACAGCCGCGCCGCCGGCGAGTGGGTCGCGAACCGGTACGGCGGGCGCGAGAACCTGGAGGCGATCGATTTCCTGCGCGCGCTGAACACGACGATCGGCACCGAGCGACCCGAGGCCGTGATGGTGGCCGAGGAGTCGACCGCGTTCCCGGCCGTGTCGCGACCGGCGTACGACGGCGGTCTGGGGTTCCACCTCAAGTGGAACATGGGCTGGATGCACGACACGCTTCACTACATCGCGCGCGATCCGATACATCGGCGGCACCACCAGGGCGAGCTCACGTTCGGCCTGCTGTACGCGTTCCACGAGAATTTCATCCTCCCGCTGTCGCACGACGAGGTGGTGCACGGCAAGGGTTCGCTGCTGGGCCGGATGCCGGGCGACCGCTGGCAGCGCTTCGCCAACCTGCGCGCCTACCTGGCGTTCATGTGGTCGCATCCGGGCAAGAAGCTTCTGTTCATGGGCGGCGAGTTCGCCCAGCCGGGCGAGTGGAACCACGAGCAGGGCCTGGACTGGCACCTGCTCGCCGACCCGATGCACGCCGGCGTGCATCGTCTGGTGCGCGACCTGAACCGTCTTCTGCGGTCGGCGCCCGCGCTGCACCAGAAGGATTTCGAGCCGGCCGGCTTCGAGTGGATCGACCACTCGGATTCCGATCATTCGGTGGTCGCTTTCCTGCGCCGCGGGCACGATCCGCAGCGCATCGTCGTCACGGTGTGCAATTTCACGCCGGTCGTCCGCCGCGGCTACTGGATCGGCGTGCCGCACGCCGGCCGCTACGCGGAATGCATCAATACCGACTCGCAGTTCTACGGCGGCAGCGACGTCGGCACCGCGTTCGGGGCGGCTTACGCGCAGGCGCAACCCTGGCACCAGCGCCCCTACAGCCTGGAGCTGACGCTGCCGCCGCTGGGGACGCTGATCTTCGAATGGACCGAGTGAACGAATCGCACGACCGCGCAGCCCGCGGCCTGCCGGCCGCGCTCGCTCCGGGCCAGCCCCGGCCGCTGGGGACGACGGTCGACCCGGGCGGCGTGAATTTCGCGGTGTTCTCCGAGCACGCGGAGTCGGTCGAGTTGTGCGTGTTCGACGGCGACGGGGGCCGGGAGCTGCGCCGCTTCCAGCTGCCCGCGCGCACCGGCCATGTCTGGCACGGCCATCTTGCGGGGGCCGCGCCAGGCCTGGTCTACGGGTATCGCGCGCACGGCCCGTACCGCCCGGCGCAAGGCCACCGCTTCAACCCGAACAAGCTGCTGCTGGATCCGTATGCCCGCCAGACGGTCGGCCGGCTCCACTGGTGCGACGACGTGCTCGGCTACCGGCCGGATCATCCCGACCTCGATCTGTCGTTCAGCACCACCGACAACAGCGCCGCAGTTCCGAAGGCGCGCGTCGCGGCAGCGCCGGCCGTGCCGGTGGACCGCCGCGGGCAGGGGATCGCGCCCAGGGACACGGTGCTGTACGAGCTGCACGTACGCGGCTACACGATGCGCCATCCGGACGTCGCCCCGGCGCTGCGCGGCACCTATGCCGGGCTGGCGAGCGAGGCCGTGACCGATCATCTGCGCCGGCTTGGCGTCACGACCCTGAGCCTGCTGCCGGTGCATTTCCACGTCAGCGAGCGCCGCCTGGTTCAGCGGCGGTTGAGCAACTACTGGGGATACAACAGCCTGGGCACCTTCTGCCCCCACCCCGGCTACGCGTCGGGCGCGCCGGGCGTGGCGGTGGAGGACGAGTTCCGGGCGATGGTCCACGCGCTGCACCGGGCCGGCCTCGAGGTGGTGCTGGACGTCGTGTTCAATCACACGGCCGAAAGCGACGAACTCGGGCCGACGCTGAGCCTGCGCGGGCTTGACAACCTGAGCTACTACCGGTGCCGGGTGGATGCGCCGCGCCTTTACGACAACTTCAGCGGTTGCGGCAATTCGCTGAACCTGGCGCATCCGAACGTGCTGCAGCTGGTGATGGATTCGATGCGCTACTGGGTCACCGCGATGGGTGTGGACGGCTTCCGCTTCGACCTGGCCGCTTCGCTCGGGCGCATGCCTCAGGGATTCGATCCGTCCGCCCCCTTCTTCCAGGCGATCGCGCAGGACCCTGTGCTCGGGCACGTCAAGCTGATCGCCGAACCGTGGGACTGCGGGACGGATGGACACCGGCTGGGGCGCTTTCCGAGCGGATGGCTGGAATGGAACGACCACTTTCGCGATGCGGTGCGCGCTTACTGGTTGACCGCCAGCGGCCGGCGCGACGAACTGGCGCGGCGCCTGACCGCGTCGGCCGACCATTTCGGCACGCGCGGGCGCCGCCCGTGGTCCAGCGTGAATTTCGTCACCGCGCACGACGGCTTCACGCTGGCCGACCTGGTCAGCTACGAGCAGCGCCACAACGAGGCCAACGGCGAGGACAATCGCGACGGCGCGACCCTGAACCTGAGTTGCAACTGCGGATCCGAAGGCCCAAGCGTCGATGCGGGCGTGCTCGCGCGACGGCGGCAGCTCAGCCGGGCGCTGCTCGCCACGCTGGCGCTGTCGCAAGGCACGCCGATGCTGACCGCGGGAGACGAGCTGGGCCGCACGCAACTGGGCAACAACAACGCCTACTGCCAGGACAATCCGGTGTCGTGGATCGACTGGGAGCACGCCGACCGCGATCTGGCCGCCTTCGTGGCCGCGCTCCTTGGCATCCGGCGCGCGTTGCATCCTTTCGACGCCGACCACTGGTACGCGGAGCCGTCCGATGCGGCGGCGCAGGCGGCGATCGGGTGGTTCGGGGCCGACGGGCAGCCGATGCGCACCGGCGACTGGCATGACACGACCTCGCACGCGCTGGGATGCCACATCGGATCCGGGCAGCGCGGCGCCGCCGCCGTGCTGTTGACGAACGCGGCCTCCGAGCCGGTGCGGTTCACGCTGCCGGATGGTCATTGGCGCCTTCTGATCGACTCGTCCTGCGACCCGGGATCCCTCGAAGCGCCGGTCGACGGTCAGCGCGCCGGCTACCTGCTGCCGGGCCGCGCGCTGGCGCTGCTGCAACGGGGAGCCGACCCATGATGCGGGAGCGCGCCAGCGGCATCCTGCTTCACCCGACCTGCCTGCCCGGTCCGCACGGCAGCGGCGATCTGGGCGAACCCGCGCACCGGTTCGTCGACTGGCTGGCGTCGGCAGGCCAGCGGCTGTGGCAGGTGCTGCCGATCGGCGAAATCGGCGCGGGCAATTCGCCGTACACGAGTCCGTCATCGTTCGCCGGCAGCGTGCTGCTGATCGACCTGCACGGCCTCGCGCACGAGGGCTGGCTCGCGCCCGACCAGCTGGAACCGGAAACCGGGCTGCAGTCGGCGCGCGTGGACTACCCGCTGGTGCGCCGGTACCGGATGCAGCGGCTGCGCCAGGCGAGCGCGTGCTTCTTCTCCACGCACCGCGATTCGCGCCACGAGGACTTCGAGCGGTTCTGCCAGGCCGAGCGCGCCTGGCTGGACGACTATGCGCTGTTCATGGCGCTACAGCACGAAGCGCCCGGGCGCGCCTGGAGCGAATGGGACCCGCCGCTGGCGCGGCGCGAGCCCGAGGCGCTGCTGGCGGCGGCCGGCGGCCGGCCCGAGGCGATCGGCTTCTGGAAGTTCTGCCAGTGGACCTTCCGCCGCCAGTGGAACGGGCTGCGGGCGCACGCGCACCGGCGCGGCGTGCGGCTGGTGGGCGATCTGCCGATCTTTCCTGCGCTGCAAAGCGCCGAGGTGTGGGCCAACCAGCGCCTGTTCCAGCTCGATGCGCTGGGGCATCCGACCGCGGTCGCCGGCGTGCCGCCCGACTATTTCAGCGCCACCGGGCAGCTCTGGGGCAATCCGCTGTACCGCTGGAGCGAGCACGAAAGCGGCGGATACGCATGGTGGATCGAGCGCCTGCGGGCCCTGATCCAGCTGGTCGACATCGTTCGCATCGACCACTTCCGCGGTTTCGCCGCCTGCTGGGAGGTGGCCACCGGCGAGAGCACCGCGATCAACGGGCACTGGCGTGCCGGCCCGGGCGCGGCGCTGTTCGACGCACTGACCAGGGCGCTGGGCGGCCTGCCGCTGATCGCCGAGGACCTGGGCGTGATCACGGACGACGTGGTCGCACTGCGGCGGCGCTTCGGCCTGCCCGGCATGCACGTGCTGCAGTTCGCGTTCGACTCGGACGCCGCCAGTCCCCACCTGCCGCACCGCTGCGCGCCCGACTCCGTGATCTACACCGGTACGCACGACAACGACACCGCTGTAGGATGGTGGAACAGTGCCAGCGCGCGGGAGAGGCGCTTCGCGACGATGTACCTGGGAACCGACGGCCACGAGATCCACTGGGACCTGATCCGCGCCGCTTCGATGTCGGTGGCGGCCTTCGCGCTGGCGCCGATGCAGGATGTGCTGGGACTGGACGGCGCCCACCGCCTGAACCGCCCGGGCGCCGCCAGCGGCTGCTGGGAGTGGCGAATGAGCGCCGGGCAGCTTCAGGGCGCCGACGCCGAGCGGCTGGCACGCCTGGCGGCCGTGTACGGACGCTGCGACTTCGCCCGCGCCGCGATCGAGCGGTAGGGGGAGATCCCGACCATGCCGACCGACGACCTCGCCCGGGACCTGGAACTGCCCAAGCGCGCGGTCGCCCTGGTGCTGGCCGGCGGGCGCGGCGCGCGCCTGAAGCAGCTGACCGACAACCGCGCCAAGCCGGCCGTGCACTTCGGCGGCAAGTTCCGCATCATCGATTTCACGCTGTCGAACTGCCTGAACTCCGGGATCCGCCGCGTGGCGGTGATCACGCAGTACAAGTCGCACAGCCTGATACGCCACATCCAGCGCGGCTGGGCGTTCCTGAAGTCCGAGATGAACGAATTCGTCGATCTGCTGCCGGCGCAGCAGCGGCTGGACGACGAATCCTGGTACCGCGGCACGGCCGACGCGATCTTCCAGAACATCGACATCGTACAGAGCTACGGGCCCAGCTTCGTCATCGTGCTGGCGGGCGACCACGTCTACAAGATGAACTACGCGCTGATGCTGGCGCACCACGTCCGCAGCGGCGCCGAATGCACGGTCGGATGCATCGAAGTTCCGCGCGCCGAGGCAAGCGGGTTCGGCGTGATGGGAATCGACGCGACGGGCCGCATCACCTCGTTCGCGGAGAAGCCCACCGATCCGCAGCCGATGCCCGACCGGCCCGACTGCTGCCTGGCCAGCATGGGCATCTACGTGTTCAACGCCGAGTGGTTGTACCGGGAACTGCGGCGCGACATGACCGTGGCCGATTCGAGCCACGACTTCGGGCGCGACATCATCCCGCGCGCGGTACAGATGGGCGCCGCGGTGGCGCATCCGTTCGGGCAGAGCTGCGTCGAGACCGAGACCGACAAGCCGCCCTACTGGCGCGACGTGGGGACCATCGACGCCTACTGGGAGGCCAACATCGACCTGACCGCCACCGACCCGCTGTTCAACCTGTACGACACCGTGTGGCCGATCCTGACCTATCAGGAGCAGCTGCCCCCCGCCAAGTTCGTGCACAACCTCGGCGACCGTCGCGGCAGCGCCACCGAGTCGATGGTGTCGGGCGGCTGCATCATTTCCGGAACCTTGAACCGCTCGCTGCTGTTCTCCAAGTGCCGCGTCCATTCGTGGTCGCACATCGACTGGTCGGTGCTGCTGCCGGACGTGCAGGTCGGGCGCCACGCGCGGCTTAGCCGGTGCGTGGTCGACCGCGGCTGCCAGATCCCGCAGGGCGTCGTGATCGGAGAGGATCCCAAGCTGGATGCGCAGCGCTTCTGCCGCACCTCGGCGGGCATCACGCTGGTCACGCAGCCGATGCTGGCGCGCCTGGCGCCCTGATGCGGAACAGCGCGTGCGAATGACGATCCGCGTCCTTCACGTCGCTTCCGAGGTGTTTCCGCTGGTGAAGACGGGCGGGCTGGGCGACGTGATCGGCGCCCTGCCGGCCGCGCTGCTCAAACGCGGAGTCGATGCGCGGGTGCTGCTGCCGGGCCTTCCGGAGATTCGCGGCGGGATCGAGGCGCCGCGGCGCCTGGTGACGTTCGGCCCCGTGTTCGGCGCCTCGATCGTCACGCTGGTGGCCGGCCGCCTGCCGGGCACCGAGGTGCGCGCCTACGTGATCGACGCGCCGTTCCTGTACGCGCGCAGCGGCAACCCGTACGTCGCACCCGATGGACGCCCGTGGCCGGACAACCACCTGCGCTTCGCGCTGCTGGGCTGGGTCGCCGCCCACCTGGCGGGCGGCGAGCTGGATGCGCGCTGGCAGCCCGGCATCGTGCACGGACACGACTGGCATGCGGGCCTGGCGCCGGTCTACCTGTCCACCCATCCGGCCACGTCGACCCGCACCGTGTTCACGATCCACAACCTGGCGTTCCAGGGACTGTTCGCGCTGGAGGCCTGCGGCGCGCTCGGGCTGCCGCGCGAAGCCCTGACGCCGGGCGGCGTCGAATTCCACGGCCACTTGTCGTTCATGAAGGGCGGCCTGATCTATTCGAACCGCCTGACGACCGTCAGCCCCGGATACGCGCGCGAGATCCGCACCCCCGAATTCGGCTTCGGGCTGGAGGGCGTGCTGAACGCGCGGGCCGGCGTGCTGAGCGGGATCCTGAACGGCGTCGATTACGACATCTGGAACCCGGAAGCCGACCGGGCCATCGCGCAGCGTTTTGACGCCGACTCCCTCGCCGGCAAGGCCGCCTGCAAGCGCGCGCTGTGCCAGGAACTGGGCCTGACCGGCACCGACAGCCAGCCGCTGTTCGTCGTGGTCAGCCGCCTGACCGAGCAGAAGGGACTGGACCTGCTGCTGGCGTGCGTGCCGGCCCTGATGCATCAGGGCGCCCGCCTCGCGGTGCTCGGGTCGGGCGATGCGGAGCTCGAGAAGGGTTTCCAGAAGGCCGCCGAGCGCCATCCCGGGCAGATGGCGGTGCGGATCGGATTCGAGGAGGATCTGTCCCATCGAATGATCGCCGGCGGCGACCTGATCGCCGTTCCGTCCCGCTTCGAGCCGTGCGGCCTGACCCACCTGTACGGACTGCGGTACGGCACGCTGCCGCTGGTACACCGCGTCGGCGGGCTGTCGGACACCGTGGTCGATGCCAGCGAGGAAAACCTGGCCAACGACCGCGCGACCGGATTCGTGTTCGATTCGGCACGCGCGCCGGCGCTGGGCGCGGCGATCAACCGCGCCGTCGCTCTATACCGCGAGCCGGCGCGCTGGCGCCGGCTCGTGGTCCGGGCGATGGCGCAGGATTTCTCGTGGAGCAGCTCGGCCGAGCACTATGAAACGCTCTACCGCGAGCTGTCGGCGCCGAGTCAGTCCAGCAAACCTTTTTCCAGCACGTAGCGCGTCAGCGCCGCATTGTTCTCGAGGCCCAGCTTCTCCAGCACGCGCGCCCGGTAGGTGGTGACGGTCTTCGGACTGATGTTCAGGCTGTGGGCGATCGAAACCAGGCTGTTGCCCGACGCGATCATCCGCATCACGGCGAACTCGCGCTCCGACAGCGCCTGGTGGGCGGACGAGTCCCCGGGCCCGTGACCGAGCGACTGCGCCACGTGCGCGGCGAAATCCGCGCTGACGAACTTTCCGCCGGAGGCGAGGCGGCGTATGGCTCCGATCAGCGTCTCGGCCGGGGCGCCCTTGTTCAGATATCCGTCGGCGCCGGTTTTCAAGGCTTGCGCCGCGTACTGCTCTTCGGTGAACGCGGACAGCATCAGGACCGCCAGCGGATTCACGCCATTCTTGGCCGCCTTCAGCACGTCCCACCCCTGGCCGTCGGGCAGCTTCACGTCGCACACGACCACATCGAAGCGCTCCTCGCCCAGGAGCCGCAGCGCCTCGGCGCAACTCGACGCCTCGCCCGCGACGATCATGTCCATCTGGCGGCTGATCACATGCCTCAGACCCTCCCGCACCACGGCGTGGTCGTCGACGATCAGCACCCGAATCAGTTCCTTGTTCATCACACCCCATCCGTCCGCACCGCGCGACACGCCGCGCACAACGAAGGACGTGGATCTTAAGGCTTCGGCGAACGGGGTGCAGACGGTGTGGCCGACATCGGCCGGCGCGAGAAATTCCCGCAGACACCTATTTACGCGATCCGCGCCGCCGGCGCGGACCGCTGGGCGTCACGATGGTGCAGCCCAGGTCAGCAGCCGTCCCAGGGCTTCGGCCAGGTCGACGTGATCCAGGGCCAGCGGAAGCGAGGGCAGGCGGCTGCACAACTCAGCGATCTGCCGCGCCGTATCGACGGTTCGCGCAACCGCCTGTCTGGCGAGCGTTTCGACGTCGCAGTCGTTGAAGGTATCCAGTGCCAGCGCGGTGGGGCCGCAGCCGATCAGCAGCAGCGCAACGACCTCGTTGCGCTGCCAGGGGTCGGCTTTCGAATGCATCCTGGCTATGCGATGGGCGAAGGCATTGTGACCGTCCTGCAACAACTGAACGGACAGCGCCTGCTCCACGATGGGGCGCGGAATCGCGCGGGCGGCGATCTCGTAGTCGCGGCGCACGCCTTGCAACGGGCGCGGCAGATCCCGATACGGCAGCAACAGCGTGCGCAGGCCCGACAGGCCGGTGCATTCCGATTCGAACGGCTGCGCGGCCACGCCGGCGGCCGGCGTGGAATCAACGACAGCGAGAGACTCGTCCGAGCGGTCGTACGGCACCGCAGTTCTCCCCAGTGATCGCCTTTACCGTATTTCCGAGTGAGAATACCGGTTTTCCCACTGCATGACCCCGATAGGTTACAAAAATTCGCGGTGCAGGCGTTGCGCGGCCGGATACCCGACCACCCATGCCGTGCGTGGGGTCTGCGCTCGTCGCGCTGCCGTCGGGGAAGCCTGACGCACATCGCGTCGCGACGCTGCCGCTAACATGAACGCCTCCCGCGTCAACCGACCGCCCATGCAGCTTCTCGAAACGCTCACGCAGTCCAGGCCCGAGTTGCAGGCGATCCGGCGCGACCTGCACGCACATCCGGAGCTGCGCTTTCAGGAGCACCGCACCGCCGACCTGGTCGCTCGCACGCTGACCGACTGGGGCGTCCCGGTGCACCGCGGGCTGGCGGGCACCGGCGTGGTCGGCGTGATCCAGGCGGGCCGATCGAAGCGCTCGATCGGGTTGCGGGCCGACATGGACGCGCTGCCGGTGCGCGAGGTCAACACGTTCCCGCATCGCTCGCAGTCCGATGGCCGGATGCACGCGTGCGGACACGACGGCCACACCGCGATGCTGCTGGCGGCGGCGCGCCACCTGGCGGCCAGCCGCGCGTTCGACGGAACGGTGGTGCTGATCTTCCAGCCGGCCGAGGAGGGCGGCGCCGGCGCGGACCGGATGATCCGCGAAGGGCTGTTCGACCGCTTCGACTGCGAGGCCGTGTTCGCGCTGCACAACTGGCCCGGGCTGGCGGTGGGTCAGTTCGCGGTGGCTCCGGGACCGATGCTGGCATCGACCAATGAGTTCGAGATCCGGGTGATCGGACGCGGCGGCCACGCGGCGATGCCGCACCTGACGGTCGATCCGGTGCTGGTCGCGGTCCAGATCGCGCAGGGCCTGCAAAGCATCGTGACGCGGGCCCGCAACCCGATCGACGCGGCCGTGCTCTCGGTGACGATGATCCACGCGGGCGACGCGACCAACGTGATCCCCGACGTCGCGCGCATCGGCGGCACCGTCCGGACGTTCTCCGACGCCGTCACCGATCTTTTCGAGCAGCGGATCCGCCGGATCTCGGAGCTCACCGCGCAGGCGCATGGGGCGAACGCCGAGGTCGACTTCCAGCGTACCTACCCGCCCACCGTGAATCACCCGCGCGAGGCCGAGTTCGCCGCCTGCGTGGCCGACGGCATCGTGGGCGCACACAACGTGGTGCGCGACGTGAGCCCGACAATGGGGGCAGAAGACTTCGCCTTCATGCTGCAGGCCAAGCCCGGTGCGTATCTGTTCATCGGCAACGGCGAAGGCGGCCACCGCGAGGCGGGACACGGCGCCGGGCCCTGCACCCTGCACAACGCCTCGTACGACTTCAACGACGATCTGATACCGATCGGCGGAACGTTCTGGGTACGGCTGGCGCAGGAGTTCCTGCGCCAGCCCGCGCGCCCGATATGAAAGGGTGCCGACATGGCTGATATCCTGCCGATGCGCCCGATCCGGATCGCAGGTTCCGTGCTGGTCTGGCTGACGGCGACCATCCTGCTCACCCGGACCGCGCTGGCGAATCCGCTCTATCCGGATCCCGCAAAAGCCCCTTCCGACATCGCCGCGGCGCTCGTGCAGGCGGCGAGTTCGCACAAGCGGGTACTGGTCGAATTCGGCGCCGACTGGTGCGGCGACTGCAAGGCACTCGAAGAGAACTTCCACCGGCCGGAGAACGCGAGACTGCTGACCTCCGGCTTCGTCCTGGTCCACGTGAACGTCGGCTACCACGGGATCGACCACAATGTCGATCTGGCGCAGCGCTACGGCATCCCCTTGAACAAGGGCGTGCCGGCGCTGGCCGTTCTCGACAGCGACGGGCACGTGGTGTACAGCCAGAAGAACGGCGAATTCGAGTCGATGCGCGGGATGGATCCGCAGTCCGTCAACGAGTTTCTGACCCGCTGGAAGCAGGAAAGCCAGTAAGACGTGATCCGGTTCAGAAGGAAGAAGCGCGGCCGTGGCCGCGCTTCCTGTTCCATACCTGCTCGCCGGCTACTGGACGATGCCGTCGATCACCTTCGGGGCGGCGGCCACGGCGGGCGCCACGCCAAGGTACTCGCTGTCGGTCGGGCTGCTCGGATCATGCAGACCGCCCGACGGCAGCGTCATCGTGGTGAGCGTCATCGCGGCGCACGGCGAGGACGGCAGACTGGCGCCCAGGTTCTTGAGCCGCACTTCCTCGTCGAGTGCCTTCACGACGAGCGGGACCGCCGCGCTGGACCCCGTCGCCGGCAACGTCATGGTTGCGCCATCCGGTAGCGAGAACATCGGCACGTAACGCGAGCCGGCCGAGCTGCAGTCCACGGCGGCGTTGGTCACCGGGTCCACGCAATAGCCGGGGACGCCGAACAGGTTGCCGAAGCCGTTGAACTGCAGCAGGATCGACTTGCCCGAGTACGATCCGTACGCGGTCCCGGCCGGGACCGTGTACGGCACGTTCTGCGGCGCATCGAACGGAATCACGCTGTTGTCGCTCGCCCGGGTCAGCCACAGCGACTGGCTCCACTGGTTCGCCCCGGTCTGCCACGTGTAGTAGGCGGCCGGATTGGCCGGCTCGCACACGGTTCCGCCGGGCATGCCGCTCGGGCAATTCGCGTTGGTGAGCGCCACATCGAAAAGGCGCCCGGTCATGACACCGTTCTGCGCATACATCGAGCCCGATGGGTACTGGCTGGCCTGCTCCAGCACCATCGCCACGGAGCTTTCCAACAGTCCGCCGGCGCCGAAGGCGTAGGTGACCGTGTTGGCGCCGGGCGCGCTGAACCATTGCTGCGCGGTGCCGTTTCCGAACGGCGAGGCCGAGGAGCCTCCGGACGGGAATGAGGCCACCGCGGCGGCCGTCGGACACTGGCTCAGGCAATACAAAGCGGTCGGCTCGCCGACCGATCCCGGGATCACCGTCGACTGCGTGAAGTAGTAGACCGGGTCGGTCGCCGCGTGCGTGGCGGCAGCGGGGATGTTCAGGTTCCCGCCGAGCGAATCGGACCAGCCCATGATCGGATTGGCGGCCAGGAACGAAGCGTTGATCGTCGCCGTGGCGTTGCCTGGCAGCGCCGAGGGGACGCAGCCGTTGGATCCGCAGGCTTGAACGCCGGTCACCGTGAAAGTCCGGTTCGCCGTGCTCCACTGCGCGATCCAGTTGTTCCAGCCGGACACGGCCGTCGTGTTGCTGGTCTGGTTCGTGAGGTCGGCGCCGAAGTTGAACGGAATGCCGTCGAGCGCCGCGAGCGTCGTCGCTGCCTGGGTCCATTTGGTCAGCTTGCCGCCCACCTTGGACAGCTTGTACGCGGTCGTGTTGCCCGGGCGCTGGTCCGTGACCGTCAGCGCCGGGATCGGGCTGGCATCGGCGATGCCGTTCAGATCCAGGCCCTGGAAGTTGATGCCCCAGTAGTTGGCGTATCCGTAATAGCTGGTGCCACCGGAGGCCGCCACGACCGGGAAGCCCGGATTGAGCTGGTCCACGCGCGAGCCATCGTTGGCGTTGTAGGTGCCGTACTGCCAAACGGAAACCGCGGCGTTGACCATGGCGCGGTCGAAACACTGGTCGGCTGTGCCGTCGCTGCGCCGGAAGTGGCTCGAGTCATACGCGAAGTTGAACGTTGCGCTGGGCATTCCGCTGCCGGACCCGCCGGCGATGCTCATCGTCCCCAGGCCCGCCGTCGTGGAACTGGCCGACATCGCCAGCGCCGTATTGCTCGAGTTGGACCCCGTCTCGAAGAAGCGGATCGTGCCGGGCTGCGAATCGACGTAGCCGTTGAATCCAACCTGGCCGTTCTTCTTGCCGAGATAATCCATCCGGAATACGCCATACGGCGGCGCATCGGTCGGCGACTGCGTCGCGGTCAGGTACGCGAACACGTTGGTCGACGAGCCCTGCTCGGTCATCGACATCCAGACTTTGCCCACCATCGGGTCGCTGTTGCTTGCGCGGGTGACGACCACCACGGCCGTCATGTAATTGGTGGCGCCGGTGGACGAGTTGTTGCTGCCACCACCCTTGTTATTGCACTTGTTCATGTCCACCAGAGCGATATACGGGCCGGCATTGACCAGGTCGCCCGGGTCCAGCGAGCCGATCACGCAGAGCACCATGTTCAGGTTGCCGATGCCTTGCGAAGTGTCATCCTGCACGTAAATGTTCTGCGGATCCGTCACATAAGGAGCGGTCAACGGGATTTGGGCCTCGGCGGCGCTGCCGGCCAGCGCTGCCGCGGCCAGTGCCGCGCTTAGGAAGTCGGTTCTCATCGCAGGCCCCTCAGTTGGCGGTCACGACGGACACGGACTTGGGCGTGGCGATGCCCTTGGCCGCGGCCGCGGTGGCGCCGGACGACGACGAAGAGGACCCACCGCCGCATGCGGCCAGTTGCAATGCAAGGGCCAGAGCCGCCAGCGCGGCGAAACAAGCTTTCATCCGATCGCTCCTTGATGGAAATCCGAGAGCGCATCGTGGGCGCCCAGGCGACCCTTAGGACAGGGAGTACCTGGACTTACCGCGCCGAACTCTTCGGCTTCCGAGGCTCAAGACCGCGGCAATCCGGCCGACAGGGCCGTTCCGCCGAAGCTTTTCTCCACTGAATCAGCGCTTTCGCAAATCGGCGAAAATGCCGGCTATGCCGTCTCGTCATCCCGCGATCCGCATTCGCGGCGCGCGTCAGAACAACCTCAAGAACCTGGACCTGGACCTGCCCACCGGCGAGCTGATCGTCGTCACCGGCGTGTCGGGGTCCGGCAAGAGTTCGCTGGTATTCGACACGCTGTACGCCGAAGGCCAGCGCCGCTACGTCGAGACGTTCTCGCCGTATGCGCGCCAGTTCCTGGACCGGATGGACCGCCCGGCGGTCGACCGCATCGACGGCGTGCCGCCGGCCATCGCGATCGACCAGACCAACCCGGTGCGCACCTCGCGCAGCACGGTCGGCACCATGACCGAAATCAACGACCACCTGAAGCTGCTGTTCGCGCGTGCAGGCCAGCTGCATTGCCGCAACTGCGGCAAGCCGGTGCGACGCGACTCGCCCCAGCAGGTGGTCGACCAGCTGATCGCGCGCTGTGGCTCAATGCCGGAGGCACGGCTGACGGTGACGTTCCCGGTCACGGTGCCGTCCAACTTCACGCCGGAGGAAATCCGTACGCACCTGGAGGCACAGGGATACGCGCGCGTGCATGCGCAGCAGGCCACCGCCACCGGACAGCGGATCGACGTCGTGCAGGACCGGCTCAAGGCGCAGGGGGCCGACCGCCAAAGGCTGCTCGAATCGGTCGAAGCGGCGATGCGGCGCGGCGCCGGCCGCATCGACGTGCACGTGGGCGACGGCGGCGCTTCCGACGCGGTCTGGCGCTTTTCCTCCGACCTGCACTGCGCCGATTGCGACATCCATTACTCGGATCCGACACCGAGCGCGTTCTCGTTCAATTCGCCGCTGGGCGCCTGCCCCACCTGCCGCGGCTTCGGCCGCGTGATCGGCATTGACTACGGCCTGGTGATACCGGACCCGGCCAAGACCTTGCGTGGCGGCGCGGTCAAACCGTGGCAGACCGAAAGCTTCAAGGAATGCCAGCGCGACCTGGAAAAGTACGCCCCCCGGTTCAATGTCGCGCTGGATGTCCCCTGGAAGTCGCTGACCGAGCGCGAGCGGCGATGGGTCACCGGCGGCGACCCGGCCTGGCGCGGGAAGTGGCGGACGCAGTGGTACGGCATCGGCCGCTACTTCGAGTGGCTCGAGTCCAAGGCGTACAAGATGCACATCCGGGTGCTGCTGTCGCGCTACCGCAGCTACACCCCGTGCCAGGCCTGCGGCGGCAGCCGCCTGCAGCCGGATGCGCTGTTGTGGCGGTACGGCGGGCACACGATCCAGGACCTGGTGCTGCTGCCGCTGGACCAGCTCAGGGATCTGTTCGACCGCACGACGGGCGGCGCGACACCCGATCCGGCGTTCGACCTGCTGCTGAAGGAGATCCGGGCGCGCCTGCGCTTCCTGTGCGAAGTGGGGCTGGGTTACCTGACGCTGGACCGGCAGAGCCGCACGCTGTCGGGCGGCGAGGTGCAGCGGATCAACCTGACCACGGCGCTGGGCACCTCCCTCGTGAACACCCTGTTCGTGCTGGACGAGCCCTCGATCGGGCTGCACCCGCGCGACATGCACCGCGTGATCGGCGTGATGCGGCGCCTGCGCAGCGCGGGCAACTCGCTGGTGGTGGTCGAGCACGATCCGCAGGTGATGCTGGCGGCCGACCGCGTGCTGGATCTGGGTCCGGGGCCCGGCGAGCGCGGCGGCCAGCTCGTGTTCGAAGGTTCGCCCGCTGCGCTGTGCCGCACCGGCACGCTCACCGGACAGTACCTTTCGGGCCGGCGCCAGGTCGAAATACCGCGGGCGCGCCCGGTGGAGCCGGGCACCGCGCGCATCGTGCTGGAAGGCGTGCGCGAGCACAACCTGAAGAACGTCGACGTGCAGTTCCCGCTGAACCGGCTCGTGGTCGTGACCGGCGTATCCGGTTCGGGCAAGTCGACGCTGGTGCAGAACGTGCTGTACGCGGCGCTGCGCAAGGCGATGGGCAAGCCGTCCGAATCGCCGGGGCTGCATGACCGCTGCCTGGGGGCGGACCGGATCTCCGACGTGGCGATGGTCGACCAGTCGCCCATCGGCAAGACCACGCGCTCCAATCCGGCCAGTTACGTCGGCGCGTTCGAAGCGATCCGGCGCCTGTTCGCGCGCGCACCGCTGGCGCAGGAGCGACGCTACACGGCCGGCACCTTCAGCTTCAACGCCGGCACCGGCCGCTGCCCGACCTGCGGCGGCAACGGCTACGAGCACGTCGAAATGCAGTTCCTGTCCGACGTGTACCTGCGCTGCCCGGATTGCGACGGCAGACGATTCCGGCAGGAGGTGCTGGAGGTGACGCTGACGCGCGGCGGGCGCGCGCTGTCGATCGCCGGCACGCTCGACCTGACCGTTTCCGAGGCGCTGGAGCTGTTCGCGCACGATCCGGAGGTGGTGCGGGGTCTGGCGCCGCTCGCCCAGGTCGGCCTCGAATACCTGCGGCTGGGCCAGCCCGTTCCGACGCTGTCCGGCGGCGAGGCGCAGCGGCTCAAGATCGCCGGATTCCTGGCCGATGCGGGGCCGCTCACCCCCGGCAATGGCGCGCGGCTGGCGCGCAAGGGCTCGCTGATGCTGTTCGACGAGCCGACCACCGGGCTGCACTTCGACGACATCTCCCGCCTGATGCGCGCGCTGCGCCGGCTGATCGACTACGGCCATTCGCTGATCCTGATCGAACACAACCTGGACGTGATCCGTGCCGCCGATTGGATCATCGACCTGGGGCCGGAAGGCGGCGAGGCGGGCGGCTCCGTGGTGGCCGAAGGCGACCCGCGCGCGATCGCGGCGCATCCGACCTCGTATACGGGAAAGTCGCTGCGGGAGTATGAAACATCGCTCGCCCTCACCCCCGGCCCCTCTCCCGCTGCCGCGGGAGAGGGGAGCAAATCTTCTCACCCCCAGGTGGAAGATGGGCGCCTTGACTCCCCTCTCCCGCTTGCGGGAGAGGGGCCGGGGGTGAGGGCGTTCGGCGCGGAAGAGGCGGTACCTGCCACGAATGGCTACATCCAGATCCGCAACGCGCGCGAGCACAACCTGAAGGGGATCGACGTGGCGATACCGCGCGACGCCTTCACGGTGATCACCGGGGTTTCGGGCAGCGGCAAGTCGACCCTGGCCTTCGACATCCTGTTCAACGAAGGGCAGCGGCGCTACCTGGAATCCCTGAACGCCTACGCCCGATCGATCGTGCAGCCGGCCGCGCGGCCCGACGTCGATGCGATCTACGGTATCGCCCCGACGGTGGCGATCGAACAGCGGATCAGCCGCGGCGGCCGCAAGAGCACCGTGGCCACGCAGACCGAGGTGCATCACTTCCTGCGCCTGCTGTTCGTCAAGCTTGGCGTGCAGCACTGCCCGGACTGCCACATCCCGGTCACCCCGATGTCGTTCGACGCGATCGTGGCGCAGATCGGGCAGAGCCTGCGTGGCCAGCATGTCGGCGTGCTGGCGCCTCTGATCATCCACCGCAAGGGTTACTACAACGAGCTGGCCAAGTGGGCCGCCGCCCGCGGGCACACGCACCTGCGGGTGGACGGCCGCTTCGTGACGACCTCGCCCTGGGCGCGGCTGGACCGGTTTCGCGAGCACACCATCGAGCTGCCGCTCGGCGACGTGCGCGTCGAGCCGGACAGCGAGCCGCAGCTGCGTGCGCTGGTGGAGCGCGCGCTCGAGCTGGGCCACGGCGTGGTGCAGGTGCTGTGGCCGCTGGACCGGCTGCAGTCGGCGCTGCAGGGCCGGCCGGCGGCCGGGCTTGAGCATCGACTGTTCTCGATCCGCCGCACCTGCCCGTCGTGCGGACTGGCATTTCCGGAGCCGGACCCGCGCCTGTTCTCGTACAACTCGAAGCACGGCTGGTGCCCGGACTGTTTCGGCACCGGCCTGCGGCTGCCGGGTTTCGGCGCCGACCACAGCGGCGAGGAAGTCGGCTGGAACACATGGTACGAGGGCGAGGAGTCGCCCTGCCCGACCTGCGCGGGTCAGCGGCTGAACCGGAGCGCGCTGGCAGTCCGCTTCGACGCGCGCAGCATCGCGCAGGTCGGCGCCATGACGGTGGGGGAGGCGCGCGCCTGGATGAACGGCTTGAACCTCGCGGGTCGGGAGCTGGAAATCGCGCGCGACATCGTGACCGAGATCCGCGGGCGCCTCGATTTCCTGATCGAGGTCGGCCTCGGCTACCTGGCCCTGGACCGCGCCGCGCCCACGCTGTCGGGCGGAGAGTCGCAGCGGATCCGCCTGGCCGCGCAGCTCGGCTCCAATCTGCAGGGCGTGTGCTACGTGCTCGACGAACCCACCATCGGGCTGCATGCGCGCGACAACCGGATCCTGCTGGCAGCCCTGTCGAAGCTGCGCGAGCGCGGCAACTCGCTGGTGGTCGTCGAGCACGACGAGGAAACGATCCGCGCGGCCGACCATCTGATCGACATGGGCCCGGGCGCCGGCACGCGCGGCGGCCGCGTGGTGGCGCAGGGAACGATCGCCGACATCATCGCCAGCCCGCAATCGATCACCGGTCGCTTCCTGCGCGAGTCCGCGCGGCCGAATGCGCGGCCCCGCCGCGCGGCGGCCCTGGATGGCGAGCGGCTGACGATCCGGGCGGCGAGCCTGCACAACCTGCGCGGAATCGACGCCGACATTCCGCTGGGGCGGCTGACGGTCGTCACGGGCGTTTCGGGCAGCGGGAAGTCGACGCTGGCGCGGGATGTGCTGCTCACCAACCTGCAAGGAGCGCTGGCGCAACGTCCACGTACGCGCGCCCTCACCCCCGGCCCCTCTCCCGCAAGCGGGAGAGGGGGGAGAGTCACCCCTGGCCCATCGTCTGCAAGCGGGAGAGGGGAGAGATGGAGAGGGGTGAAAGAACTCCCCTCTCCCACGCCAGTGGGAGAGGGGTCCGGGGTGAGGGCGCGCGAGCCTGAATGGAGGGGATGCGAACGCATCGACGGCTGGCTGCAGGTGGGCCGGGTGCTGGAGGTCGACCAGACGCCCATCGGAAAGACGCCGCGCTCGTGCCCCGCCACCTACGTGGGCTTCTGGGATGCGATCCGCAAGCGCTTCGCCGACACCAGCGAAGCGCGCATACGAGGCTACAGCGCCGGCCGTTTCTCGTTCAACACGGCCGGTGGCCGCTGCCCGGCCTGCGAAGGACAGGGCCTGCGCACGATCGAGATGAACTTCCTGCCGGACGTCAAGGTCGTGTGCGACGTCTGCGGCGGCAGGCGGTTCGATCGGGCCACGCTGGAAGTGCACTGGCGCGAGCGGACTATCGGCGATGTGCTGGCGATGCAGGTGGACGAGGCGGCCGAATTCTTCGCATCGACGCCGGCGATCGCGCATCCGCTCGGCCTGCTGCGCGACGTCGGCCTCGGCTACCTGACGCTCGGGCAGCCTTCGCCCACGCTCTCGGGCGGCGAGGCGCAACGGATCAAGCTGGTCACCGAGCTGGCGCGCGCGCGCGCGGTCGACGGCGTCACCGGGACCACGCTGTACGTGCTGGACGAACCCACCGTCGGACTGTCGATGGCCGATATCGAGCAGCTGCTGGCGGTGATCCATCGGCTGGTCGATGCCGGACACACGGTCGTCATCATCGAGCACAACCTCGACGTCATCGCGGATGCCGACTGGATCATCGATCTGGGCCCGGAGGGCGGCAGCGCCGGGGGACGGCTGGTTGCGCAGGACATCCCTTCCGCCATCGCCCGTTGCGATTCGCCCACTGGAGACGCGCTGCGTGCCCGTATCGGTCGAATGGTCGACCGTCCTCTTAAGGCGTAAGGATTCTCGCTTAGCGCGCGCCGATCGGCGCGCCCGCGTCCTCATCCGTTTTATTGCCTAATGAGGGAGTGCAGCGTGCCGATATCAGTACGTAACATCGGTCATACATTCTTCCTCAGCCGCCCACGAGCCAACCTTTGACCCCTCATCTGATGCGCCGCCTGGCCGCGCTCGCAATCGCCGGCACTCCGCTCACCCTGCTGGGCGGCTGCGCCACGGTGACGGGGGATCCGAACCAGGTCGTGCACATCGAGACGCTCGACGAACGCGGCCAGCCGATCGAGGGCATGCGCTGCCATCTGAAGAACGCCTCATCCGATTACTTCGGCGATTCGCCGATGTTCGGCCTCGAAGTGCACCGGTCGGCCTCCGACCTTCAGATATCGTGCCGCCTCGGTGACCGCATCGCCGAAGGTCGGGCCGTTTCCCGCAGCGGGCTGCGCGGCGGAGTCACCGGCGTGGCCAACATGCTGGTTCCGGGCGGGTCGGCTTACATGGTGATCGATCATTTCACCGGGTACCGGTATACCTACCCGGTCTGGCTGCGTCTTCAGATCGGCCAGAAGCTGATGTTCGACGCGAGCGATGACGACGGCGGAAGGCCGGTCGCTGCCGCGCGGATCGAACCTCAGGAAAAACCGGCCGCCCAGTCGGCGACCGCGCACGTGCTCGTCCGAAGCGAGTAAGTCCGGAACCACCGCTGCCCGTCCAGGGCAGCCACCTACAGTCGCGGGTCTCAGTCTCCGATAGTTCGGATATGGCGGTCGCGTTTCGAGGCAATCGATGAACCCGTATCTACGGACCGGTGCGTGGCTGGCCCTGGCGCTGTGGCTGGGCGGCTGCTCGACGTTGTCCGGCGATTTTCATCAGAAATTGCAGATCGACGCGGTGGACGCTCAGAACCGGCCGATCGATGGCATGCCCTGCCAGGTCGGCAGCGGCAATTCGGCCATCACCGTCGTGACCCCGGCGCACGATGTGCGGGTACGGCGCTCCGCCATGCCGCTGCAGATCGAGTGCCGGCTCGACAGCCGGGTGGCAGCGGCCACCGTGAAGCCGCGGCGCGAGCGGATGGAGGAAGCCCTGCTGCCGTTCGGATCGGCCGGAGTCTTCATCGATCACTTGAGCGGCTCGCTGTATTCGTATCCGACCTCGCTGCATCTGCGCGTGGGCCAGCGCCTGGTGCTGGAACACGGCGGCGAGGCGCAGGTGGCCAGCGCCGAAGCGATCCCGCCGGCGCCGCAAGCCGCTCGCGCGCCGCCGCAACCGATCGTGCTGGCCGACGTGCAGCCGGCGCCGCCCGCCACGCCCGCCCGCAGCGCGCCGGCGGCCGCGGCACCGAAACCCCACGCGCCCGATTCGAAGGCCGATCGCGCCGCCGCCCGTCCGGTCAAGACCGCCAGCACGGCGCCTGCAGCGGCGAGGTCGACCGCAGGGGCGCCGGCCGCTTCCGCCAAGGAGCGCAGCGCACCCGTGAACTGGTAAGGGCTCAGTCGGTCATCTCTGACGCCTCGAAGCGGGCGAAACGCAGCGCCAGCGTCGGCAGCACCAGCAGATTCAGGGCCATCGAGGTCAGCAGACCGCCCAGAATCACCACCGCCATCGCTCCTTCGATCTCGCGGCCCGGCTCGCTGATCCCGAGCGCAAGCGGCAGCAGTCCCAGCGCCGTCACCAGGGTGGTCATCAGAATCGGGGCAAGCCGGTCGGCCGCACCCTCGATCGCGGTCTGCAGGCCCCAGGTCCGCCCTTCGATCCGCACCAGCCGGTCGTAGTGGGCGACGATCAGGATCGAGTTGCGCAGCGTGATTCCGAACAGCGCAACCAGCCCCACCATGGAGCCGAGCGTCAGCACGCCGCCGCTGGCCGCCACCGCCGCCACCCCGCCGACGAACGCGAACGGCAGGTTGGCCAGCACCACCGCCAGGTTGCGGCCGCTGCGCGCGATGATCGAGACGAGCAGCACGATGCCGAGCGCGGCCACGGCCGAGTACGCGAGCAGGTCGCGCTGGGAACGCGCCTGCGCCTGCGCTTCGCCGGCGAATTCCAGGTGGGTCGCGGGCGGCAGGTTCAGCGCGGCCAGCTGCCGGCGCATCTCGTCGACGAAGCCGCCCACGTCGCGCCCCCGCACGTTGGCGGTCACCGTCTGCAGCCTCTGGCCACCCTGGTGCGCCACTTCGTAACGGCCCGCGGACGGGTGGATCTGGGCGACCTGCGCCAGCCGCACGAAGCGGCCATCCGTCGCGCGCAGCGGCAGCTCGCCGATCCGTGCAACCGCGTTGCGATGCTCCGGGTCCAGCACGACGATCACGCCGACGGTCTGGTTGCCTTCGTAACTCTGGCCGACCGTATCCCCCTCGTAGGCGGCCCGGATCGAATCGAGCACATCGAGCTGGCGCAGGCCCCATCGCTGCAGTTCGGCCGGGATCAGGCGGATCGACATCTGCGGCGTTCCAGGCAGCGTCTGCAGCTGCACGTCGGCCGCGCCGCGGATCCGGTGCAGCGCGCGCGCGACGTCGCGTGCCGCGCGATCGAGCGCATCCAGGTCCGGGCCGATCACGTTGACTGCGACCGCGGCGGTGTAGCCGGACAGGGTTTCCTCGATGCGTTCGGTCAGGAACGACTGCATCGCGAAATTGACACCCGGAAACCCGGTCAGCAGCGAACGGATCGCGGACTGCGCCGCGTCCAGTTGCGCTCCGCCGGCCCGCTTCAGGTCGACGTCGAATTCGCTGTAATGCGAACCCAGGATGTCGTCGGACCGGTCGGCGCGCCCGACCCGCTGCGTGACCGCGCGAACCGCCGGCAGCTCGTGCAGCGCCGAGGACAGGTGCGATCCGAGCCGCATCGATTCCTCGATCGAGGTGCCGGGCGCGGCCGACATGTGGACGATGAAATGGCCTTCCTTCAGCTCCGGAATGAAGTTCACTCCGAAGCCCGCCGCCACGGCCACGCCGAGCGCCGTCAGCAGCAGCGCGAAGGTCATCACGGCCAGCGGATGGCGGGTGATCCGCCGCAGCAGGCGATCGTAGCCGGTGCGGCACCAGCGCAGCAGCGGCGGCTCGGCGAGGCGCTCGCGCCCGGCGCGGAACAGCAGCGAGGAAAGCGCCGGGATCACGGTCAGGCTCACCACCAGCGAGGCGACGACCGCCAGCGCGTACGCGTATCCGAGCGGGGCGAACAGGCGCCCCGCCACGCCGGACAGCGAGACAATCGGCAGCACGACCAGCAGCACGGCGAAAGTGGCGTAGACGACGCCGCTGCGCACCTCCAGGCAGGCGTCCAGGATCACCCGCGGCACGCTGTGCGGCTGCGCCAGCAGCCGGTTGGCGCGCATCCTCCTCAGGATGTTCTCCACGTCGATCACCGCGTCGTCGACCACCACCCCGATCGCCACCGCCAGCCCGCCGAGCGTCATCGTGTTGACGCTGATGCCTGAGGCCTGCAGCAGCATCAGCGTGGCCAGCAGCGACAGCGGGATCGCGGCGCAGGACACCGCGGCGTTGCGCCAGTCCGCCATGAACAGCGCAAGCACCGCGACCACCAGCACCGCCCCGAGCACCAGTGCCGACCAGACGTTGCCGGTCGCCACGTCGATGAAGTCAGCCGGGCGGAACAGCGTGGCATCGAGCTGAATGCCGTCGCGCTCCAGCAGCGGGCGCAGGCCTTCCAGCGCCTGTTCGATGCGGCGCGTCACCTCGACCGTGCTGGCACCGTACTGTTGCGACACGACCAGCTGCACGCCCGGCCGGCCGTCGATGGTGGCGCCTCCGGTGGCGATCTCCGGTGCGAACCGCACGGTCGCCACATCGGCCAGCGTCACGGACGGGCCGGCGCCAGCGGCGAGCACGGCCCGCTTCAGGTCGTCGACCCCCAGCGGGGGATATTCCGTCTTCAGCTCGACCCGCTGATTCGCGCTGTCGATGAAACCGGCTCCGCGCACGCCGGCGGCGCGGCCCGCCGCCTCCACCACGTCGTTCAGGCCGATGCCGAGCCGGATCAGCCGCTCGGGGTGGACCTGGACCTGCAGCGAGCGCACGCCGCTGCCGAACACGGCGACTTTGGCCACGCCGGGCACGGCCATCAGGGCCGGCTTGATCAGCCACTCGGCCGCCGTGCGCAGGTCCATCAGCGAGGCACGCGCCGAGGTCAGCCCCGCCACCAGCACGGTGCTGGTCGAGGAGGTGAACGGCGTCAGCGCGGGCGCCCCGGCCTGGCGCGGCAGGCGGCCGGTGCTCGCGACCAGCCGCTCGGAGACGACCTGCCGGTCGCGGAACACGTCGCTGGCCGGGTCGAAATTGGCGGTGATGATCGACAGGCCCTGGATCGAAGAGGACCTGAGCGACACCAGGGCCGGGGCGCCGGCCAGCGCATTTTCCAGCGGCTGCGTGACCAGCACCTCGACCTGGTCGGGCGACAGGCCGGGCGCCTCGGTGTGGATCACGGCCTGCGGCGGCGCGAATTCCGGAAACACGTCGTAGGTTGCGCGCCCCAGCGAGAACACGCCAGCGGCGATCACCAGCACCGCCAGCGCGATCACCACGCCGCGAAACCGCAGCGAGAAGGCGATCAGTGCAGCCTGCACACCGGAGCGGTCGGGGCTCATCGTCCGCCGACGTCGGTGGAGAAGTTCTCCCCGCGCAGTTCCTCGGACAGCAGCACCTGCGCACCCTGCACCACGACCGCCGTGCCGTCCTCCAGCTCCGCCAGCAGCGACGTTGCATCGGCGGCGCGGTCCACGGAGATCTCGCGGCGCTCGAAATCACCCGCGCCGGACTGCACGAAGATCCAGGCGCGGCCCTGCCACCAGACCAGCGCCGACGCCGGAATCGGCGCCGCCTCGATGCTGCGGCCGGTCGCCAGAACAACTTCGAGGTTCGCACCCGGGATCAGCGCGGCATCCGGTGGTGCGCCGTAGAAGAAGCTGCGTCCGGCCAGCCGCGGGTCGGCGTGCGAAGCGGCCGACACCAGCCGGATCGCCGGGCCGTCGCGCCCGTCCAGCACGACCCGACCCTGCGCCGGTGGGACACCCGCAGCGTCCGAAGGCAGCGTGACCTGCAGCAGCAGGCGGCGGTGCGACACCAGGTCGTCCGCCAGGGCCCGCTGCTTCGGATCGGTTGCCGCCAGCGCGTCGACCAGCACGGGTCCCCAGCTCAAGCCGGCGCCGGCCCGGATCGTCTCGATCTGCGCCCGAGCGGCTGCCAGCGCGGCCTCGTCAGACAGGAAAGCCGCCTGCGCCGCCTGCACGCGAGCGGCGGAGACGTTCTGCTGGTCCTCGAACAACTGCCGCGCGCGCTCGTATTCGGCGCTCGACGCAGCCAGCTTCGCCTCGGAGGTCCTGATCTGCGCCCGCGCTGCCTGCAGCGAGCCCGACACCTGGATCAACGGCTGCAGGTCCGCCACCGTCGCAAAGGCGCGCACCGTTTCCGGCCGGGCGACGCGGCGCACCGCCTCGACCCGGATGCCGGCCCGTTGCAGCGCGGCGGCGTCCAGACGGACCAGGCTGCGTCCGTTCTGCACCGCGATGCGCGGTGCGGCCACGATGGGGTGCTCGCGGTTGGCACGCTCGTCGGAGTCCGAACAGGCGACGAGCAATGCGACCACGCCGCACGCGCCGCAGCGCGCACGTGCCCAATTGATCATCAAGGCTCCCCTCCGCCAGGCCGGATGCCCGCCGATCTTACGTTTCCGTTGTTGGGCGCCGACGCGAGCGGAGCAGAACTCCCCTCTCCCACGCAAGTGGGAGAGGGAGTCGGCCGTGCCTTGCAAGCGCTCTCTCTCCATACAGGCCAAGGACAATCGTCGCGCCTAAGATGCCCGTAAGAGGAACAACCTGTTGCGAGTTGACAGCCTGCTAGGCGCAGAGGCTGGTCAGCCGAAGGTCGCGCGCGCGCCAGGCGCTGCGGAACCGGCGATGCGCGGCCGTGTTGCGGGCGTCGACCTCGCGCGCCGCATCCAGCCACGGGCGCGGCTGCGCCAGCAACTCGAAGCCGAATTCGATCATCGCATCGGGGCCGCAGCCGCCCATGCGGCCGGCGCCGCGCAACTGTGCGTAGGCCGTCACCTCGGCCATGCTGCGCAGCGTGTCGCCCAGGCGCTTGGGCTGACCCGACAGATGAGCGAGCGCGATGCGATCCTCGACCGGCTGCAGCTCGCGCACCACGAACCCCTGGCCGCCGATCGGCATGGCGGTCAGGAAGGCGGGGCAGGCCGCCTGGCACATGTCCTGGACCGTCACCACGCGCTGCGCTTCGTCGGTCCAGAACGGCTGCTCGAAGCGCGCCAGGGCGGCGGACGCCGAAGAAGGCGCCGCCAGCTTGAAATCGATCAACGCATTGCGATCCGGGTCACCGCGTCCGCGCACCAATGCGACGTAGCGCGGCACGCCCAGGCTGCCCATCCCGGCCACGCGCCGGGCAAAGTCGCGCGGAACGAAATACTCCGCGCTTTCGTACAGCTGCCCGAGCGAGTGCAGCGCAGCGGCCAGCTGGTCGCGCAATCCGCCGCCCGGCGGCAGTGCCAGTGTGCGCCGCCCGTCGATCAGCAGGGTGCGCCGGCCGCTCCGGAGTTTGGTGCGGCGGGCCAGCAGATCGCGCCGGCGCCTTGTCGAAACCTGTTCGAGCAGCGCGCGGATCGGGCCGCGCGCCGTCTCGGGCTCGAGCCAGAGCGCCTTGCCACGTGCCATGGCCTCGGCGTATTGCACCAGCGCATGGGCCGCCGCCGCGACCGCTTCTTTCCGCGCGATCCCGGTTCCTGGACTCGCCGTCAGGATGCTGCCCAGCATGCGCAGCAGATCGACCGACAACGGCAGACGGGCCGCCTCGTCGAAATCATTCAGGTCGAAATAGACCAGCCGGTTCATTCCGCGGTAGCAGCCGAAGTTGTTCAAGTGCAGGTCGCCGCACACCCAGCCGGTCGGCGCCGGCGGCAGCGCCGCCAGGTCCAGCGCGGCGTGCGCCAGGCCGGCCGAGGCACGCAGGAACGCGAAGCGATCGGCCGCCATCGCCTCGAACTTGCGCGCCAGCAATTGCGGGTCTCGCCCGCGGTTGACCGACACGATCGCATCGACCGGATCGCCGGCGGCAGGCTTCATCGAGAGGACGGTTTCAGCATCAGCTTCAGCGGCGCGCCCGCAGGCGGATCGATCGGACGATATCGCACTTTGCTCCACGCTTCGAGCAGGTCGCCGAACTGCGGGGAAACCGGGTTGCCCGACTGCCCGGGCCCGAACATCCAGACCCCCGAAGCGCCGCTCGACAGGTCGTAGATGATCCGCAGGCTGGGGCCCGCGCGCGCTTCGAACGGCCGCTCGCCCTTCAGGCGCAATACGCCGACGTTGACGGTGTCGCCGTCGCCCGGATCCGGCACGCGCTGTTCGAACCATCGCCGCAGCAGCGGCACGCTCGAGAAGGGCCGATGCTCGAATACGGCCGGGTGCTGCTTGCCCCAGCGCAGCCGCTCCAGGTCGCGCGGTTCGCGCGCCAGCTCGCCGGCCGACTGATCCAGCGCCTGCGCCGCCAACGCCAGGCAATCGACGTGACGTTCGGGCAGAGTCGCATCGTCGCACCAATTGCGCGCATGGGCGCGCCCGGTCAGCACGCCCAGCATCGCGACCGTCAGCGGCACCGGCTCGACCAGGTCGTGCGCCAGCGCGCCCAGGTCGTCGTCGAAGATCAGGTGCTTCAAGCGGCGCACCCAGGCCTGGTAGATCAGCGGCTCCGGAGCATCGGCGCGCATCGCGCCGTCCCAGGCGCGCAGGCGCTGCAGCGCCGCACGCCCGACCGGCGTCGCCGGTTCGGTCGCCGCCAGCGCCTGCATCATCTCGCGCGCCGCCAGCGACGTGACGTCGGCCTGGATCCGTTCGAACGAGGCCATATCGTGCCGCGGCACCGCCCGCACCAGCTGTTCGATGCGGTGCGCGCGGTACGGCGCCTTCCACTCCATCGTGATGTATCCCGTGTAGCCGGGCGGCGTGATCTTCTGGTTGGCCGTGACGATCAGCCCCTGGGCAGGGTCCAGGCTGCGCGGCAGCTGGTCCGGGTCGATCCAGCCCTGCCAGTCGTAGCGCGCGTCCCAGCCCGGCGAAGGCACCAACCCATGCAGATCGTTGTCGGCGCGCCGCAGCGGCACGCGCCCTGCAACCCGGAATCCGATGTGACCGTCGTCGCCGGCGAACACCACGTTCTGCACGATCAGCGTCACGCCTCGCAGCGCCCTCTGGAACTGCTCGGTGTCGGCCGCGCGGTCCATCGCCCGGAATGCGCTCAGCGTGGTCCGGCTCGATTCGAGCGCGGCCCAGCGCAGCGCCAGCACATAGCCGACCGGCGAGGCGCCGTGGGGCAGCGCCGCATCGGCGGCCGCCAGCGCGCCGTTGATCACCGGCCCGTGGCGCGTGCTGCGCACCGTGAGAACCACCGGATCGGCGCCGCGCACCCGGATCGTCTCGATGCGCGTTTCAAAGGGCGCAGACCCGCCCGGCGTCTGATACTGGTTCGGGCGTTCCGGGTCGACACGTTCGAGATACAGGTCCAGCGTGTCCGCGTACGTGTTGGTGAATCCCCACGCAACGTGAGCATTGCGCCCCAGCACGACGAACGGAACGCCGGGCAGCGTGGCGCCGAACACGTCCAGGCCCGGCGCCTTCAGGCTGGCGAAGTACCAGACCGACGGGCTCGACAGCGCGAGGTGGGGATCGTTGGCCAGCAGTGGCCGGCCGCTGACCGTTCGCGATCCCGCGACCACCCAGCTGTTCGAACCTTCGGCCCGGGTTGCCCCGAAACCGAAGTCGGGAAGCCGCAGCGCCAGCTGCCGCGCCTGCTCCGCCAGCCCATGGCCCGGCAGGCCAAGACGACGATACAGATCGACGTAGTCAGCGGTGGGTGGGGCGCTCCCGTCCGTCAACGGCATGAAGTCGTCGATCTCGGCCTTGCTGAAGCGTTCCGACAGGCGCAGGCGCGCCAATTCGTTCCCCATGGCCTCGGCGGACAGGTCCCACGCCATCATCAGCATCCACGCGATCACGTCGGCAGGCACCCAATGCTCGGGCCGCGGCGCGCGCAGCAGCAGGAACTCGGCCGGCAGCAGGTCGTGATGCCCGTCCAGATACGCGTTGATGCCCGCGCAGTAGGCTTCGACAAGCTCCCGGGCTTCCGGGTCGAGCTCGTGAGCCAGCGACAGGGCCTGCCGGTAGATCCCCAAGGTGCGCAGGAAGCGATCGGTGTCGACCCCGGCCGGCCCTACGATCTCGGAAATCCGGCCCTGGCCGATGCGCCGGTTGAATTCGATCTGCCACAGCCGGTCCTGCGCGTGCGCGTAGCCGAGCCCAAAGAGCGCATCGGACTCGGTCTGCGCGGTGATGGCCGCGACCCCGGCATCGTCCCGCACGATCTGCAGCGGATGCGGCAGCGATCCGACCTGCAGCGTTCCCTCGTGTTCCGGCAGGCTCGCCTGGCGGTACCACAGCCACAAACCGACGCTCGCGACCAGCACGACCGTCAGGATGGCCAATATCCAGCGTACGACGCGCATCCAGTGTCCGACTTCCGGGACCCCCCGGCAATCGGCGATTATTATCGAATGCAGTATGCTGCGCAGCAGCCGGCGCCGGCCCCCGTCGGGGCACTGGCGGTCCGCCATCGCCGATGACCGATCTGAACGCCTCGACCGAACCCGCCCGCTGGAGTGCCGAGCGGGTGGCCGCGCTGTTCGAACAGCCGTTCTGCGACCTGTTGTACCAGGCCCAGTCGGTGCACCGCCGCCATTTCGATCCCAACGCGGTCCAGGTCAGCACGCTGCTTTCGATCAAGACCGGCGGCTGCCCGGAAAACTGCGGCTACTGCTCGCAGTCGGCCCACCACAAGACCGGCGTGGCGCGCGAATCGCTGTTGTCGCGCGAGCGTGTGCTGCAGGCGGCGGGAAAGGCGAAGCGGGCCGGCGCAACGCGCTTTTGCATGGGAGCGGCCTGGCGCGGCCCCAACCCGAAAGAGCTGGCCGACGTCATCGAGTTGATCAAGGGAGTGCGCGAGCTCGGCATGGAGACCTGCGTGACGCTGGGCATGCTGCGGCCCGGGCAGGCCGAGCAGCTGAAGGAAGCCGGTCTGGACTATTACAACCACAACCTGGATACGGCGCGCGATTTCTACGGTTCGATCGTGACCTCGCACCATTACGAGGACCGGCTGGACACGCTGGAGCGCGTGCGCCAGGCCGGAATCAAGGTGTGCTGCGGCGGCATCGTCGGCATGGGCGAAAGCCGCCTGCAGCGCGCGGCGCTGATCGCCGAACTGGCGGCGCTGGATCCGCCGCCCGAATCGGTACCCATCAACATGCTGGTGCCGATCGCCGGCACGCCGCTGGCGGACACCGCGCAACTCGATCCGCTCGAGTTCGTCCGCACGATCGCGGTGGCCCGCATCGCGCTGCCGACCAGCGTGGTGCGGCTGTCGGCCGGCCGCGGCGCGATGCCGGAGGCGGTGCAGGCGCTCTGTTTCCTGGCCGGAGCCAATTCGATCTTCTACGGCGACCGGCTGCTCACGACCGGAAATCCGAGCACCGACTCGGACCGGGCGCTGTTCGAGCGCCTGGGACTGCATCCGACCGAACTGCAGAGCACCGTGTCCTGAACAGCGATGTAGGTCTCGCGTCGGACATCTTCCTACACGGCACGCTGACGGCGCGGACTGGACAGAGAAGAAGTCCAATCGGTCTCACGCATCGGCGCGCGTGATTTTTCTCTCGCGCGGCGCAAAGGTCTGACCCCACATCGATCGGCAAGCCGCCGTCGCGATCATTCGAACTGCGCCGCTTTCCGACCAGGCTCGCGATCTGTGAATGCGCTTGCATTTCGCGTGTTCCGCATTTGCCTTCCGCGCCAAACTCGATTTCACCGATCAGCAGTTGATCCACGGAGAATTCGATGCCGTACGAAATCGTGAGTCTGGCTCTGGATGGATACGCGGAAGCGGTCCGCCCTGCAGAGAAGCTTCGCAGCGAGTGGCTGCTGAGCCGGCTTCGCCGGCGCAAACGGGACCAAGCGCCGCGCGGCGCGGTCGCAAGGAGTCATCCTGCCCTGTACAAGCTGGGGCACGCTCAGCCTCGCGTTGCAGAACTTGCCTTTCTTGCGACGGGCGCCACCGTGATCGGCGACGTCGCAATCGGCCGGGACTCGAGCATCTGGTTTGGCGCGGTGTTGCGGGGCGACAACGGCCCGATCCGCATCGGCGAATATTCCAACATCCAGGACGGGGCCGTCGTGCACAGCCATCCCGAAGGCGAAGTGACGCTCGGCAACCAGGTTTCGGTCGGACATCAGGCGCTTCTACACGGCTGCACGGTGCGCGACCGCGTGCTGATCGGCATGCAGGTCTGCATCATGGACGGCGCGACGATTTCGGAGGATTCGATCGTCGCGGCCGGCTCGCTGGTCACCCGCGACAAGAAATTCCCGCCCGGCGTCCTGATCCAGGGTTCGCCGGCGCGCGTGGTTCGCACATTGAATGCCGGCGATCTCGAGTACATCCGACGCAACGCGCTCGAGTATATGGACCGGGGACGTCGATATGCGGTCGATCTGACCCGCACCTAGCCGGGCGCCCGCGCCATGGAGTGGCTGTTCTGCGTCGGCATCGGGCTGACCTCGGGATTTCTCGGCGGATTGTTGGGGATCGGGGGCGGAACGGTCATCGTGCCGGCGCTGCTGTTCTGCCTGCCGCGCCTTGGCGTGCACGGAGCCGACCTCACCCAGGTCGCGATCGCCACCTCGATGGCGGTGATCATCCCCACGTCGATCTCGAGCACCCGCGCGCACGCGCGGCGCGGCGCGGTCGATTGGACGGCGCTCGCCCGGCTGGCGCCCGGGGTGGCGGCCGGGGCGCTGGGCGGCACCTTCCTGGCCGTCGCGATCGGCGGCAAGGCTCTGCTGGTCGCGTTCATCGCCTTCGCTCTGTTCGCGCTCTGGCGCATGGTGAGCGCGCCCGCAGTGGCCGCGGACGACCTGCCGCGCCTTCCCGGTGCGGCGCAACTCACGTTCAAGGGTGCCGGAATCGGACTGCTGTCGTCGCTGGTCGGTGTCGGCGGCGGCCTTCTGAGCGTTCCGCTGCTGGCGGGCCACATCCCGCTGAAACGCGCGGTCGGTACCGGCGCGGCGCTCGCGCTGCCGATGGCGGCGACCGGCATGGCCGGCTACGTGCTGGCGGGCCATTCGGCCGCCTGCGGCGCCGCGTGCCTCGGCTACATCTACCTGCCCGCAGCGTGTGCGACTTCGCTCGCCTCGATCGCCACGGCCCCGCTCGGTGCGCGCCTGGCACACCACTGGCCGGTGGCGGCCCTCAAGCGCGCTTTCGCACTGATGCTCGCCGTCGTGATCTCGGACCTGGCCGCGAGGCTGTTCGCTTGAGAGCAACTGCTCAGCGTCCCTTTACCGACGAGATCGATGAGGTACGCACAGCTCTGGTAGCGCCGCACCTGCTCGGATCCGCTCGAGTTCGTCCGCACGTTCCGGCTTCGGAATCCGTTCCTCTTGGAGCTCGACCGGAATCGCGCTAGCGTACTGCTCTCCGCATCGCCTCAATGAACGGATCCATAAGAAGAGCGGAGATCGACATGACCGATGCGGGAGGAGGACGGTATGCGTCGCGGCATTCGATGGGCGGTCATGTTGCTCTGGCTTGGAGCGGGTGCAGCCGATCTCGCAAATGCGCAAACGGCGAAGCCCGCGGCGCCGGGCGGCGCCCCAAGCGCCACCGAGGCGCCAGCCGTCAAGTCCGAGCGCGCTGCGACAAAGGGCGGAGCCGGCAGCGAGTACGCATACGCGCTCGAGCCTGAGCCGAAGTGGGTGACGACAGCGCCGGCAGAGGCGGACGGCGCGCCCGGGCACGCGCCCATGCACTATGCCCTGATCGATTACCAGACCCGGGTTGACGCCAAGACCGAAGTGCGCTACGAGCGCCTGGTGCGGGTGGTCGACGATGCGGCCGGGCTGCAGCAGGCGGCCCAGCTGGAGATCGTGTTCGATCCGAGCTTTCAAAAGCTGGCGCTGCACAAGCTGACCGTCGTTCGGGGCGGCAAGAAGGTCGATCGCATCGATCGGAAGCTGGTCAAGCTGCTGCAGCGCGAAACCCAGCTGGAACGCCAGATCTACGATGGCCGCGTAACGGCGTCGATCGTGCTCGACGACATCCGTGTCGGCGACCGCGTTGAGTTCTCCTATTCGGTCAAGGGGCGCAACCCGGTGTTCGGCGGGCGCTTCGTCGATCGCAGGTTCATGACCGCCCAGAGGGGTCCGACGTCGCTGTTCCGGATCCGCCTGCTCGCCCCGCAGGCCCGGGACATCCGATACCTTGCGCCCAAGGACGCCGAAGTCGTGCAGCGGGTCGAAGGCGATCAGCGCGAGACGATCTTCCTGCGCAAGTCGCTCCCGCAATTCGCGCCCGACGTGAATGCGCCCGATTCGGCCTACCTGGGCGATGAGGTGCAATTCAGCGAATTCGCCGACTGGGCCGCGGTGGCCAGCTGGTCGCAGCAGGTCTTTTCGGTGTCCGCGGATGCTTCCGGGGACGTCGTGCGCAAGGCCGATGAGATCCAGGGCACCTACGAGAAGCCCATCGAGCGCCTGGCGCACGCGCTCGACTTCGTGCAGACGGAGATTCGCTACTTCGGCACGGAAATCGGCCCGAATTCCCATCAGCCGGCGCCGCCCGACACGGTTCTGCGCCAGCGCTTCGGGGACTGCAAGGACAAGGCAAGCCTGCTGGTCGCGCTGTTGCGCCGGATGCAGATCGACGCGGACCCGGTCCTGGTGTCCGTGCACTACCGCGAGCATGTCGACCGGCTGCTGCCGAGCGCCCTCGCCTTCGACCACGTGATCGTCCGGGCGGGAATCGGCGAACAGGTCTTCTGGCTCGATGCGACCCGCGCGCATCAGACCGGGCCGCTGGCCCAGCGCCAGCCCGTCGGCCTCGGCAAGGGCCTGCTGGCGCAGTCCGGAGCGGGCCAGCTGGTCGACCTGCCCTCGCCGATCAACGAGCAGCGCATGCTGGTCACGGACACCTTCCGCTTTGAAAGCATCGCCAAGGATCCGATTCTGGAAGCGCGCCTACGCTATCGAGGCGACTACGCCGAGCTCATTCGCGAACTGCAGGGGACGCACTCGATCGACGAGATCCAGGCGCAGCTGTTCGGCCAGTATGTCCGCCTGTACCCGCAGATCCGCCCGAACGGATCGATGAGAATCGAGGAGATCGCCGATGACGATGCGCTCGACCTCGTGATGCTATACAGCGTGCCGCGCTTCTGGCGCTTTCCGGATCAGACCTTCCTGGTGGGCGACTATGCCTTCTGGAGCATCATCCAGGCGCTGGCGCATCCCAACGAAACCTCGCGAACCCGGGAAGTCCGCATCAATTTCCCGGGCGTCTATCGGCACGTGGTCCGCATCGAGTACCCGGAGGACATCGCAAAGGACGTTCACCCGTCGAATTTCGATGAATCCAACGCCGACTTCGTCTATCACCTGGTGGCGGACGGATCGGCGCGGCTGCAACAGGCCAGCGCGGAACTGCGCCTGCTCCAGAGCGAAATCGCACCCGCGGACTGGAGCACCTTCTCGGAGAAAGTGGAAAAGCTGCGCCCGCGCCTGGGCGGTGTGGTTCGCATCGGCGCGGTGCGTCTGGACCAGACGGACAAGCTGAAGAGCGACGTCAACGACTTGAAGGAGTCGATACGCAAGGGGCAGACCAAAGCGGCGACGCTGGCCCAGATCACCGCCCAGGTCAAGCTGCGCCTGCTGACCGCGCAACTGGAAAGCGGACGGCTCGCCCCTTATCTGCGGGTCGATGCCCTGGTGGCCCGTGGTACGCAGCTGGATCTGCTGGGGCGCAGCGCCGAGGCGCAGGCGGATTTCGACGAGGCGCTGCGCCTCGATCCCGAGCGCCCGGAGACCTACGCGGATGCCGCGGTCAACGCACTGGAGCGGCGGCAGGACGCGCGCGCCGTCGATCTGGCCGACCAGGCACTCAAACTGGCGGGTTCATCGCCGACCCTGGGCCCGCGATATACGAAGGTGTACGCCAACTACTTCCAGGGCAAGTACCAGGCCGCACGAGATGACCTGGTCGAAATCCTGAAGACGCATCGCGTGGATGTTCCGCGCAGCTACGGAGCGATCTGGCTGTACCTGAGCGCGCGCCGCCTGGGACAGGACGGATCGGCCGCGATCAAGGAATTCGACCCCGAGGAAGCGGCTCCGAAGTGGCCATATCCGATCGTGGAGATGTTCAACGGAAAACGGAGCCTGGACGAGGCCATCGAGGCAGCCAAGGACGGCGGCCACGCGGACCCGGGCAAGCTGTGCGAACTCTATTTCTATGCCGCCGAGAAATCGGTCCTCGACGGGGATCCGCGCAAAGCCCGCGCCAATCTGCGCAAGAGCATCGACACGGGCGTCGTCGAGTTCAACGAGTACGGATTCGCGCAGCGCGAACTCGACGCCGTGGGCCCGTAACGGCACAACGCAGCGCCGCGAGCGCGGGTTCGCGCTCCGTTCGACCCGAAAAGCGTGCTCTCAGCTCAGATCGTCCGCCAGATGTGGTCGCTCACGGAGCCTGCCAGGAAGAGGTGGCTGTGCTTCGAGACGATCCCCATGTACTCGGTGTCGCCCAGGAGCTTGGTCGTCAGGGCTTCCCATTGCGACAGGCTGTCATAGCGCGTGAACCAAGCGATGCGGGCGGGATTTCCGCCGATCGGCATCAGCACGTCGAGCGTCGTGCCGTGCCGGTCCTTGATGTATTTTGCGACCTGATGGCCGAAAGCCATGGCCTCGCCCGTCTTGCCGGGCGCGATCGATGCAGTGCGGGTGATCGTGATCATCGGTGTTTCCCTGTTCCGGGTTGTCGTTCGACGGGTGTCCAGCGCGATGCGGCCGCATCATCGACGAGCCAGGCTGTTAGCGCCCGTCGTTCGATGCGGCCGACCTGACCTGGAAGCGTATCAACGCCCAGGCGAACGGTATTCCACGTTCTTCTTGCAGGCCTTGTCCATGTCTTCCGGCGTGATCAGCGCGACCGTCTTCCCGGTGACGGCGCCGGATTGATTGACGGCCAGCGCAAAGGCGGCAGCGGTCGCGTTGTCGGGCAGATCGGCGATCACATAAGCGTCGGCATCGCCAAACGCGTAGTAGAAGGCTTCCAGCTTCCCTCCCAGGTGCTCCGTCATCTTGGCGACGGCCGCACGACGCGCAGATCCACCCTCGCGGGCGAGACCCTTGGCACCCTCGGCGTTGTAATGCGCTTCGAACAGATACTTGGCCATAATGTCTTTCTTTTGATGGGAGCGTCTCGCAAGGTCAGCTCAACTGCGAATCCGGCCTCGGGCGCTCCCACCGCCATGCTGCGCCCTTTGGTCCGGAGCGTCTGCCGGATTGACGTTTTCGACGCGCGCGGCCGGGCGCAAATGCGGCTCTTGTAAAAGCGGAAAGCCTGCCCACGGGTGGACCGGATCGGAAATCAGGCGTCGCGAGGCAGGCTCACCCCGATCGAGGCCGGATCGGGCGTCGGGCGGTACGGGATCACGCCCAGCAGCGGTGCCGCGATCCGCTCGCGCAGCGCCTGCAGGTTTTCCTCGAAGCGCGCCATCTGCGGATCGATCGAGTTGGCGATCCAGCCGGCCAGGGGCAGTGAACGGGACCGGATGGCCTGCTGGGTCAGCAGCGCGTGATTCAGGCACCCGAGGCGCATTCCGACCACCAGCACGACTGGCAGCGCCAGCGCAACCGCCAGGTCGCCCCCATCCTCGCGCTCGTTCAGGGGCACCAGGAAGCCGCCGACGCCCTCCACCACGATCGTATCGGCGCTGCCGCACAACGCCTCGAACGCCTGGCGGATCGGCGCCATTTCGATGCGCACGCCGGAGGCCGCCGCCGCGATATGCGGCGCGATCGCCGCCTCGAACGAGTACGGATTGACCTGCCGCAGCGGCGCCGGCCAGGAGCTCGCCGCGCGCAGCGCGACCACGTCGGCGTTGACCGGCCCGTCGGGCGTCGGCTCGACACCGGCCGCCACCGGCTTCATCCCGAGCGCGCGCAAGCCGCGCACACGCAGCCGGTGCAGCAGCACGCAGGCGGCCAGCGTCTTGCCGACCCCGGTGTCGGTGCCGGTCACGAACAGGCCTGCCCCGGCGTGGGCACCCTGCATCACGGCACCCGATCGAGCAGTTCGACGGTGCGCTCCACCAGCAGCGCCGATTGCGCCTCGTCGATCACGTACGGCGGCATGAAGTAGACCGTGCGGTCGATCGGCCGCAGCAGCAGCTCGCGCTCGAGCGCGGCGGACGAGAAGCGGCGCGCGAACAGCGGCTCGGCACCGTCGACCTCGAAGGCCCAGATCATGCCGGTTCGCCGGAAGTTGCGCACGCGCGCATGCGCCCGCAGCGGGCCGGCCAGCTGGTCGATGCGCGCCGCGCGCCGCCGGTTGGCCGCGATCACCGAGTCCTGCTCGAAGATCGACAGGGTGGCCAGCGCGGCGGCGCAGGCGAGCGGATTGCCGGTATACGAATGCGAGTGCAGGAAGCCGCGCGCGACCTCGTCGTCGTAGAACGCGTCGTAGACCGCATCGGCCGACAGCACCACCGACAGCGGCAGGTAACCGGCGGTGATTCCCTTCGAAAGGCACATCAGGTCGGGCAGGATGCCGGCCTGCTCGCAGGCGAGGAAGGTCCCGGTGCGGCCGAAGCCGACCGCGATCTCGTCGGCGATCAGGTGCACCCGGTAGCGGTCGCAGATCGCTCGCGCAAGGCGCAGGTACTCCGGGTCGTACATCCCCATCCCGTTGGCGCATTGCACCAGTGGCTCGACGATCAGCGCCGCGATCTCGTGATGCCTCTGCTGCAGCGCCTGCTCGAGCGCTCCGGCGCAGCGCCGGGCGAAATCCGCAGGCGTTTCGCCGGGCTCGGCATTTCGCCCATCCGGGCTCGGGACGGGCACGCCGGTCCGCAGCAGCGGGGCGTAGGCGTCCCGGAACAGCGCCACATCGCCGACCGACAGCGCGCCGGTGGTCTCGCCGTGGTAGGCGCCGGTCAGGTGGGCGAAACGCGACTTCTCCGGGTGGCCCCGGTTGCGCCAGAAATGGTGGCTCATTTTCAGCGCGATCTCGACCGACGAGGAGCCGTCGGAAGCGAAGAAGCAGTGCCCGAGCCGTCCACCCGTCACGGCCGACAGGCGCTCGGCCAGCGCGACCGCCGGCTCGTGCGTGAAGCCTGCCAGCATCACGTGCTCGAGCCGCTCGAGCTGGGCGGCGATCGCTGCGTTGATGCGCGCATTGGCGTGGCCGAACAGGTTGACCCACCAGGAGCTGATCGCGTCCAGGTAGCGCCGCCCCTCGAAATCGTACAGCCACGCGCCGCTGCCGTGCGATACCGGCACCATCGGCATCCGCTCGTGCAGCTTCATCTGCGTGCAGGGGTGCCAGACCGAGTGCAGCGTGCGGGCGACCAGGTCGCTGTTGGAGGTCATGCGCAGCGTAGAGGCATAGTAGGATTGGCGAAGCAAGAATACCAAGTGCCGGTTCCCCGCTTATCGCCCCGCATGGCTCAGCCTGGCCTTTCCTTCCCGGATCTTCCCGCGGCCCACTACCGCAACCTGAGTTACGCCCAATGCGCAAGGATGCCGCTGGCATTTCTTGCCAGCTTCGTCTGGATGCGGTTTCGCTGGCGGGTGATCGCTGCCGTCCTGTGCACCCTGGGCGGGATCGGCCTGATGTCGCTGGAGCCGATCTTTCTCGGACGCCTGGTGGAGGCGCTGCGCCTCGACGATCACCGCGACGTGTGGTCGCCGGCGGTGTGGACTCCGTTCTGGCTGCTCGCGGCGGCATGGATCGCCTCCGCCCTGTTCAACCGCCTGGGCGACATCGTCGATTTGCACACGAGCCCGCCGCTGCGGGAGGAAATCCAGGTGTATCTGTTCTCCTGGCTCATCGATCATTCTCCGGATTACTTCCACAGCAATTTCGCCGGACGGCTGGCGGCCAAGATCAAGCAGGCCGGCAGCAGTTCCATCACGATCTTGAATCTGGCCTCGAACGACGTCGTGCGGGTGATCGCCTCCGTGGTGATCAGCGTCCTGATCATCGGCATCGATCATCCCGGCCTCGCCATGATGGTGGTCGTCTGGACGCCGGTCTATATCGGCTTCTCGCTCCTGCTTGCCAGGCGCCGACGGACACTCTCCAAGGATTTCCAGGACCAGGTCTCGGCGTCGACCGGCGTTCTGGTCGATCTGGTCACCAACGCCGACCTGGTCAAGTCGTTCGCCAACAGCGGCAAGGAGAGCCGCAACGTCGCGCGAGCCGTGGAAAAGGAGCGCATCGCATCCCAACGCCTCAGATGGTTCGCAACCGTCATGAACCTGGCGCTTTATTCGGGGATGCAGGTGTTCCAGATCGCCCTGATCGGCACCACCCTCTACGTGACGACGCGCGGTCAAATGGTCGTGGGCGACACGGTCAAGATCGTGTCCCTATCGGTCTTGCTGATGAACAACATCTGGGGTGCAGCCTCGCGCCTGCTCGACCTGCTCGAAAACGTCGGACAGTTCAGCTCGGCACTCGATAGCGTCCTGGTTCCCCATGCCATTACCGATGCGCCCGCGGCCAGACCACTGGCCCCTTTCCGGGGCGCGATCGAAATCGACGCCGTTCATTTCGCGCACACCGACGGCAAGGTGGTGTTCGACGCCCTTTCACTGTCCATACCTGCGGGGCAGAAGGTGGCGCTCGTCGGGCCGAGCGGATCCGGGAAGAGCACCTTCATCAAGCTGCTGCGCCGCCATTACCAGCCGCAGTCCGGCCGGGTGCTGATCGACGGCCAGGACATTTCCCTGGCGACCCAGGCTTCCGTGAATCATGCCATCGCGGAGATTCCCCAACAGCCCGGCTTGTTCCACCGCACGATCCGCGAAAACATCGGCTACGCGAGGGACGATGCCAGCGACTTCGAGGTCGCCCGGTCCGCAAGAGACGCCCACGCCGAAGACTTCATCACCGGGCGCGCCAAAGGCTACGACGCGCTGGTCGGGGAGCAAGGCATTCAACTGTCGGGGGGCGAGCGTCAGCGCGTTGCCATCGCGCGCGCCCTTCTGAAGGACGCTCCGATCCTCGTTCTGGACGAGGCCACCGCGTCGCTGGACTCGGAGACCGAGCATTACATCCACGACGCGCTGTGGCGGTTGTTCGAAGGTCGTACCGTGATCGCCATCGCCCACCGCCTGTCCACCATCAGCCACATGGACCGCATACTGTTCCTGGAGAAGGGACGGATCCTGGAGGACGGCACCCACGCCGAACTGCTGGAAAGGAACGGCCGCTACGCCCAGCTGTGGCGCCGCCAGGTCGACGGCTTCGTGGTGGACGAATAACGGCCCACCCACTCAATGGCTTGCCTCGTGCCGAGGACGGATTCGTCGTAGAGGAATAACGAACCGTTTACTCAATGACTCGGATTCGTCGTGGAGGAATAACGAGCCGTTTACTCAACGACATTTGCCCGCGCCGAGTTGATCGTGCTTCGGCGCACCCTTCGTTCTTTCGCTTAAACCTCGTGGCGACTGCGTGTAGTGGGTGATCATGCTTCGGTATGCTGTTATTGCGTACCGACCCCATAGCACATGATGTCTGGCAGCAACCTCCTGAGCATTTACAACAGGCTCCGCGATCTCGGCGTTGCGCAATCATTTTCGATCGCTTTCACGCCTCGCTCGGGGAGTACTCTTCTGTGTAGGGTCTTGCGTGGTCTGTCTTGCGGCCTTCCTGACGAATATTTTCAGTATCCGTACGAATCGAATCGCCTGTCGGTGCACAATGGCCTTTCGAGCGCGGAGGATGTATTGAGTTTCATAGGAAACCACACCGGAAATCAAATATTTTCGTCAAAGCTTTCGAATGATCAGCGCGCTCATCTGGACGAGCATTTGGAAAGGATATTTGACGGCTATCGATCCCTTGACGATTTGTTGCCTAATCATCGATGGGTCCTGCTCACCCGTCGGGACCTTATAGATCAGGCAATCTCACTGTTTATCGCAAAGAAGACGGGGCGGTGGCTTCTCGAGAGTGGAGATCAATGGGATGCAAACGCGCATGTGAAGTACGATTATTTCGGGATATTCGCCGATTTGCTTTATACCGCTTCGAGCGCACTGAGCCTGGACGCCTATTTTGACTTTCTTGGAGTGACGCCTTTCAAATTGCACTACGAAGACCTTATCGAACGCCCGCGCCAGACACTCGATGGACTTTTCGAGTACCTCAAACTGCGAGCGCCAAGACCATTGGCACCGACGTTGGACGATGGCAACCTTGTGCGGATATCTCAGCATGCAGAAGGGCTGTATACCGGGTTGAGGGCCCGATTTCTTGAAGATCTCATGAACACCGGCCGAACCGATCGACGCCAACGCCTTGGAAGAGAACTGGCAAACTGGGATCAATTTTTTATCGAAGAGCAGTGGGCGCGCGCGTCCGCTAGCGCCCAGTAGCGGGTGTCACTGGAGCGTCACCCTTGGACGAGATTTCGGAACGGCGAGCCGTTAGTCGACGACCTTGCTCCGCCCCGACTTGATCGTGCCGCGGCGCGCCTTGCTGTCCAGCCGCTTTGCCTTCGAGGCCCGGGTCGGCCGCGTCGGCAGGCGCTTCCTGGGCGGCACGGCGACGCTGGCGATCAGCTCGTGCAGCCGGCGCAGCGCCTGCGCGCGATTCTTCTCCAGGCTGCGGAATTCCTGCGCCTTGATGATGAGCACGCCGTCCTTGGTGATGCGCTGGTCGCCGAGTTTCAACAGCCGCACGCGCACCGGCTCCGGCAGCGACGAGGCGGCGATATCGAAGCGAAGATGGACGGCATTGGCGACCTTGTTGACGTTCTGCCCGCCGGCGCCCTGAGCGCGGGTCGCCGTGATTTCAATTTCCTCAGGCGGAACGGCGAGAGCAGTATGCATACCGCTGACGGGAAGCCGGAAAGCAAAAGGCCCCGAGGCGAGGCCGGGGGGCGGAAAGACAAACGCCCCGCGGCACAGCCGCGGGGCGTTTGCGATGGTTAGCCTGACGATGTCCTACTTTCACGGGAAATACATCCCACTATCATCGGCGCAGAGGCGTTTCACGGTCCTGTTCGGGATGGGAAGGGGTGGTTCCACCTCGCTATGGTCGTCAGGCATAGACGGACGACCCTTCGAACGCAGCGCGCTTTGCGCGCCGCACTCAAAAGATCCAACTCGGAAGCCCTGCTTCGCGCTGTTGCGCTACGCAGGGTGCAAAGCAATGGGTCAGTGATTGTTGCGAGCTTTCAGCCTCGAGAACGAGGCAGCACGGTTATGGGATCAAGCCGCACGGGCAATTAGTACTGGTTAGCTCAAGGCCTCACGGCCCTTCCACATCCAGCCTATCAACGTCCTGGTCTTGGACGACCCTTCAGGGAGGTCAAGCCTCCGGGAAGACTAATCTTCAGGCGAGTTTCCCGCTTAGAT
>Ga0209698_10000139_pt1 | contig 73281 bp, 64 predicted proteins | sample LitLauG_LLR_2012_FD_187203 | JGI IMG/M metagenome (GOLD analysis project Ga0209698, IMG submission 187203) | Freshwater sediment microbial communities from Pennsylvania, USA - Little Laurel Run_MetaG_LLR_2012 (SPAdes) (version 2) | ecosystem: Environmental > Aquatic > Freshwater > Creek >... | reverse complement strand
CCTGAAGGCCGCAGGTTCAAATCCTGCCCCCGCAACCAAACCATCCAGTAAACCCAAATCAGAAAAAAAAGCCCCCGACGCGAGAGCCCCGGGGGCTTTCTTGCGTCGGGGGCTGCGAACCCGCTTGCGCAAACAGCTTAACGGATATACATAGTAGTATATATGAACCGAAGGGAGCCTAGTCTGTGCCACATCTGGCGAAGGTCTTTCGGTCAGGCAACTCTCAGGCGGTGCGCCTGCCCAAGTTGTTCCGCTTCAATGTTGATGAAGTCGAGATTTCCCAAGAGGGCGACGCTGTTATTTTGCGGCCGCACCGCGAAGCTAAACCGGCTTGGGAATCTTTGCGCGCGGCGCTCGCACGCGGGGTCAGCGAAGACTTTATGGCCGACGGTCGACGCCAACCCGATGAAGCGGAGATTCGGGATATCGATGCGATGTTCCGCTAATGCGCTACGCGCTCGACACCAACGCCATCATCGCCTTGGTCGCGCAAAAGTCAGAGCCGCTTGTTCGGCGGGTGCAGGAATGCACCGAAGGCGATATCGGCGTTTCGTCGATCGTGGCGCATGAACTGTTTTTCGGCGCCTATCGAAGCCGAAGGGTCGTGTTCAACCTAGAGACCCTGCGACTCTTATTTTCGGATTTCATCGCGATCAATTTCGAGGCGGAGGATGCGCGGATCACCGGCGAGATTCGCGCTAATCTCGCGGCGAGGGGCTCACCGATCGGGCCTTATGACGTTCTGATCGCCGGGCACGCCAAAGCGCGAGGGCTTGTGCTCGTCACCAATAATGTCGGCGAGTTCAGCCGGGTGGCTGGATTGCGCGTCGAGGATTGGACAATAGCGTAAAGGTCGCGTGCGGTCAGGCGATCCCGTCGATGACGTTTAAAAAAGCCCGCGAGGCTGACCCCCCGCGGGCTTTCTCGATTCTCAGGGCTTGCGGACGCCCGCCGCCTACCTTCGCGCGGACGCTATAAAACCCCCGCCAAGCACCCGGCTGTGGGGATCGGTCGATTCGTAAAATACGCAGGCCTGCCCCGGCGAGACGCCGATCTCCGGCGTGAACATCTCCACATCCCCGGACGGAAACAGCCGCGCCGGCGCGGGCGCCCGGCTTGAGCGCACGCGGGCCGCGATTTCGACCCCGCTTTCGGGAAGCTCCGCCAGCTCGCCCTCGCCAATCCAGTTGATATCGCGCAGCGCGATCCGCGTCGTCTCGAGCGCCGCGCGCGGTCCGACGATCACCCGGGCGTTGGCGGGATCGAGCCCGGTCACATAAAGCGGCTCCGCGGCGGCGATGCCGAGACCGCGACGTTGCCCGATCGTATAGTGAATGATCCCGGGGTGTCGTCCCAGCACGCGCCCGTCCCTATGCACGACCTCGCCCGGATTGGCCGCATTGGGCGCCAGCCGTTCGATGATGTCGCTGTATTTCCCCGTCGGCACGAAACAGATGTCCTGGCTGTCCGGCTTTTGGGCGACGGTCAGTCCGTACTGGTGGGCCAGTTCCCGCACGCGGGGTTTTGGCAGACCGCCGAGCGGAAAACGCAGCATGGCGAGCTGCTCGCGGGTCGTGGCGAACAGAAAGTAGCTCTGGTCGCGCTCCGCATCGAGGGCGCGATAGAGCGCCCGCCCTTCCGCGCCGTCATCGCGCGACACGACGTAGTGGCCGGTCGCCAGCACATCGGCGCCGAGATCCCGGGCGGTCTTGAACAGGTCGGCGAATTTGATGTGCTGATTGCAGGAAATGCAGGGGACGGGCGTCTCGCCAGCCCGATAACTCGCGGCAAACGGCTCGATCACCTTGTCCCGAAATTGCCGTTCGAAATCCAGGACATAATGCGGAATGCCCAGCCTCGATGCGACATCGCGGGCGTCGTGAATGTCCTGGCCGGCGCAACAGGCGCCTTTGCGTTTGGTCGCGGCGCCATGATCGTAGAGTTGCAAGGTCACGCCAATGACTTCGTAGCCCTCGTCCGCCAGGACCGCCGCGACGACACTGGAATCAACGCCGCCGGACATGGCCACGACAACCCGCGTATCTCCAGGACGCTTGGCGAGTCCGAGGCTATTGGCGGCGAGGGGGCCGCTTCGGGCGGCCGATTGCGGGGTCAATGGCGAAGCGGCGAGCATGATCTTTCCTGCCCCGGAAGTTCGGGACGCGTAGCGGCCAAAATGGTCATAATGTCGCGCAATGCAAGTCTTTTGACGCCCCGGCGAGGCTCCCTGGAGTTGCCAAAGGCGCGCCCAACGGTCGGATCGCGCTAATAAACTCGAAAGAATTCAGCACGTTTTGACACATGTTTGCCGGAAAACAGCGCAAGTCGATTTAGCCAATTCTTAAATCACGCGCTCTATGTTGTTCAGGGCGGCCAGTTGGTCCCAGTGTAAGAGAGTACCATGAGTGAAGCGCTTCGCCCACGGGTGAAATACGTCATCGGCCCGGATGGCAGCCCTTTGACGATTGCCGATCTGCCGCCGCCGTCGACGAAACGTTGGGTTATCCGCCGCAAGGCCGAAGTGGTGGCCGCGGTGCGCGGCGGGTTGTTGTCGCTTGAGGAAGCCTGCTCGCGCTACACATTGACGGTCGACGAGTTTTTGAGCTGGCAGGTGTCGATCGATCAGTTCGGCCTCGCCGGCCTGCGCACAACCCGCATCCAGCAATATCGCCAGTAACGCCCGGCTCAGGGCATCAACTGCCCGCCATTGACTTCGATAATCTGCCCGACGACATAAGCGCTTAACGCCGCCGAGGCGAGAAACAGATAGGCGCCGACGCATTCCTCCGGCGTTCCCACGCGGCCGAGCGGGATCGTCTGCCGTTGCGCTTCCAGCTGTTGCGGGCTGGTGTAGCGTTCGTGGAACGGCGTCGCGATAACGCCCGGCGCAACCCCGTTGACGCGAATTTTCTTGCCGATCAGCTCCTTTGCCTGGCCTCGCGTCAGCGTCGAGACAAATCCCTTCGCCGCGGCATAGAGCACCGCGCCATTGGCGCCGCCGTTGCGCGCGGCGATCGATGTCGTGTTGATGACGAAGCCGCCCTGGCGCGCCAGCCAGGGCGCCGCCGCGCGGGTCATGCTGAGAACCGAGCGGGCATTGAGATCCATCACCCGCTGAAAGTGCTCGTCGCTGGCTTCGAGGGAGTTCACGCGCCCCAGCATCAGTCCGGCATTGTTGATCAGCCCATCGATGCGGCCAAAGTGCTTTGCCGTGGTCTCGACGAGTTTTTCGCAAGCGAGGGGATCGGCGACGTCGGCCTGCACCGTCAAGACGCGCCCGCCCGCGGCCTCCAGTTCGCGCGCCAGGTCCTGCGCGGCGGCTTCGCTGGAGTGAAAGTTGATGGCGACTTGCGCGCGCTGCGCGCAAAAGCCGCGCGCCAATGCGGCGCCGATGCCCGTCGAGGCGCCGGTGATCAACACAACCTTGTCGACAAGGTCGGGAATCGTGAGGCGCGAGGCGGAACTGTTCGTCGGCATTGGGAGAAACCCCGGAGCAAAAGTTGCGGTCGGGCCACACTGGCGAACCTCAGAATGCCGGTCAACGCCCCAGCGGGAGATCAACCGAAGTCCGGCCGCAACCCGGCCGCCGCTATCTCCGGACCAAAATCACCGGAACGCCTTGATGAGCGCCTTGACTTGCGCTTGAGGTTCTTTGTCGTGTGGCGTGACGGGCGGAACCTTCCGGTCGATCGCCAACAGCTCATAGACCGCCATTTGCGCCGCCCGTACCGAATATTCGACGGTAAACACGACATCGCCGGGAATTTCGACGAACTGGCTGACGAAGGCGAGATTGCGGGCGCCTGGCGGAACCGGCGGCGGGCGATCGCTCCGCACGCGCGGCATGAACATGCTGGTGATATAGGGCATCCGACAGGGGATACAGTTGGCGGGCGCGATCGACTCCAGATCAAAACGCAAATGACCGCAAAGCTCGCGCAAGATCTCGGCGCCGCTGCAATCTTCCATGGGTTTGGCGACAAAGTCGCCGATGCGATCGGGAAACAGCGCATAGCCCCAAAACACCTGAACGTCGGCGGGCTGATTGGCGAAGTGCGGCTGATGGGCCAACACGATCGACATGAGCCAGTTCGAGTCCTTGAAGGTCACGAGGCCGCCAGTGCCTGCTTCATTGCCGCTGAATTGCTGCATTTGATTGAAGAAAGCGGGATTCTTCAGGGTGACCGTGAAGGACTCCCAGCAGGACTGCGCTATGCAACTGTTGAATGCGGCGGGATTGCCAAATTGCGGTCGGCCCTCGGCTAACCCTTCCCAAAGCGTCCACCCATTGCTTTGGGCTTTCGTGAGCTTGGCTGGCGCGCTCGTCATCGAACCAAGGCTGGAAGCGTCTGTCATGGAGCCGTTCTGCAAGAAGACGAGATCGCCTTCGCCAACGACGATTGTTTCGCTCTTGCCGTGCCGCTGACATTGAATGCCGGTCACGACGAAAGCGCCGCCTTCGGTCTTGTGTTCGAAGCCTGTCACTCGGCAATCCGTCACGAGATGGACGCCTTGAGCGACAAGCCAAGCCTGCAAGGGTCGCACGAGCGAATCATACTGATTGAAGACTGTTCGCTTGACGCCGGCGAGGGTTTCGATCCGCGAAAACTCAAGGATAAAACGATGCAGATAGCGCTTGAATTCAACGGCGCTATGCCAAGGCTGGAAAGCGAACGTCGTGACCCACATGGACCAAAATTCGGTCTCGAAAAATCCCGGCGAAAGCCAGTCGGTGATGCGGCTTGCGCCGATGGCGTCTTCATCAGCGCCGCTGAGCTTCAGCAGTTCCGTTCGATCCTTCATGGTGAAGCCCATCGATGTCACCGGGACTTTCGCGCGGCGGCGATCGACAAGCCGCGCCATCGAATTGGCTTTGTGCTTCTGATTGAACGCGACGGTCTCTTCGAAGACGGACTGGCCCGGAGCGCTCAACGAGGGAATCGTCTTGAAGAGATCCCAGGTGCATTCGTAATTATCTGTCGTCAGCATGCGCCCGCCACGCAGAGAATACCCGTTTGCAGGATCGCCCGCGCCGTCCAGACTGCCGCCGAGTACCGGAAGCGCTTCCAGGATGGAGATATTTGCGCCGGGCATTTTCCCGTCGCGGATCATGAAGGCTGCCGCAGCCATTGAGCCGATGCCGCCGCCCACGAGATAAGCCTGTTTGCGGTTGTCCAAATCGAAATTCCTCTGGCAAAAGCGAGGGCTTTCCGGCGACAGCGCGGCCGGAGCTCGAAACGTGGAGTGTTCACGAAACACAGCCTGGGTGTCTGATCCAGGTCAAAATCGCACAATGCGAGTGCCGACCGCGGTAGGCTTCAGCGGGAGTCGAAAACCCGCGGCATCAGGCAATGAAATGGGCAGCGTTAAAACTTCGCCCCAATTGAATGCTACTCCGACTCATCGGGAGGACGACAATGTTCGGCATGGCGATAAAAGACCATAAGCCGCATCATCACGGGAAGCGGCACGACGGCGAAATTCTCATCCAGATCAAGAAGCACGGCTGGCTGGAAATCGATTGGGAGTGCCTGCGCCTCGACCTTGTGTCGGGCCGGCGCGACGCAGCGGAAACCTGTCTGGCCCAGCGCAATCGGCATCATACCTTGATCCAGGATAATCCCTCGTCGGACTGATGGCGTTGGCGCCCGTTAAGGCGCGGGCGCGCTTGGCGCGGCACGGAGCGGCGTGAGATATTGAAGTTATTGGAGAAATCCGATGACCGACTTATCCACCCCGCACTTTCGCGACGAAGACGCCGCCATCAAGCATGCCGAAGCCTCGCGCTGGGCCGAAGGCGTCTATTGCCCTCATTGCGGATCGTTCGACGTTCACCGGCTGGCCGGGAACACGCAAGCCAGAATGTTTCTCTGCAACGATTGCCGCGACAAATTCACCGGTCGCACCGGAACTATCATGGAGCGCTCGCATATCCCGCTCCAAACGGAAACGGCGCCGCTTTGCATCTAGTTAGGCGCAAAGCGGCGTTTGCTGTCCTTATTTCAAAACTCCAGGCATTTTTCTTACTCCACTAAAATTCGGTCCTCATGGGAGCCTTCTTCCACCTATTTAGTAATTCTTGCAACGAATCAAAATCGTCGGGGTTCAAGCCCATGCGCTGGGCCATTACAGGATTGAGGAACTCCCGAACGTGGTCACGGATGAGCGGTTCCAAATGCGCCCGGACGATGCTCTCCCGGTAGAAGCCTTGGGCCGCTGCGATAGCAATGCCCTCAAAATAGTTTAAAATTAAGACTACATCCAACCGATATTTTTGGGGGTTTAAGTCCAAAACGCCGGCGTTCCGAGCATTCCTAAGCGCGCGGAGCGACCCAACGATGGTTCTGTCGCTCTCATATCGCTCACAGGCTTCAAGCGTCTTCCAAGCCCGTTGCGCTTCCCGCAGTTGACCAAGCTGAACCCAAGCGATCACCGCCGTTGCGGATATCGCAACGCCCTGCACTGCGGCCCAAATCGTCAGCCATTCAGGCATTGCCCCCCGCTTAGAGGTATAGCAACACCGTTACTCACTGTTGGCAACCAGCATCTTAGGAGGGCGGCCACGCTTTTTCGGACTCACACCGGATTTGGGCGAACGTTTATGATCGAGCGGGGTCGCTAGCAACCGCAGCAGCGTCGCCCTTTCTTTTTCGTTCGAGTTCGCGCTGCCCTTCGGCTCAGGATCACCGTACATGGCTAAACTTCCCCGCCTATCAAAGCTCGACAAGGAGCTCCTCACATGGGTCGGCCTGTGTATCACAGAATGGGCGGCGATAGACCACTTGCTCTTTCGGTTGACACAACTTGCGCCTCACGTCGGCTCAAGACGAGCCGCTATCGTTTACGAAAGGATAGCCACTCTCGGCGCGCGTATCGCATTCGTGGATGATCTCGTTGGGTGCATAATCGATGCGACACGGCCCGAGGGGTCGAAGACTAAATCGGACATGGAGAAACAATGGATATCGGTCGCAAGGGAACTGCGAGAACTAATTGAGATCAGAAATAAGCTGGCGCATTGGCGAAGGACAACGATGAGCAGAAGAGCCGATACAGGGGAAATGTCTGAACCGATTCCTGTTTTGGCGTTTAACCAGCGTGATTTTTATCGAGGAAAGAAATCTTTGCTAAAATCCACAGAAATCACGCCGACGATCATGTCCGACCACTACACCCGAGTGGGCACGGCAATCACGAATCTCAAGGATTTCATGCATCAATTAGCCGAGAAAATGCCGTCCTTAGCACCTTCTCCGCAATCATTTCTGCAACGCTATCCGAAATCCCAGACTAAATCTCACGCTCCGCCGACAAAACTTCCGCTCCCGCCTCGATCATCTCGGGCGTGATCTCAATTTCATGTTTGGTTAGGGCCGTCCTGCCAGGCGAATCAGCAGCACAGTCCATTATGCTAACCCAAGTGCATAGGTGCTATTCGCAGCGCTCTGGGCGTTGCCGCGTGGTTTTCACTGGCACGCGATGCTTTCAGCCACAATCGCCGCCGGCTCCAATTTATTCATGCTTATCAGAGACATACGTTTTATTATTGCTGAATAACAGAAATTATGTCAGGGTAGAATTTCTGGCAGCCAATTTACGGGAACGATGCGCATGGCTCGGCAATCCCCGATTTTCCGAGCGGTCAGCGGCGGGGCGCCGGCGCACAGACGGCAAATCTCATCCGGGGGCTGGAGCGCCATCGTGCCTCCAACGGCGGTCGCCGGGATCCGGCCGATCGATCGGCCGGCGCGTTCACAGCCGCTGCGCGCCCAGCCTCACACTGCCGCGAGACGGCGGAAAATTGTCGCGCAACCCCTTGAAAACGGCTGGCCGTGCCGGAAAAGGGCGCCCCTCCGGCCTCGCTGCGGGAGGTCCGCGACTAGGCCTGCGGCCATCGCGCCAACGCGGCGCGGCCCGCGTCGGTCAGTCGGTAGAGCCCGCGCTCCACCCGCTCGAACCAGCCATAGACGTTATCTCCCAGGATTTTCGCGGCGTCCGGCATTTCAGCCTTCAGATCGCGCGGGCGGCTGGGCCCCTCGGCCATCGCGGCGGCGCAGGCCAGCGCCTGCTGCCGGTAGGCGGTCATGACAGGCGCGCGCGAGCCGCCGCCGGCGACAGGATCGCCGCGCCGCCGGTTATGTTCCTCGATCAGTTTCGACTTGCGGCGGGGGTCGCGACGCGGCTCGGCCGCGGCCGGGCTCAACAGGACATGCGCCTGGCCGGATGCGTCGATGGCGAGCAGGCCGAACCCCAGCCGGCGGCAGAGGTTGCGGAAGCGCGCGTCGCCTTCGCGACCTTGGCCGCGCTTGGAAAGGCTCGCGGCGAGCCAGACTTCATCGCCGACCCCAGCGCGATCGACGCCTTGCAATACCAGCTCCAGATTGAAGCTCAGCTTCAGCTCGCCGATCACGACAATGGGCGGCGAGCCGGCGCTGAGGCCGACGAGATCGCAGCCGCCGATCTCGCCCTTGACCGCGAAGCCGAGCCCTTCGAGGAAGCGTTTGACCGGCAGATACAGCGTCGTTTCCAAGCGCTAGCGCTCCAGCCATTTCAGCGCGCCTCGCGCGGCGGCCGCGCCGGTGGAAAAGCACGCCTGCAGCAGATAGCCGCCGGTCGGCGCCTCCCAGTCGATCATTTCGCCGGCAGCGAACACCCCCGGCAAGCGGCGCAGCATGAAGGCTTCGTCAAGCGCGCTCCACGGGATGCCGCCGGCGCTGGAAATCGCTCGGGCGATTGGCGCTACGCCCGAAAGCCGAATGCGCAGGCGCTTGATGCGAGCGGCCAGTTCGGGAGCGGCCGCCGGTAGGGCGCCAGCTTCGCGGATGAGAGCGATTGCGACGGGAGAGAGTCCGGCGGCCTTGCGCAGAAAGGTCGAAGTCGATTGGCCCTCGCGCGGGCGGTCCAGCCGGCTGGTCAGAACATCCAGCGCGACATCGGGTTTCAGATCGATTGTCAAAGCGGTCTCGCCTCCGGCGGCGATCGAGTCGCGCAGCACGGCGGACAGTGCGTAGATGGCGCCGCCCTCAATGCCGGCTTGCGTGATCAGCGCCTCGCCGCGCGCGCTCGCGCCGCCGAATTGGAGCGCAATGGACTTGAGCGGCGCGCCGGCAAACCGCTGTCTGAATGTCTGCGACCAGTCGACGGTAAAGCCGCAATTGGCGGGCCGCAGGTCAGCGGTCTCGACGCCCGCGCGGCGCAACGCGGAAACCCAATCGCCGTCCGAGCCAAGCCGCGGCCAGGAAGCACCGCCGCACGCCAGTATGGCGACCGAGGCGGCTTGCGTGAAGCGTCCGTCGGGGCCCTCGAAGCTGGGATGCCCGAGGTCGTCAAACCCGGTGAAGCGACAGCGCGAGCGAACGCTGACGCCAAGCAGCCCCAAGCGCCGCAGCCAGGCTCGCAGCAGGGGAGACGACTTGAAGCTCTTGGGGAAGACGCGGCCGCTGCTGCCGACAAATGTCGGCTCGCCCAATGCCGCGCTCCAGTCGCGCAGCGCATCGGGCGGGAACGCCTCGAGCGCGCGCCTGAGCGGACTCGCCGCCGCGCCATAGCGCGCGAGGAATCGTTCAGGGGGATCAGTATGGGTGAGATTGAGCCCGCCGCGGCCCGCCAACAGGAACTTGCGCGCCAGAGACCGGGATTGATCAAAGACGATGACGGCCTTGCCGCCCGTGGCCAAAACCTCCGCCGCCATCAGTCCGGCGGGCCCGCCGCCGATGACGACAGCCGGGTCTTGCCTCACTTTTCCTTGGCCTTCTGATAGTCCTTGATGTCGGAGAAGACGATTTGCGGCCAGCGCTCCTGCTCGTAGCGCAGGTTGAACGCCGAACTCGCCATGAACACCGGCGCCCCGTCGAGGTCGGCGGCCATCGAGGAGGGATAGGCGGCGACGAACTTGTCGAGATCGGCGGGGTCCGCGGCGCTCACCCAGCGACAGATCTCAAACCGGCTCTGCTCGAACGTCACGGGCAGGCCGTATTCGGCATTGAGCCGCTCAGTCAGCACGTCGAGCTGCAGCGCGCCGACAACGCCGACAATTGCGCTGGCGCCGTCATGCGGCAGAAAGACCTGGACAACGCCCTCTTCAGCCATCTGCTGCAGCGCATCGCGCAGCTTTTTGGCCTTCATCGCGTCGGACAGTTTCACCCGCCGCAGAATTTCCGGCGCAAAGCTCGGCACGCCGCGAAACACAATGTCTTCGCCCTCGCTCAGCGTGTCGCCGATGCGCAGCAGCCCATGATTGGGGATTCCGACAACATCGCCGGCAAACGCTTCCTCGGCGAGCGAGCGATCCTGGGCGAAGAAGAACTGCGGCGCTGACAGCGTAATCGACTTGCCGGTCCGCACCAGTTTGGCGCGCATGCCGCGCGATAGGCGTCCCGAACAGACGCGCATGAAGGCGATGCGGTCGCGGTGGTTGGGGTCCATGTTCGCCTGGATCTTGAAGACGAAGCCAGTCATTTTCGGCTCGTCGGCCGCCACGGTGCGTGCCGCAGCGGCCTGCGCTCGGGGCGGCGGCGCAAATTCGGCCAACGCGTCAATAAGGTCGCGGACACCGAAATCGCGCAGCGCACTGCCAAACAGCACCGGCGTCAAATGGCCCTCGAGAAACGCCTGCTTGTCGAAAGGACGGCAGCCTTCGACCGCAAGCGACAATTCCTCGATCGCCGCCTGCCGCTCGTGCTCGGGCAACAGCGCCGCAACCCGCGGATCGTCCGGGCCGGTTACGTTGACCTCGACACTGTCCTTGGCGACCTTGCGCAAGGTCTTGCGGCGCAGATCGTATGCGCCGGCAAGCGCGCGGCCGCGTCCGATGGTCCAGGTCAGCGGCGCCGTGTCGAGCGCCAGCGTCTTCTCGATCTCGTCGAGCAGGTCGAACGGATCGCGTGTTTCGCGGTCCATCTTGTTGATGAAGGTGACGATCGGAATATCCCGGAGACGGCAGACCTCGAACAGCTTTCGCGTGCGCGCCTCGATGCCCTTGGCCGCGTCGATCACCATGACCGCCGAATCGACCGCCGTCAGGGTTCGGTAGGTGTCCTCGGAGAAGTCCTCGTGGCCGGGCGTATCCAGGAGGTTGAAGACGCGGTCGGCGTATTCGAACGTCATGACCGAAGTGACGACCGAGATGCCGCGCTCGCGTTCAATGCCCATCCAGTCCGAGCGGGTCTGGCGTCGGTTAGCCTTGGCGCGCACCTCTCCAGCGAGCTGGATGGCGCCGCCAAACAGCAGGATCTTCTCGGTCAGCGTGGTCTTGCCCGCGTCGGGATGGGAGATAATCGCGAACGTGCGACGGCGCGCGACCGGATTCGATTCGTTCATAGGGCCAGTCTTTAGGGGGAATTCATTGCGCTTCCCTTATCCCGGGAGATCGCGCGGGGGAAGCTCGGCCTTTTTCCAATCCATGACTATTTGAGATCGCCGTATCTTCAATTCAATCTTTCCCGCGAGTCGCGCGCAAGGGAATGTGCGCTCGGTCTGTTGCTATATGGACTTCAAGTCGATCTGGACCGCATACCGATAGACACCGCGGCGCCTCGCTTCCCCGAAGGCCTGGAAATCAAAGAGAATGGCTGAAGCATTCAAGCCGCCGGTTCACGCGCCGAAAGCGATCATCACGGCAATCGAAATAACGCGCCACCGCCATCATTTCGATCCGCCCTTCAACGCAAGTTGGGACTCAAAACCGCGCACCCATTCGGATGCCGCGATCGTTCGCGTCCATACGGATCTCGGGGTTAGCGGCTTCGGCTCCGGCGACATGATGCTGGGCTTTGAGGGTCACGAGCCGCTGTTCGTCGGGCAAGACGCGATGGCGATTGAGCGCCACTGGCGAATTCTCAACAACATCAGTTTTCATTGGGGCCGGTGTTGGCCGCTTGATATTGCGCTGTGGGATCTTGCGGGAAAGCTCACCGGACAACCGGTTTGGAAGCTGATCGGCGGTCTTTCCGACCGGGTCAAAGCCTACGCCTCTTCTGGCACGCTACGCGGGCCGGAAGAACTCGCAGTGGCCGCGGAACGCTATCTTGATAAAGGCTTCGCCGCGCTGAAGATTCGATTTCATCGCGGCGACTGGCGCGCCGACATCCGTGCGCTCGAGGCGGTGCGCAAGAAGATTGGCGACAAGCTGGAGCTGATGGTCGATTGCAATCAGGGCTGGCGAATGTCCTGGGACGCTTACGCGCCCTGGTCGCTGAAGGACGCCATTCAGGTCGGACGCGAGCTGGAACGCCTTGGCGCCTACTGGATGGAAGAGCCGCTGCATCGGGGCGACCGCGAGGGAATGCGCCGGCTGCGCGAAATGCTCGACGTGCGGATCGCCGGCGGCGAGATGACGCGCGAGCTGTATGAATTTCGCGATCTCATCGTGGGCGGTTGTCTCGATGTCTTGCAGCCGGACGCCGCGCTGGTCGGCGGCCTGACTGGCCTGCGGCGCGTTGCCTTGATGGCGCAGGAGCACAACCTGGTCTTTACGCCGCACACCTGGACGAATGGCATTGGCGTGGTCGCCAACGCGCATCTGTCAGCGGGCCTCGCGGATGCGCCATTCATGGAATTCCCTTACGATCCGCCGGAATGGGACGTCGATCGAAGAGACTACATGATGATGGAGTCCTTGCAGGTTGATCAAGCTGGCAATATCGTGCTTTCGGACAAGCCCGGCATGGGATATGAACTCAATGAGGACATGCTGGTCAAAACGCGGATAGGTTAGGCGTTTGCGCTTCGTCCGGAGGAGAGGACGATGGATCGCAAATGGTTGCCGCTTAACGCCCTTCGCGCCTTCGAGGCGGCGGGACAGCATCTGAGCTTCACCGCCGCAGCCAACAGCCTGACCGTCGCGCAGAGCGCGGTGAGCCGCCATGTGATCGTCCTCGAAAACTTTCTTGGCGTTGCGCTGTTTGAACGGCGCCCGCAACAACTGGTTCTGACCGACGCCGGCCGCCATATTCTTCCTGTTGTGTCAAAGTCCTTCGATCGGATCGATCAGGCGCTCGGCGAAGTGATCAAAGAGAAGGGACGCCCGAAGCGCGTGCTCAAGGTGGCGCTGCCAACTTCGTTCGCGCATCGACTGGCGATTCCAATCCTGCGCGACTTTCGCGCCGAACATCCGGGCATCAGCCTGGAGATTGTCTCAAAGCCAACCACGGGCTCGGATATCGACGGCGACATCGATATTGCAATCGTCTATTCCGAGCCGCGAGTGACCGATGCGATCCATGATTTGCTGTGGATGGTGCGGAGTTCGATCCTGTGCAGCCCCCGGCTGGTGCAGAACATCGATCGACTTGACCCGGCGAAGTTCATCGCCTCGTCGGACCTGCTGCATTTGAAGATTGATGAGCGGCCGAGGCATTTCTTCTGGGAAATGTTCGCCCGCTCCATAGGACGTCCTGATCTGTCGGTGGATCGCGGGCTCGTGTTCGATACGCAACAGCTCGCGGTGCAGTACGCCATGTCGGGCGACGGCCTGGTGCTCGGCGATCCCTTGCTGTTCCATGATGAGCTGCGCACCGGAAAGCTAGTGCGGCCGTTCGATCTCTGGCTCGACGAGGGCTACGGCTATTATCTGACAACGCATCCCGAGGATCTGAGCAACGAAGCAGTCGCGCTGTTCCGATCCTGGCTGATCGCGCGTTTCGCCGCCAATCCGCCGACCGAAGGGATTCCGTCTGAGGCGGTCGCGCCGGACCCCCCCAAGCTTCGCGCCGCCAAGTAAGTCGGGAAGGCAGGTGACTATTTTGGCATGCCGCAATGCCAAAATAGCGCGAGGCGCGGGCGCGATCGTTGTCTACTTTCGACCGCAGCCTGTTGGCGCGGCGGATTTCAATAATCGAAAGCGTTTCGGCTGTTTCCGGGGAACTGCGCCATGACGGACAACGTCGTCGAAGACTCGCCTCGCCGGCGCCGACGCGGCGCGGAGCGCGGCCAGGAGCCGGCTCTTCCCCCAAAACTGCCGCAGCCGCGATTTCCCTTTCGTCCCGTCGAGCTTATATCGCGCGATGAAGTCGAATCGATTCACCAGGCATCGCTTGTCGTACTCAAGGAAATCGGCATCGATTTTCTTCATGCCGAGGCCAAGGCAATTCTGAAAAATATCGGCGCGGATGTCGACACAGCGTCCGATCGCGTGCGTTTCGATCCGGCGCTCGTTGAGGCGCAAATGGGCAAGGCGCCGAAGGAATTTGTCCTGCACTCGCGGAACCCGGAGCGCGCTTTGGCGATCGGCGGCGATCACACCGCCTTTTGTTCGGTTGCCAGTGCGCCCAATTCGTTCGATCGGGACGGCGGGCGGCGGCCGGGCAACCAACGCGATTTCCGCAATTTTATCCGGCTGGGACAGAGTTTCGATCAAATCCATCTTTGGGGCGGCTACCCCGTCGAGCCCGTCGATATTCACGCTTCGGTGCGCCACCTCGATGCGATCTTCGACATGCTGACGCTGTCCGACAAGCCCATCCACGCCTACAGTCTCGGACGCGAGCGCAATCGCGATGCGATTGAAATGGCGAAGATCGCTCGCGGCATCGACGACGCGACGCTGGAGCGCGAGCCATCGCTGTTCACGATCATTAATTCATCCTCGCCGCTGCGCCTCGATACGCCGATGATCGAGGGGATCATCCAGATGGCGCGGCGCAATCAGGTTGTCGTGCTGACGCCGTTCACGCTGGCTGGCGCGATGGCGCCTGTCACGCTCGCCGGCGCTTTGACGCAACAAAATGCGGAGGCGCTCGCCGGACTTGTTCTGGCTCAGACCGTGCGGCCAGGCTCGCCGTTTGTCTACGGCGGCTTCACCTCGAATGTCGACATGAAATCCGGAGCGCCGGCCTTCGGCACGCCCGAGTATATGAAGTCGGCGATAATCGGTGGCCAGTTGGCTCGCCGCCACGGCCTGCCTTACCGCTCGTCAAATACCAACGCCGCCAATTCGCTTGATGCGCAAGCCGCGTACGAAAGCGTCTTTTCACTTTGGGGCGCGATCATGGGCGGCGCCAATATGCTGATGCATGGCGCCGGTTGGATGGAAGGGGGACTGCAGGCATCATTCGAGAAGATGGCGCTTGACGCCGACCTGCTCGGAATGGTGATCGACTTCCTGCGGCCCGTGCGCACCGACGAAAGCGAATTGGCGCTGGAGGCGATGCGCGATGTCGGCCCGGGCGGTCATTTCTTTGGCACCGCGCACACGCAGTCGCGCTACCGCAATGCCTTCTTCGCGCCGATGATTTCGGACTGGCGCAACTACGAGAGTTGGCGTGAAGCGGGAGCGCCGACTGCGCTCGACGCGGCGAACCGCCTGTACAAAGAGCGGCTGGAGCGCTTTGCGCCCCCACCGATCGAGCCTGAGCGTCTTGAGGCGCTCGAAGCGTTTGTCGCCCGCCGCAAGGCCGAAGGCGGCGCGCCCACCGATTTCTAGGAAGGCGTTTCCATGAAAACCCATGCAAAGGTCGTCGTGATCGGCGGCGGCGTTGTCGGCGCCAGCGTTCTCTATCACCTCACCAAAGGCGGCTGGAAGGACGTCGTTCTGATCGAGCGCGCCGAACTCACCTCGGGTTCGACATGGCACGCGGCGGGCGGCATGCACACGCTGAACGGCGATCCCAATGTCGCCAAGCTGCAGCAGTACACGATCAATCTCTACAAGGAGATCGAAGCGATCTCGGGCGTCTCATGCGGCATGCATGTCACAGGGGGGCTGAATCTGGCCGGCACGAAAGAGCGGCTGGACTGGCTGAAGATGGCGAAAGCGCGAGGCCGCTACCTCGGCATGAATCTCGAAATCATTTCGATCGACGAAGCCGCAAAGATGTATCCGTTCATCGAGAAGCAGCATTTTGTCGGCGCAATGTTCGATCCCGTGGAGGGGCACCTTGATCCGTGGGGCGTGACCAACGCCTACGCCAAATGCGCGACAATAGCCGGAGCGGAAATCAACCGCTTTACCAGGGTAGTCGATCTGAAACAGCGGGCCGACGGCGGATGGGATGTCATCACCGATAAGGGCAATATTGTCACCGAGCACGTTGTCAATTGCGGGGGGCTTTGGGCGCGCGAAGTCGGGCGCATGGTCGGCATCGAGCTGCCTGTGCTGGCGATGGAGCACCATTACCTCATCACCGAGGACATTCCCGGCGTGATCGATCCCAAGGTCGACAAGTTCCATGTCATCGATTTCGAGGGCGAAATTTACATGCGCCAGGAAGGCGGCGGCATGTTGATCGGCACCTACGAGCAGGCCTGTCAGCCTTGGTCGGAACAGGAGACGCCTTGGGATTTTGGCCAGAATCTGCTGCCTAACGACCTCGACCGCATTGCGCCTAGTCTGGAGACGGCGTTCCAGCATTTCCCGCAATTGGGAACTGTTGGCATCAAAAAGGTCATCAACGGCCCGTTCACTTTTGCGCCGGACGGCAATCCGCTGGTGGGGCCGGTCAAGGGCATGAAAAATTTCTGGGTGGCGTGTGGCGTGATGGCGGGTTTCAGCCAGGGCGGCGGCGTCGGTCTGGCGCTGGCGAACTGGATGATCGATGGCGATCCCGGCCACGACATTTGGGGCATGGATGTTGCGCGCTTCGGCGATTGGGCGACGCTGCCCTATACCAACGCCAAGGTGCGCGAGAACTATTCGCGGCGCTTTCGCATCCGTTTTCCCAATGAGGAACTGCCGGCGGCGCGGCCGTTGCGCACGACGCCGATCTACGACCGGCTTGTGGCCGAGAATGCGGTGTTCGGCGAATATTGCAGCCTGGAAAATCCGCTCTGGTTCGCACCCAAGGGAATGGAGCCGCGGGAGGATGTGACATTCCGCCGCTCGAACGCCTTCGAGCATGTCGGAGCCGAGTGTCGCGCCATGCGCGCCAGCGTCGGCATGACCGAAATCGCCAACTACGGCAAAATTGAAGTGGAGGGCCCCCGCGCCGCGGAATTCCTCTCGCATGTCATGGCCAACAAGTTGCCGTCGGTGGGGCGCCTGGCGTTGACTCCGATGCTGAACGAGCGGGGCAAGCTGATAGGCGATTTTACCATCGGGCGTTATGCAGAGGATAGGTTCCTGCTTGTGTGCTCTTATGCCGCCGAGAGCTATTACATGCGCTGGTTCGAGCGCCATCTGCCCGCGAGCGGCGTGACTGCGCGCGCGGCGTCGATGGACTATCCCGGCCTGTCTATCGCCGGGCCGCGCGCGCGGGATTTGCTGCAGACGCTCACACGCGACGACGTGTCGAACGAAAAGTTTCCATTCCTCTCCTTCCGCCGCATGAACATTGGGATGATACCGGCGCTGGTGGGGCGAGTCAGTTTCACCGGAGATCTCGGCTATGAAATCTGGGTGCGTCCGGAATACCAGCGCGCGCTTTACGATCTGCTGATCGATCGCGGCCGAGCGTTCGGGCTGACGCAGTTCGGCATGCGTGCTTTGCTTTGCATGCGGTTAGAGAAGAGCTTCGGCGCCTGGTTTCGCGAGTACCGGCCGATCTACGGCCCCTACGAAGCGGGGCTGGGGCGATTTGTCTATCTCAGGAAGAATGACTTTGTTGGTCGCGAGGCCGCGGCGCAGGAGAAAGCGAGCGGCGGCAAGGTGCGCCTGCAATGTTTCACCGTCGACGCGCTGGACGCCGACGCCATCGGCGACGAGCCAATCTGGTACGAGGGCCGCGTGGTTGGCTGGGTGACCTCAGGCGGTTACGGCCATAGCGTCGGCAAATCGCTGGCGCTGGGTTACGTCGAAAAAGAGTGCGCTGGCGCAGCCAGTGGCTTCGAAATCGAAATCATCGGCGAGCGGCGCCCGGCGAGGCGGCTCGATGCGCCGATATTCGATCCCCAGGGATTGCGGATGCGTGGGTGACTATCCCGGCGAGGCAGTCGTTTCTGTGGGGCCGGGAACGCTGTCGGCGAAACGTGCGAGGTGTGGAGTCGCTGCTCCAAATTTCCCGTTCGTCGTCAGTCAGAAAGCCGCGCAGCGGCGAGGAAATTCAGATGGCGCGCCCGCGCGCGGCCTGTTCCGCGATCGCGGCGATGTCGGCGCGATCAATGCCGATGTCGCGCAATTCACGATCTGAATAGGCGGACAATTCGTTGATAACGTTCCAGTAAAGGCGGCGCTGCGTGAGCAAGCGCGTGATGAATGAAAGTTTCATGGGGCTTCTCTGTGTCTCGTTTGTCACGCCTCATCGCGGGAAGTTCCTCGATGCGGCTTACGGACCCTAAACGCCCCTCCTTAGACGGAACGAACCATGTCATGGTGCGTCGCACAAGTCAAGATCGCAGTGCAACAAGACATGTGAATTTTGCATGACAATTCCCGCATAGACTCGACTGGCTTTCAAGTCCGGGGCACTCGCGGTTTTTCCTTTCGGAAAAACCGGATGCATGTTAGCTTGCTGGATACAGGTTCATATTGGAGGCGTCCGCTGATCTGGCGCAACTTGGGATTGTGGGGTCGCGGCCAAGAGGCCAAAAAGCTTGCTGCTACGGGAGTTTTCCTTTTTTGGCTTACAAGCCATTGAAATTACAAGAAACCGCCAAGAGAAAGTTTGGAAAAGCTTGGCAAAAAGTTTGGAGAAATTTGGCAAATCGCTTGCGGAAACTTGACATTTGCTTGCAGAATCCTTGGACCTGCTTGACGGGAGCGGGTTGTAGGAAGACCGTTTGCGGAACCTAGATTGACAGCCGTACTCGCGGCCTTTAGAGACAGCCCGTCGGGCGCGATCCCTCATGGGGTCGCGTTTGTCGTTTGACGCACCCGCGGCCGCCGCCTCGCCTGGCGAACGGTCTGTCGGCGGAGGGGTTTTCCCCGACGCAGAGGAGGGCGCGTTCCTCAATCTGTCTCTTACTCCCAGAGGAACCGCGATGACCAAGCGCGCTGAAGCCAAGTACAAGATCGATCGCCGGATGGGCGAGAATATCTGGGGCCGTCCGAAAAGCCCCTTTAACAAACGCGAATACGGTCCCGGCCAGCACGGCCAGCGCCGCAAGGGCAAAGCCACCGACTTTGGCACCCAGCTCAAGGCCAAGCAGAAGGTCAAGGGCTATTATGGCAACATTTCCGAGCGCCAGTTCCATAAATATTATCAGGAAGCGCTGCGCCTCAAAGGCGATTCCAGCGCCAATCTGATCGGCCTGCTGGAGCGTCGCCTCGACGCGGTCGTCTATCGCGCCAAATTCGTCGCGACCGTGTTCGCCGCGCGCCAGTTCGTCAATCATGGGCATGTGCGCGTCAACGGCCGGCGCGTCAACATTCCCTCCTATCAGGTGCGGGTCGGCGATCTCATCGAGGTCAAGGAAGCCTCAAAGCAGCTCGCGGTGGTGCTCGAGGCGGCGGCCCTGGCCGAACGCGACGTGCCCGACTTCATCGAAGTCGATCATGCCAAAATGACCGCCAAGATGACCCGCGTGCCGGGACTGTCGGAAGTGCCGTACCCCACGCATATGGAGCCCAATCTGGTCATCGAATTCTATTCGCGCTGACCGGACGCGATACCTTCACATCCACTCAACCTTCAACGCCGGGTGAAGCTCGATCACGTTCGGCGCTGCGCCGGTTGCTCCATGGGCGCGGTCGAAGAAACCGACGCCGGTTATGCGCGCCAGCGTCGGGGTAATTGCCGTCTGGAACAGCGGCTGGATCGCGGCTGAGCCCGGCGGCGGGGTTGTGAAGGAAACCGCCGGCGCGGGGTTTTGCCGAAGCGGCGAAATCGACGCGCCCTGCGGCACCAGCTTGTCGTTCATCAGGCCAAAACTCGCAGGCGAAAGGTGGCGAACCAGCTTGTCGTCGATTGCCGCGCGCGCCTGTCCGATATTGTCGATCCAGGGACTGTCGCCGATAAACTGCGTCGTCGGCGTCGGAATTTCCGCCACCATTTGCTGGCCGCTGGGGCCTTGCAGCACGAGGTGATAGTCGCCGTCCTTTTCGTGCTTCAGCGCGATGATCTTGGCGACCATCCGCCAGATCGTGGCTTCGGCGACGCCGTTGCGGACGCTGGTGAATTCCGGCGGATCCTGAGCGGCGTCCTCCATGCCGGGCGGACGCGGCAGGCTGATCAATTCTTCCAGCGTCGTCTCGACGATGCCGGCGCCCAGGTCCTCGCCGTCGATGATATTCTTGCCGACCTTGGCGCGGTCGGGATCCTGACCGGTCTTGACCGGCCAGCGCTCCGTGCCGGGCGAGTCCGCCAATACTGGAGCCGACATCGCCCGCACGCCCGCGCCCGGCGCCAGTCCCGCCGCCGCCTTGATCTTGGCGGCCACATCGGCGCTGACAATTCCCAGTGTGTTGACGTCGGTGATCGCATCGCCATCGGCGCGCGGCGTGGGCGGCAAAGGGCGAGCCGCCATTGGCGCCGCCGGAGCCGCCGTGGCGATCGCGCCGGCCGCGGCTCCGGCTACAGCGCCAGCGCCGCCAGCGCGCCCGAACACGACAAAGCGCGGCAAAGCGGCGCCGTTCGAGGCGGCCGCGCCGCCCAGCATCGTGTAGCCGGTAGCGGCGAACATCTTGCGATCCGGATAGACTGCGCGCACCGTTAGATAGTCGCCCCATTCGCCGGCGTTATTGTTGGGATTGGGCACGGGCCCGGTGTCGCTCGCCGCGACAATCACGTCCTTGCGGGTCCCCGTGAGAATCCCAACGGCATGCGAGGGGAAGCGTGGCCCGCCGCCAATCATGTAGGAGATGCCGACTTCGCCATCCGTATTGGTCGACAATGCGCCGTAGCAGGTCGCCGAATCGGGATCGAAAACGTTGATATTGTCGATGAGCGTCAGGTTGGCGGCATCGATCTTGGCGATCTGGATGAAGGGGCGCGGCCGCTGGTTCGAACCGGCGTTGACGCCCCAAGCGAAATACAGATCGGTCCCCGCCAGAGTGGCGCCGGTGATGCGCGGATCGGCGCGATCGAGCCAGCTTCGTCCGTCCGGCGTGCGCGAGGGAAAGCCGCTGCCGCCGATCCAGCGCGCAACTCCGACGAGGTGAGAGACCGGCTCGGCGTCCGCCTCGTCCCAGGTAAAAACGTTGAGCGTGCTGGTGTCCTGATGCGCGGCGAAGAACGCTTTCGCTCCGCAATTCTGCGCGACGCGGAAGCTGTTCAGGTCGGGCGATACGAATTTCTGCATCGTCGGTGTGGCGCCACCGATCGAGTCGATGGCAATGCGCGCCACGGCGGCGCCTGCGGAATTGCCTTCGGGCGTGAAGATATTCGTGGTGACATAAAGCGAATTCGCGCCAACCGCGATGTCGGGAAAGTCGAGAAACTGCCCGGGAACGCCGAGGATTGCGGTGGTGATGTCGAACAACCGCCAATGTCCCGATCTGATTTCCGCGGTCGTGGCGAAGGCGAGGCGCTGGATGTTGTCAGCTTGCGGGCCCGCTTGCGGAGAATATTGGAGCAGCCAGACGAACGTGTCGATCGAGGCGATGTAATGGACGACCTGATCGCAGCAATAGACGAGATTGGGGGGATCGGGAAAGGCGTGGAATGGATCGAGGAACTCAAACGTCTGACCGCCGTCGAGCGAGCGGGCGGCGTACCAGTTGCCGGTGTAGAAGACGACATCGCCATTGATGGCGGTGCTCGGCTCGCCGACATTGGCTGCCAGTTGCTGGCGTCCGGGTTCGGGCAATTCGGTGTTGATCATGATCGTCAGGTCGTCGACGGCGGCCAGCGCGCCGAAAGCCCGGGAGGCGGCCGGAGCGAAAGCAGTTTGCCGCGTGACGCTGTGAAACTGGCGCTCCCGGCCCTCGAGCACGCGCGGCAGGATGCGCCGGGCGTGAACGTTTTCGCGGCGCTTGAACGGCGGCGGCGCCTCCATATAATGAACGCGAACAGGATCGGGTGAGGCCGAGTGCAGCCGGACGCCGTTTGCCGGCGTCTGGCGCGCTGCCGGCTTTCCCGCCGATTTGCGGCCGGGTTTTTTGGATGAAGGCTTCTTCATGACCTAGGCCTTTCCGCTTACGCGTCGCGCGGAGTGAATAGACCGACCTTCGCGATCGCAGCTCAAAACGCACACTGGAAGAAACACATGCGAAAACAAAAACCGGACAAAGCCGTCGCTCCGCAGATCCGGCTGGAAAGCGCCGGCCAAGTCGCGGTGACCTACAGCGCTGTCCCGCCCAAAGGCTCTGCGGCGAAGGTGATCCATCCGCGCCGCGCACTGCCCGAGGTTGCACCCGCGCCGACCACCGCGCCCTCTAAAAAGTAGGCTCGCTCCAACGTGGGAAGCGAAACGACGCGCTGGCCTGCGCGGTTGAGCCAAGTTGGACGTGCGCCGATGATCGCTTCAGGTGGACACTATCGATCGGTTTTCGGCGCCCTCGCCTCACGTGCGGCTGCCTGACGCCGCAGCAGGCTCAGAGTCGCCTGTCGGAGAACGGGAACCGCCGCGATCACAACAGCGCCCACGGCCAGGACGAACAGCCACTCGGTGGCGCCGTTGCCGCCGTCGGGGCTCACGCCAAACCAACTCTCGATCCAGCCCATGCGCCTCTCCTTGTTCGCGAGCAGTATGGCGACAGCCGATGCGTCGCAAAGCCGAGCATGCGAGCGTATCAAGGAAAGCACGTCCGCGCTCAGGCTTCATCATCCAAATGGATGATGAATGATGGTTTTTGCGTGACCGGCCATGCGGGAGGCCCGCCGGCAAGAGCGCAGGGTCCGACCGCTCGACCGAGCCGGGCCTTGTCCACGTTGCACGTCCCACCCGCTCATGTGATTGTTCATTCCTGCAGGCGCGCGCGGGGTCTTGATGGTCGGACGCAGCGCGGCAGACGAGTCGCAAATGTTCGTGAGGATTATTCGCGCAGTCTGGACAAGATTACAAAAGAGCGTGGAAATGTACGCTCGGTCGATCGAAGAATCGCAGGTTAAAAATATTGGGAGGGGCTAGCGTCATGGCGACCCAGCAAACCACAATAGCCGGCCGCATCCTGGTTGCCCCTTCCGTCATCCTGCTGTTTGCTTGGATGATTGTGCCGCTGTTGACGACGCTGTATTTCTCGACGCTGCGCTATTCGCTGCTCGACCCCGATAACATTAGCTTTGTCGCACTGCAGAACTATAGCTATTTTCTTACCGATCCGAACTTCTTCACGGCGCTCGTCAATACGTTGATTCTCGTCGGCTGGGTGTTGGTCATCAGCGTGGGCGGCGGCATTCTGGTGGCGCTTCTGATGGATCAGCCGATCTTCGGACAAAGCATCTTGCGCCTGATGGTGATCGCGCCGTTCTTCGTCATGCCGACCGTCAGCGCGCTCGTCTGGAAGAACATGATGATGAATCCGGTCTCAGGCCTGTTCGCCTGGATCGCCAAATCGCTCGGGCTACCCGCGATCGATTGGTTCACCAATTGGCCGATGCTCTCGGTGATCATCATCGTCTCATGGCAATGGCTGCCCTTCGCCAGTCTGATTATGCTGACGGCGCTGCAGTCGCTTGACGAAGAGCAGAAGGAAGCCGCCTCGCTCGACGGCGCGCGTCAGCTGCCGTTCTTCTTCTATATCGTTCTGCCGCATATCGCGCGGGCGATCACGGTCGTCATCCTGATCGAAACGATATTCCTGCTGAGCGTCTTTGCTGAGATTCTCGTCACGACGTCGGGCGGACCGGGCAACGCCACCACGAATATCGCCTTCCTGGTCTACAAACAGGCCCTGCTGGACTTTGACGTCGGCGGCGCGTCGGCCGGCGGCATTGTCGCAGTTATTCTCGCCAATATCGTCGCGTTCTTCCTGATGCGCATCGTCGGCCGGAATCTGGAGAGCTAAAGTCATGGCGCTGAAGCAAACGACCGGCAAACGCGTCGCGATGACGGCACTGGCATGGGCGGTCGGACTGCTTATCTTCTTCCCAATCCTGTGGACATTCTTGACGAGCTTCAAGAGCGAGCTCGATGCGTTCTCGGTCCCGCCAAAGTTCCTGTTCTTCCATTGGACCACGGAAAATTATTTCGAAGTGCAGTCGCGGTCGAACTATCTACTGTTTGCCTACAATTCGATCGTTCTTTCCGTCGGCGCCAATCTCGTTGCACTGCTCATCGCGGTGCCTGCGGCCTGGTCGATGGCCTTTGCGCCGACCAAGAGGACCAAAGATCTGCTGATGTGGATGCTGTCGACCAAGATGATGCCTGGCGTCGGCGTTCTCGTGCCGATCTACCTCATCTTTCGCAACCTGCATCTTCTGGATAATCGCCTGGGCATCGGATTCGTGCTGATGATGATGAACCTGCCGATCCTGATCTGGATGCTGTACACCTACTTCAAGGAAATACCGGTCGATATCCTCGAGGCCGCGCGCATGGATGGCGCCTCCCTCATGAGCGAGATCATTTACGTTCTGACGCCAATGGCGATTCCCGGCATCGCCTCGACGATGCTGCTGGCGATCATACTCTCTTGGAACGAGGCATTCTGGACGCTCAATCTCACGACTTCCAACGCCGCGCCGCTCACCGCCTTCATCGCGTCCTATTCGGCGCCCGAAGGACTGTTCTGGGCAAAGCTCTCCGCCGCATCGACGCTGGCGATCGCGCCGATACTCGTTCTCGGCTGGTTCTCGCAAAAGCAACTGGTGCGCGGCCTGACATTTGGCGCGGTGAAATAGGCCTCAAAGCCGAAGCGAAAGATCACGATCATGGGCAGCATCGAACTGAAGCAAGTGCGCAAGGATTTCGCCGGTGTGGCCGTGATCAACGGAGTCGATCTCAAGGTCGAGGACGGGGAATTCACTGTCTTCGTCGGACCTTCGGGCTGCGGCAAGTCGACTTTGCTGCGTTTGGTTGCTGGTCTTGAGGATATTTCCTCCGGCCAGATCCTTATTGACGGCAAGGATGTGAGCAACGTGGGGCCGGCTCAGCGCGGGCTGGCGATGGTGTTTCAGTCCTATGCGCTCTATCCGCATATGAGCGTACGCAACAACATCGCCTTTGCGCTGAAGATGGCCAAGCAGTCGCCAGAAATGATCGATCAGAAGGTCAAGAAGGCGGCAGCCATTCTCAATCTGACCGACTATCTCGACCGTAAGCCGCGCCAACTGTCGGGTGGGCAGCGCCAGCGCGTGGCGATCGGCCGCGCCATCGTGCGCGAGCCCAAAGCCTTCCTGTTCGACGAGCCGCTGTCTAATCTCGACGCTGCCTTGCGAGTCCAGATGCGGCTTGAAATCGGCGATCTTCATCAGAGCCTGAAGACGACGATGATCTACGTCACTCATGATCAGGTCGAGGCGATGACCATGGCCGACAAGATTGTCGTGCTTAACAAAGGCGCGGTGGCGCAAATCGGCTCGCCGCTCGATCTCTACAACAGGCCTGATGGACTGTTTGTCGCGAGCTTTATCGGTTCGCCCACCATGAACCTGGTGACGGGCCCGTCCGCCGCGCGGCGAGGCGCGGCGACGCTCGGCATCCGGCCAGAGCATATCGATTTGTCGACGACGGCGGGAGAATGGCCCGCCAAAGTGCGCCTCGCCGAGCATTTGGGGTCCGACACTTTTGTTTACGTCGAGGCGGATGGAATCGGGAAGATGACGGCGCGGCTCGAAGGGGAAGCGCAGGTTTCACCGGGGCAGCAGGTGTTCCTGACGCCGCAAGAGCAGCGGCTGCATCGATTCGACAAAGACGGAAACCGCATCGCCTGACGGCGGCGGGCCGCGTCCGGCTCGATATGCGGTGGGCAAGCAGGAAAGGCTTCGCTATCGCCCGTTGCGAAGGCTTAGCGAAGCCTTGCGAAACGCTTGCGAAGCCTAGCGAAGCCGTTGCGAAACCCTTGCGAAGCGTTTGCGAAATGAAATCGCTTCGCAAGCGAAATGCCAAGTCGTTGATATCATTGGTTCGCCAAATATGAGGTTTTCACGGATTGAACAATTTCAACGGTTTAGCACCCAGCTCCACCGGCACCCCAGCGATTTCGCGTTTCGCAGATACTTCCAGCTCCTTTCCCGAAAGCGGCAGGCGACCGCCGCGTTTCTTCAGTCGGAGCCTCTACTATCTTCGACAAAAGAGAAAGTGTCACGAAATTGCTTGACCGATCAAATCGACCAGCGCTGCTGGGTCTCTATGCGCCGCGCGATGCCGGTTCGTGGTCTGCGACCGACATGGAATTGCCGCGCCAGACGAAGTCGTCGCTCGCCCCCGCCTGCGCCCACAGGACGGGCAGCGCGATATCCCGGGCGATCCAGGCGAGCGGCGAGCGCAGGCTCAACTGCCAGCCCGAGGCATAGGCGAGCACAGCCTCCGGCCCATACCAGCCGAGCGCAGCGAGAGCCATCGCGACCGGGGCCTCGAGGCCCCACGTCGGCGCCGCCAGCAGCGACGCTCCGATCGCGAAAATCCCGCTGGTTAGCAGTTCGGGAGCAAAGTGCAGTGGAAACGTTGCGCGCCTCAGCCGCGCCCAGCGCACCTGCCGTCCCCAAACCTCATTCCACCGCCGCGGCCCGAGAGGTTGATGGAAAGGGCCGTTGACAAGGTGCGCGCTGAGCTGAGCTTTGTGAACTAACTTTGTCGCTGCCGCGTCCTCGGCGATTTCAGAGCCCAGCGCCTCGATGCCGCCAGCAGCTTCAAGCACGGCGCGCCGCCACAGCATCGTCTTACCCTGCGCAAATCCTAAGCCAACCGCCTCGGCGGCGTATTGCCAGCGCGCCTGGTAGGTGTTGAGAAATGCGCATTCTATTTCGGCTGCGAAAGTCTCGGGCGCGGAGCCGATTGGCGGCGAGCACACGACGCCGGTGTTGCGGCGCCAGCGCGCCAGCAGCCGCTGGATATAGTCCTTGGGCATGAGCACGTTCGAATCCGCAACGATGATCCACGCGTTCGCCGCCGCCTTCCACCCTTTGACAAGATTATTGAGCTTTGGGTTGGCTGTCGGTCGATCGTCGCCAATCAGAAGGCGCGCCGGAACCTGGGGATTGTCGGCGATAACACGGCGGACGAGCGGGGCGACCGGATCGCCGCCATCGGCGAGACAAAATACGATTTCATAGTCTGGGTAATCCAGCGCAAAAATCGAAGTGAGGGTCTCGCGCGAGAAGGCGTCAATGCCGCAAAGCGGCTGGACGATGCTTACGGCCGGTCCGCCCCTCGGAGCCGCCATAAGGATTTTGGGTTTGGCGCAACGGCGGAGCGCGAGCAACGCACTCAACATTTGCACGCCGACACAGGTCAGGCAAAAAGCGGCGGCAAAATGGGTGACGGTCATAAATCTCCCGGCGGCTCTGATTCGACGCGGCATGTTGCGGCACAACCGCGACGCTTCTATGAAGGCGCATGCTCAACCCGCCCGTCGTCCGGTTCGCGCCCTCGCCCACCGGCTTCATCCACATCGGCAACGCCCGAACCGCGCTCCTGAACTGGCTCTTCGCGGTTCGCCACGGGGGTCGCTTCATATTGCGCTTTGATGATACCGATATCGAACGATCACGGCAGGAATATGCAGAGTCGATCGAAGTCGACCTCGCCTGGCTCGGCATTACTCCAGACGCGAAATATCGGCAATCCGAGCGCATGGCGATCTATGACGCCGCCGCAGAAAAGTTGCGCGCGATGGGCAGGCTCTATCCTGCCTACGAAACGCCGGAGGAATTGGATCGCCGTCGAAAACGCCAGCATGCGCTCGGCCGACCGCCAATCTATGATCGCGCGGCCTTGCTCCTCAGCGAGACGGAGCGAGCCGCATTGGAAGCGCAGGGCCGCCGTCCGCACTGGCGGTTTCGGCTTGAGGCTGTGAATATCGCCTGGGACGATCTTGTGCGCGGGCCGAGCCATATCGATTGCGCCTCACTTTCAGACCCCGTGCTCGTGCGCGAGGATAGCAGCTATCTCTACACGCTGCCCTCGGTCGTCGATGATATCGATCTTGGCGTCACGCATGTCCTGCGCGGAGAAGATCACGTCACCAACACGGCGGTGCAAATCCAGATATTCGAAGCGCTGGCTGGCGCCGCGCCGTTGTTCGGTCACCACAATCTTTTGACCAATGCGAGCGGCGAGGGTTTGTCCAAGCGGACCGGCGCCTTGTCGATTTCATCGCTACGCGCCAGCGGCGTCGAAGCGCTGGCGGTCGCCGCGCTCGCGGTGTTGGTTGGTTCAGCCGAGTCCGTGCGGCCCGTCACGGCTCTGGGCGAACTCGCGCAGACTCTCGAACTTTCGCATCTGTCGCGCGGCGCCGCGCGTTTCGATGAAAAGGAATTGCGCGCTCTGTCGGCGCGCACGCTGCATGCGCTTCCCTTCCTACTGGTGCGCGAGCGTCTTGCGGCGCTTGGGGTCGAGGGGGCGGAGGCCGAGACATTCTGGAACGTTGTGCGAGGCAACCTTGGCGAGCTTGCCGAGGTTGCTTACTGGTGGTCGGTGGCGTTTGGCGAAATCGAACCGCTTGTAGAAGAACCAGAGTTTCTGCAGCAGGCTGCGGCGTGCTTGCCACTGGAACCGTGGGATGCTGCAACCTGGACCGAATGGACGTCGGCGCTCAAGGCGCAGACGGGGCGAAAGGGTCGAGCGCTATTTCATCCATTGCGTCTGGCGCTGACCGGGCGTGAGGCGGGCCCGGAGTTGGCGGCGCTGTTGCCGCTGATTGGGCGCGTCAAAGCATTGGATCGATTATCCGCACGCGCCGCTTGACGCCATCAGGTCCCACGATTTCGCGCATCTGGCCCTTGTCGGTGGTCAATCGCGGACCGGCGCCTGCGTCGCCGGCGGCTATTCCGGATGCCTCCCGGCTGATTGATCCCGCCTGCTTCTCCAGCTGATCCGGGGACACCGGATCGGCGGTGGACTTCGCCGTCTCCAGCACCGGTTTTGAGATCTTGGCTTTGGGGTCGATCTTGGGACGAGAGAGCTCCACGGATTTCTCCGGTGTTACGATGATGTCGTGGCGCTGGCTTCCCAGCATCTGCTCCGCGTTGGCGAGCGCCTCGGCCCAGCTCTGCCCGCGCTTGCGGCAGGAACAGCTCGAATCGAACGTCTGGCGATACTTCAGCGCATTCGGCGAGTCCATGTACGGCGTGCCAGTGATCGACACCGCCTGCTCGATATCGGCAGAAGGCGAATATGTGTAAAGGCTGACCTCGGCGTTGGGACAAAGCGCCGAACACATCTGCTGGAGGCTATCGAACCGACCGCCGCCGGCGGAATAAGAAACCGGGAAAAAGCTGCCGTCGCAGGTGCGCACGCAGACTGCTTTGGAGCCCGAGCGCGCGCCGTCATTCTGTTCGGGAGTGTCGGGCGATATTGGCTCCAGCGTCGTGTCGCCGTACTGCGGCTGCGGAGGCGGATTGCCGAAGATGGCGTCGAAAATATTAGGTTGGCGTCCGCCGTTGACACATTGCGCGTTGTATCGCGCCAGCAGTTCGCCGCGCCCACCGGCGCCGCCGCCGGCGCGCGATTGCAATTCGCTCAGATTCGCCTGCATCCGCCCGATCTGGGCGTTGAGTTCTCCACATTGGGGGGGAGGGGAACTGCCAAAGAACAGGAACTTATGATTCTCGCAGCCGATGGAGCGCGCATAGCCCACGGTGCGGTCGAGTTCGCCGCGCTGCTTCTGCGCCGCCGCCTGATAGCGATCGCTTTGACCGTTCCGTGTGGCCTCGGCGATCGCCTGTTGAAGCCGCGAACATTCGGCGCTTTGCGCCAGAGTCTGCCGACCGTCCAGAAAATCGACGCCGAGAGCCAGCAACGTGGCCAGAAGCAAAGCCGAAAATCCCCACCCCTTGCCAGCTGAGTTGGGCGTTGGGGGCGAGAAATGCCCGTGGGATTTTTGCGTTTGCGCCATTGCTCTGGGAAACGTCCACTCGCCTTGGTTATAACGACGCAACGACCAGAAGCCCGACAACCAATTGGCGGATTTTCCCGAAATAGTCGGGCTACAACAAGGCGCCTCCGGCGCCTGTCCAGTTCGGCCGATGTTTTAATGTAAAAATTGCATCGACGCCATAGGGGAAGCCTTCGAAGGAGGCTTTCAATGAGCCGCGGTCGGCTGGCCCAATGGGGCGCGATCGCGCATAATCCAGGCATGTCTGAAGCCAGTTCCGCCGGCGACAATGCGCTGCCATTATCCGTTACCGAACTCTCGAGCGCCCTCAAGCGCACGATCGAGGATCGTTTCAGCTATGTTCGCGTGCGCGGTGAAATCTCCAACTATCGCGGACCGCACTCTTCCGGCCATGTCTATTTCTGCCTCAAGGACCAGGGCGCGCGCATTGATGCGGTCATCTGGAAGATGACGTTTTCGCGCATGCGCGTGCGCCCGGAAGAAGGCCTCGAGGTCATCGCGACGGGCAGGATCACCACATTCCCCGGCAAGTCGGCCTATCAGATCATTGTCGAGGCGATGGAGCCGGCGGGGGTCGGCGCGCTCATGGCGCTGCTCGAGGCCAGGCGCGCGAAGCTGGCGGGCGAAGGACTGTTCGCCGCGGGACGCAAGCAATCGCTGCCCTATCTGCCGCGGACAATCGGCGTGGTGACTTCGCCGACTGGAGCCGTCATCCGCGATATTCTGCACCGCCTCGCCGACCGTTTGCCGGTGCATGTGATTGTCTGGCCAGCGCGTGTGCAGGGCGAAACATCCGCAGTGGAAGTCGCCGCCGCGATCCGCGGCTTTAACGCTCTTGCGCCAGGCGGCTTCATCGAGCGGCCGGATGTGCTGATCGTCGCGCGTGGTGGCGGATCGCTGGAAGATCTGTGGAGCTTCAATGAGGAGGTCGTTGTCCGCGCCGCGGCGGAGAGTGCGATCCCGCTGATTTCCGCTGTCGGCCATGAAACCGACTGGACCCTGCTTGATCACGTCGCCGATGTGCGGGCGCCGACGCCCACCGCGGCCGCGGAGCTCAGCGTACCCGTGCGGGCGGAACTGCTCGCCTCGCTTGCGGGGCTTGGCGGACGATTAGCCGGCGCCGCGCGTCGGACTGGCGAGCACAAGCGCGCCCAACTGCGGGCGTCGTTGCGAGCGCTGGCTTCCGGCGAGGAGATTCTCGCTGGGCCGCGGCAAAGGCTCGATCGCGCTGCAACAGCTTTGGCGAATAAGGCGAGCGCGGGTTTGCGCGAACGCGCCATTGTGCTTGGGCGGCTTTCGGCCGGCCTTGGCCGGCACACGCCGGCGGCCCAGGTCGCCGGCGCCCGAGCGCGGCTGAATGGCATGGGCAGGAGTTTGGCGCGCGCTGCCGAGACCGACCGCTTGCGTCGCCGCGAGCGCCTCGCACGGCTGTCGGGGCGATTGCAGGCGGCGGCGGATGTCACGGCGCGACAGCGTGCGCAATATCCCCAGCGCGTCGATCTGGCGTCGTCGAGGCTGCGTCGCGCGATCGCGGCCGGCGTCGCGCAAAAGCGGACGCGGCTCGACGCCGCCATGCAATTGGCCGGCGCGCTGAGCTATCGCAGCGTGCTGGAGCGCGGCTTTGCGCTGGTGCGCGACTCGCGCGGAGAGCCGGTGCGCCGCGCCGCTTCTCTTGCCGCCGGGCAGGCGATCCGCGTCCAATTCGCCGATGACGAGATCAGCGCCGAGGTTGGCGACGCGAGCGCCCCGGCGCCGGAAAAGACCCGCGCCGGGCGAACGAGACGCGGTGGCGGACCGGCGCAGGGCTCGCTGTTCTAGGGGGCGACGGCCCAAGCTGGTTGGGCGCCCATTTTGGGGTGATTATCTAGTTGACAAATGTTCGTCTACTGGTATTATCGGGTCTTAGGAGAGACCCCGATGAACGCCGACATTCAAGCCCCTGCTTTCACAGACGATGAAACCGCCCGCGAGGCCATGGAAAAGGTTTTGTGGCCTCACGGCCCCGTCTGCCCGCATTGCGGAGCAATGGACAAACTCGGGAAAGTCGAAGGCAAATCGGCGCGCGCTGGCCTGTATTATTGCGGACATTGCAAAGCACAGTTCACGGTCACGGTCGGAACGATCTTCGAGCGTTCAAAAGTTCCATTGTCCAAATGGTGGTTCGCCGTTCATCTTTTGGCGTCTGGCAAAAAGGGCGTTTCCTCGCATCAAATCGGCCGCATGCTTGGCGTGAGCTATCAGACCGCTTGGTTTATGACGCATCGTATTCGCGAGGCCATGTCCAGCGGCGGATTGCCTCCAATGGGCGGCGAAGGCGAGATCGTCGAGATTGACGAAACTTATATTGGAACGAAAGAAGGCGTCGCTAAATCACGCGCTGGCGGCTCACATAAGAATGCCGTTTTGACATTGGTTGAACGCGGCGGCTCGGCTCGCTCGTTTCACGTCGAGAGCGTTTCTAAGGCCGATATTCTTCCGATCATCAAAGCCAATGTTGATAAAAAGTCACGCCTTATGACGGACGAAGCGAACCGCTATACGCATCTAGGCAAAGAGTTCGCGTCGCATCAGTCGGTCGATCATTCGCGCGATGAATATGCCTACTATGACAAAATGTCGGACACGATGGTCGGGACAAATACGGTTGAAGGCTTCTACTCAATTTTCAAGCGCGGCATGAAAGGCGTCTATCAGCATTGCGGCGAAAAGCATCTACACCGCTACCTTGCTGAGTTCGATTTCCGTTATTCAAACCGCGCCAAGCTGGGCGTGAACGACGCGCTGCGCGCCGCGAAGATCGTTGCTGGAGCCAAGGGCAAGCGTCTGATGTATCGACGGCCTGACGAAGGCACTGTCGCCTAATCGCCGCCCGTGGAAGTTCTAGCGTGCTGGCGTTCGGCTTCTCGCCGTCGCCGCTGAGCTTCTCCCTTCGGGGTTGCCGGTCTTGGCGTCGCCTTCTGCTGCTCGGGCGGCATTCGCAGAAGGCGCGCCATGATTTCCTGTTCCCTCTCGGAAACGCCAGCAAGCGGGTCTGAGTTGCTCATAGAGGTCTTTCTACCATGGCAAAGCCCCATATTCCAAGCATGGCCGATATCAAGTCCCTCGCGAATGAAGAAATTCGTTTCTATGCCTTAGCTGGCGCGATCATGAGTTTGGCCGCTGGATTAGAGCTTTCATATTTTGATCTATTTGAACGTGTTACCAAGATCAATCGAGATACCGCCGCCCGTTTCTTCTATTTGATCATGAATGCATCAACGCATCGCGACATGGCCAATGTCGCAGTTTCGGATGCGTTAGTTGGCAATCCCTTACTCGCTGAGTGGACAGCGTTATATAAGCGCATTGTCACGATTACAGGGCAAAGCAGTGACAGGAATCTATTAGGACACGCCGTAATCCGCCAGGATATTCGGGTTAAACAGGGCCCCATTATGTCAAGCGGATTTTTAGGGCTGACGGAGACAACAATCAGTTATCATGTCGAGCAAGATGCTGCATTACTTCTCTCTGGACGCCACAAAGCAAGGACTGTCGATTTCGATTCTCTCTCTATCTATTGTGATGAGCTTATTGCGGTTCTAAGTGATCTCGATGTTTTTCTCGGCAAGCTTCCATAACCCTTGCTGCGACTTTTTCTGCAAGAATTTGGCGCAAATCATCACACATCCGCACCCAAAGGGCGTCTGCTATCTCATCAATCAATTCCAGATCAGCTTCGCTGATCGCCGGCCTGTCACGCGCCGCCGATACTACACGTTGTTGAGCGTTTGTCATCTAGATAATCGCCCATTTTGGTATGCCTTTGAGCGTGATCAACGGTTTGCGCGACGAATGTCCGCCGCAGGCCGAGGCTCGCAGAGGGCATAAATACATATTTTATGTGTATTTATGGCCTCGATAGCTTCCGTCGCGCCGCCGCGCACAACCCTCCGCCGAGCCATAGGCCGGAAACGCACAACCCACCGGCGGCGTCGCATCGCGCCCGTCGCGTTGCGCGCAAAGGGCCGCTTGACGGCAGCTTTAGCGTGCGCTCCGCAAGCATTTGTGCTAGCGTTTATATTGGTTCGCTTATCGTCAGTTCATGAGGGTCGCGTGTTGCGGCCGCCATCGTCCCGATGGTCAACTGGTTTGATTCCAATTGCAGGGAGGGCGTCCATGGCCAGAGGAACGCGCGTAGCGGCTGAAGCCGTTGGTTTCGATGCTCCAGTCAAGGACGAAACCCTGTATCGCGTGCGCGTCGATTTGAGCCCGCACGAGACAGTTGGAATTCTCGGCTCCTTTCATCTCGACTACTGCTGCATGCCGCAGGAGCGCGCGCCCGAGCCCGGTCGCCGGCGGCTGCACGCCTATGCGTCTGGCGCGACGGTTGCGGCGATGCGCAAGGCTGGGCGCCGGGTCGAGGTCATGGCCGATGCGCACGCCGAAGGTCGGCGCATGCAGAAACTCATCGCGGGCGGCGCGGATCGCTTTCGCGGCGGCAAACAAGGGCCGGAGGGCGTCGGCACGCTGATTTAGAGCAACCCGGGAGGGGACAATGGCCACGATCATGTCGACGGCCGAGATCGAGTCGGCCCTGGTGTTCTTCGAGACCACGTATCCCGCCCTGTGCCATCGCGTCGAACTGCCCAACAAGACGATTGAGAACCGCACCTGCCACGCCTTGCACCTGGGCCTGCCGAACGCGCCCGATCATGCGGCGGGCCTCGTCATCGGCGGCGTGCATGCGCGCGAATGGGGCGGGCCGGATATCGTCGTGAACTTTGCCGGCGATCTTCTGCGCGCCTATTCAAATGCCAAAGGTTTGCAATATGGCGGCCAGCCGTTCTCGGCCGCGGATATCAAGCAGATTTTCGAGCAGACAACGCTTGTCGTTTTCCCCTGCGTCAACCCCGATGGCGTGGAATACAGCCACAACACCGTCGCGCTCTGGCGCAAGAACCGCAACGCCGCCTCCTCGGGAGGACAGGCCAATCGGATCGGCGTCGACATCAATCGCAATTATGATTTCTTGTGGGACTACAAGCGCTATTTCGATTCCGCCGCCTGGGCGACGAGCCTTGCCTCCGACGATCCGTCGATCGAGACCTTTCATGGCGCCGCGCCTTTCTCGGAGCCGGAGACGCGCAACGTCAAGTGGCTGATGGATACCTATCCGAGCCTGAACATGTTTCTCGATCTGCACTCCTATACCGGCGACGTGCTCTACAACTGGGGTGACGACGACAATCAGAACACCGACCCAAGCTTGAATTTCCTCAATGCGGCTTTCGATGGACAGCGCGGGATTTTGAACTCGGGGTACGGCGAATTCATTCCTCACGGCGATGAACTCGTATCGGTGGGCGCGGCCAACGCCATCCGCGACGCGATGGATGCGACGCGCGGCCGGTCCTACGAAGCGAAACAGGGCGTCGGCCTCTATCCAACTGCGGGCACCAGCGACGACTATGCTTTCTCGCGCCACCTCGCGCAGCCCGGCCTGGCGAAGATTCATGGTTTCGTGGTCGAGTTCAATTTCGCCAGCGACGGGCCTGCCGCCCATCCTCCTACCGATCCGTTCCTCGCCACGGCCGATCCCGCACTCCTCGATCAAACCCTGCTCGAAGTCATTCCGGGCCTCATCGCCTTCGCCCTGCAGGTCAAGCGCATCACGCTACCCCCGCTGCACTTCGTGCCGTCGCAATATCTCAACATCGTCTACATGAACCCGGTCACGGGCGAGATTTGGTACATTGGCGGCGATGGAAAGATCCACAAAACGCCGCCGATTCCCGATCCCTATCGCACGCTTGCCGGCAACGAGATCTGGCGACTTGTCGGCGCCTATGAGTCTCTGGCCAAACTGCCGGGCGAGGCTGGAGACGTCGCCCGCGACGGAATCCTCAGAAGCATTCAGTTGGTAGCGGCGGGAGCCATGAGGCCCGTCAAAGCCTGAGCTCTGCCCAGACGGCTTGCGGTCGTCGAGGAACGTTGATCACGCTGCGGCCACCGACCGAACCCGCCCGCTCTGCGAGCGAGACGGCGCTGATCCCAACGACCTGTCAGGCCGCCACCGTCTCCCTCTCGCGAACCCCTGCCGGGCTCAGACTTCCGGCGAGCCACTGGCGCAGAAACGCGCGCGACCATTTCGCCACTGGCGCGTCGTGGCGGAGCCAGCCGTCGAGGTGAAGCTGGCGCGGCTGGGCGCCGGGCAGCGTCAGGCGTTCGTGGCCCTTGGCCGTCCAACGGCACATCATCTGGTAGGTCACTTCGGGATGAAACTGCAGGCCAACCGCGCTTTCGCCGTAGCGATAGGCTTGGGCGGGAAAATCGGCGCCGCCGCTTGCCAGCAATTCAGCGCCGTCGGGCAATTCGAACCCATCGAAATGCCATTGATAAACATGCCGCGGGAACGGCGCGGCGCAAAGGGCGTCAGCCTCGGCTTCCGGCTTGATCGGGAAATAGCCGAGCTCGCCGCGCCGGTCGGGATGACTGAAGACTTTGGCGCCGAGCGTTCTGGCAAGCATCTGGGCGCCCAAACAGATGCCGAGCACCGGCTTGTTCTCGCGCAGCGGCGTCTCGAGCCAGCTGATCTCCCGATTGATCCACTCGCACTCGTCGTTGGCGCACATCGGACCGCCAAAGACGATGACGCCATCATGCTGGTTCAGCGTCGCGGGCAGCGGCTCATCGAGACTCGGGCGACGGATGTCGAGTTGCACGCCGGCCGCGTGCAGGTAGCAGCCGATCCGGCCCGGCGTCGAATGCGCCTGATGCAGGATCGCCAGAACCTTGGGGAGCTGTTTGCGCTCCGCCGTATTCGCCTCGCCGTTCGCCATCATCGGCACAAGTTTCACCAACAGAACCGCGGCGAACAATTCACCGCGCCATCGCGTAAAGCTTCCTCGCACGTGGTTAATTTTCTGACAGCGCCGCTCGAAACCCGCAGCCGACAGTTCTTCGGAACTTCCTCAAGCGGGCCGGGGACGCTACGAAACCCTCAAGCAAGTATCGCGCCATATCGTTTACGGTCCGCCCTGCGACGATGAGACTTTTTCAGTCACCGCTTTCGTCAGCTCGGCCGAGATCTCGCCGTCGCGGATCATGAGAAACGTTCCCGACCAGTTTCCCGGCACGGTCCAGCGGCCCTCGATCTCTGTGCCCTCCGCGTTCACGACGCCCTCATAGGCAACGCTGTCGTAGGCGCGGAATGCGCCGTCGTAGAGCTTGAGGAACCTGACCGAAGATCCCGATCGCCTCCCCTGCAGGATGGCGGTGAGCGTGCGGCCGCGAGCCTCGCGGTTTGTCGCGACTTCCTCCGTCGCGCCGGTCAGCCAGGAGCCGGTTTCGGTCAGATCGGCGGTAAAAGGCACGGGCGCGCGGTTGATCGGATAGCTGTAGAGCCCGCGCCAGAATCCCGTCAGGTCGAAATTGCCCCCGCCAACGCGCTTCGTCATGCTGAACTCGATACCGCCAACTGCCTTCTTCCGGCCGGGAACGATAGAAGAGACGCGTTATCAAGTCGTCAATTCAGGCAATCCTTGCTGTCGGACATCGTCTTGTAGGTCGGTTCGCCGATGCCAAAGAATGAGCTCCAGTAGGAGTCCACCGCCGCGCTCTGCCTGATCGCCAGCGCCCGCTCGAAGATGACGCAGCGCAGGACCTCGTTGGTGCGGTAGATCGCGTCGAGCCGCTTATAGGCGTCGGAAACCAGCGCCTTGCGCGCCGCAGGATCGAGAGAGGGTGGGGCGCCGTTCGACGTGTCCACCACTTTCTCCAGCGCGTCCTTGGTCAGCGCATTGCAATGATTGACGAGTTCGAGCGTCACCCGCGCCGAGCCGCCATCGAGACCCGCAGGCCCGCCAGCGCCATAGGCGTAAGCGCTGCAATCGAACGGCCAGACCAGTTTGAGTTGTTCGCGCGAGTCCTGCCCGAACGGCGTGTCGACATAGAAGGCGACATCGCGCGCGACATTGGTATAGCGGATCGCCCAGTCGCGCTCGGCGCCGGCGAATTCGTCGTGGGCGCCCTTCCATTCGTCGGGAGACGCCTCGCGCTCGATCGCCCGCGTCATCCGATAGGTCGCGTGCCAGCGCGCGTTGATGAGATCGGACGCGCCCTGATAGGCGGTCAGCGCGTTTTGCACGTCCTTGTCGATCTTGGCGACGCGGTTTTGCCAAGCCCAGCCGCGCTGCTGGATCCAGGTCGTCACCGTGCCGCCGAGCACGCCTGTGAGGATAAAGCCGAGCAAAGCGATGATGACTTTTTCGCGGAAGGAGTCGTCTTTGGGCGCGGCGGGGGGCTTTATCGACATGCAAACGGTCTCGCGTGATTCGGAGAATGGAATCAAACGCCCGCTTGGGGCTATTTGGGGGCGTCTGTTATGATCATCCTCGCCGACGTCAGGAAGGCGCGCGGGCCATGAGGGATTTGACCCTGCAAATTCAAAGTCTCGATTCCTTTTCCGAAGGCGCGTTGGACGCGGGGCGCCGCCTCGACAAGGGTCAGCGCACGGTCGCCAAGGGCAAGCTCGCGTTCGAGAGCCTGGATGGCTTGCTCAAGCTGTTGACGAGCAATCGATGGGCGCTGTTGTCGACGCTTCGCAAACAAGGACCCAGCTCCATTCGCGCCCTGGCAAAGGCGCTGGCCCGTGACTATCGCGGCGTGCACGCGGATGTCGCCGCGCTCATCGAGGCCGGCCTGATTGTGCGCGACGAGGGGGCGCGGATCAGCGTTCCTTGGGCGCGCATCACCGCGCAGATGGATCTCGACGCGGCGGCCTGACGGCTGTGGAGCCTTGCCGCGGTGACGCGGCTCGCGGCTGAACGGGCGCGGGATCGCGTTGTTGACACCGCCGCCGCTTCGTCCCACATTCCAAGTCTAACTCGAGGGGCGCCCGAAAGGGCTGAGACGGCGGATCGGCCGAACCCTTTGAACCTGATCCGGGTCATGCCGGCGAAGGGACGAGGTCCGGGCGCCCAAACACAGCGCCGCCCAGCTTCCCCCAACAGCCCGGCATCGCCCTCCGCGGAGGATGTCGATGAACGAGCATGCCAAGGCCAACAAGTTCCAGGGCGCGCCGCAAAGCGTGACGACCGGTCCGATCGCCGGCTCGCGCAAGATTTACGCGTCTCCAAAGGGCCATCCCGATATCCGCGTCCCCTTGCGCGAAATCAGCCTGAGCGATCCGCTGGAGCCGCCGGTTCGCGTGTATGATCCCTCGGGGCCCTACACCGAAGATAATGTGCGCATCGATCTGGCGGTTGGGCTCCCGCCTGTTCGCGAGGCGTGGGTGGCGGCGCGCGGCTATGCGTCTGTTTCGGGCCGCGCGATCAAACCGGAAGACAACGGCAATGTGTCGAGCGAGCGCCTGGCGCCGCTATGCCCGGCGACGCGCGTGCTGCGCGCGGGCGCCGATGGCCAGATGGTCACGCAGTATGAATTCGCCCGCGCCGGCATCATCACGCAGGAGATGATCTACGTTGCGCATCGGGAGAATCTGGCCCGCGAGGCGGCGCTGGCCAATGCGGGCGCGACGCTGGCGGATGGCGAGAGTTTTGGCGCGGACATACCGGCGTTTGTGACGCCCGAATTCGTGCGCGGCGAAGTGGCGCGCGGGCGCGCCATCATCCCCGCCAACATCAACCATCTCGAACTCGAGCCGATGGCGATTGGGCGCAACTTCCTCGTCAAGGTCAACGCCAATATTGGCAACTCCGCCGTCAGCTCCGGCGTCGCGGAGGAAGTGGAGAAGCTGGTCTGGGCGACCCGATGGGGCGCCGATACGGTGATGGATCTCTCGACCGGGCGCAACATCCACAACATCCGCTCCTGGATTATCCGCAATTCGCCGGTGCCGATCGGAACGGTGCCGATCTATCAGGCGCTGGAGAAGGTCGACGGCGATCCGCTGAAACTCGACTGGTCGGTGTTCAAGGATACGTTGATCGAACAGGCGGAGCAGGGCGTCGATTATTTCACCATCCATGCCGGCGTGCGTCTCGCGCATGTGCCGCTCACCGCCAGGCGCGTCACCGGCATCGTTTCGCGCGGCGGCTCGATCATGGCGCGCTGGTGCCTCGCGGGGCATCGCGAGAGTTTCCTCTACGAGCGCTTCGACGAGATTTGCGACATCATGCGCAAGTACGACGTGTCGTTCTCGCTCGGCGACGGCCTGCGCCCCGGCTCGATCGCCGACGCCAACGACGCCGCGCAATTCGCCGAGCTCGAAACATTGGGCGAACTCACCAAGATCGCCTGGGCCAAGGGCTGCCAGGTGATGATCGAGGGCCCGGGCCACGTGCCGATGCACAAGATCAAGGTCAACATGACCAAGCAGCTCGCCGAATGCGGCGAAGCGCCGTTCTATACGCTGGGGCCGCTGACGACCGATATCGCGCCAGGTTACGACCACATCACCTCAGGGATCGGCGCGGCGATGATCGGCTGGTTCGGCACTGCGATGCTTTGCTATGTTACGCCGAAGGAACATCTGGGCCTCCCCGATCGCAACGACGTGAAGACCGGCGTCATCACGTATCGCATCGCCGCCCACGCCGCTGACCTCGCCAAGGGCCATCCCGCCGCGCAAATCCGCGACGACGCTGTGTCGCGCGCGCGATTTGATTTCCGCTGGGAGGACCAGTTCAACCTTTCGCTCGATCCCGACACCGCGCGCGCCTATCACGACGCAACGCTGCCGAAGGATTCCCACAAGGTCGCGCATTTCTGCTCGATGTGCGGGCCCAAATTCTGCTCGATGAAAATCACCCAGGACTTGCGCAAGGAGGCGGAGGCGATGGCAGGGATGGAGGCCAAGTCGCGCGAATTCGTCGAGCAAGGCGGCGCGCTTTACGTGCCGGCGGCGGAGTAGGCGACGGTGATGCGGTCATCAGGCCAAGCGCAGGTGGTGCGAACCCCTTCTCCCCTTGCGGGAGAAGGTGGCGCGCGTAGCGCGTCGGATGAGGGGTTGCTTCAAGCAAGAGCGATGAATCTGACGCGGCCGCGAATCTCGACCAACCGACCCCTCATCCGTCGGCTTTGCCGACACCTTCTCCCGCAAGGGGAGAAGGGACGCGCGTGGGGCGTTGAGATTCCCTATTGCGGGCCATTGACATGAACGTCCTTCGACAAGCGGTGGACGTTACCGTCATCGGCGCCGGCGTCGCTGGCCTGACGGCGGCGCTCGAGCTCAGCGAGCGCGGCGCTGACGTGCGTATCGTCGAGCGCGCCGCGCACCTGGGCGAGAGCGCCTGCTCATGGTGCGCCGGCGGCATGCTGGCGCCCTATTGCGAGGGCGAGAGCGCGCCGGCAGACGTCGTCGCGCTCGGCGCTGGGGCGATCGACTGGTGGGCGCGGCGCGTTCCCGGCGTCGCGCGCAACGGCACGCTGGTATTGGCGCCGGCCCGCGACGCCGGCGAAGTCGAGCGCTTCGCCGCGCGCACGCAGGGCTGGCGGCGCCTCGACGAGATTGGAATCGCCGAGCTGGAACCGGATCTCGCCGGGCGATTCCGTAGCGGATTGTTCTTCGCCGAAGAGGGCCATCTCGACCCTCGCGCCGCGCTTGGCGCCTTGCGCGACAAATTAGCCGGGCGCGGCGTCGACATAGAATATGGCGTCGATGGAGCGATCGCTGGCGATGCCGCCACGCTTGATTGCCGCGGATTCGCCGCGCGAGATGTGCTGACGGACCTGCGCGGCGTGCGCGGCGAGATGCTGATCCTGCGCACGCGGGAGATTTCTTTCTCGCGCCCGGTGCGTTTTCTGCATCCGCGCATTCCCCTCTACGTGACGCCGCGTGCGGATGGCCTCTTCATGGTCGGCGCGACGATGATCGAAAGCGCCGCCAAAGGCCCGGTGACAGCGCGCTCAACGATCGAGCTGTTGAGCGCCGCCTATGCCCTGCATCCGGCGTTCGGCGAGGCGGAAATTGTGGAAATGCGCGCTGACGTGCGCCCCGCGTTTCCCGATAACATGCCCCGGCTGACGAAGCGGGGGTCGACCTATTATCTCAACGGCTTTTATCGCCACGGATTCCTGCTCTCGCCGGCCTTCGCGCAACGCGCCGCGGAGGCAATTCTCGAGGGCGCGGAGACGAGCCATGAAGATCATCGTCAACGACGCCGAGCATGAACTCGATGCCGCGACGCTCGCGGCGGCGCTCGATGCTCTCGACTATCGCGGCGCGATTGTCGCGACCGCGTTGAACGGCCATTTCGTGCCCGCCCGGGCGCGCGAAGCAACGCCGCTGAGAGACGGCGACCGCATCGAAATTGTCGCGCCGCGGCAAGGAGGGTGAAACGTTGAAACTTTACGGCGTCGAAATCGCCTCCCGCCTGCTGCTGGGCACAGCGCAATATCCCTCGCCAGCCATCCTTGCGGACGCTGTGCGCGCGGCCAAAGTCGATATCGTCACAGTGTCGTTGCGGCGCGAGTCCGGACGCCTTCGCGAGGGGCAGGATTTTTGGACGCTCGTGCAGAGCCTCGGCATTCGCGTGTTGCCCAACACGGCCGGCTGTCATTCCGTCAAGGAAGCGGTGACCACGGCGCAAATGGCGCGCGAGATTTTCGACTCGAACTGGATCAAGCTGGAAGTGATCGGCGAGGCCGACACGTTGCAGCCCGATGTATTCGGCCTTGTCGAGGCCGCACGCATCCTCAGCGCTGACGGCTTCGATGTGTTCCCCTACACGACCGAGGATCTCGTCGTCGCCGAGCGTCTGCTGGAAGCCGGTTGCAAACTGCTGATGCCCTGGGGGGCGCCGATCGGCTCGGGCAAGGGGCTCAACAACCCGTTCGGCCTGCGCGCCTTGCGCGCACATTTTCCCGATATTCCGCTGATCATCGATGCCGGTATCGGATTACCCTCCCATGCTGCGGCGGCGATGGAATTGGGATACGATGCCGTGCTGCTCAACACGGCCGTCGCCAAGGCTGGCGATCCTGTCGCGATGGCGCGCGCCTTCGCGGGGGCCATCGAGGCTGGCCGCACGGCCTACCTTGCCGGGCCGATGATGGAGCGGGACATGGCGGCGCCCTCAACGCCGGTGCTGGGAAAGGCTAGCCTGACACCATGAGCGCACTCGAGCCTTTCTACCCCATCGTCGACAGCGCGGCCTGGGTCGGGCGGCTTGTGGGCGTTGGCGCCAAGTTCATCCAGTTGCGCATCAAAGACGCGACGGAGGAACATCTGCGCGGCGAGATGCATCACGCCATGACCATCTGCCGCCGTTCGGGCGCGGAACTCGTGGTCAACGATCATTGGGAGTTCGCCATCGACGCGGGCGCCGACTGGATTCACCTTGGCCAGGATGATCTCGACGAGGCGGATGTCGACGCGATCCGCGCGAGCAGCATTCGTCTGGGGATCAGCACACACAACCTGGAAGAGCTCGATCGCGCGCTGACGTTCGATCCCGACTATGTCGCGCTTGGGCCGATTTTCCCGACGATTCTGAAAGCCATGCCATTTGCGCCGCAGGGTCTTGAGCGCATCGGCGAATGGAAAAAAGTTATTGGCGAGCGCCCGCTGGTCGCCATTGGCGGACTCAACATCGAACGCGCCGAACAGTGCCTCGCGCATGGCGCCGATAGCGTCGCCGTCGTCACCGACATCACGCTCAATGCCGATCCGGAAGGGCGCGCCGAGCAATGGCTGGCGATGGCGCGGCGCGTAGCTTGAGCGGTCGCATGCCCATTGCGCTGACGATCGCCGGCTCGGATTCAGGCGGCGGCGCGGGCGTGCAGGCCGACCTGAAAACGTTTGCCGCGCTTGGCGTTTACGGCGCCAGCGCGATCACCGCGCTGACGGCTCAAAACACGCTTGGAGTCCTCGCAATCCACTTTGCGCCGCCCGAAATCATCGCGGCGCAGATCGAGGCGGTGCTCAGCGATTTCAATGTCGCTGCGGTCAAGATCGGAATGCTCGGCAATGCGGAAATTGTCGCGGCGGTCGCACGGGCGTTGTCGTCGCGGGAAAAGGCAGCGACGCCGTTTGTCGTCTATGATCCCGTGATGATCGCTTCGTCGGGAGATGCGCTGAGCGGCGCCGGCTTCGTGGACGCGGTGAAGGCGCTTCTGCTGCCGCTCGTCGATTGCCTGACGCCCAACCTCGCCGAAGCGGCCGCGTTGCTCGACGAACCGCCGGCTATCGGGGAAACGGATATGGCCAGTCAGGGCGTCGCGCTGCGGGCGCTCGGTCCGCGCGCGGCGCTGATGAAAGGCGGCCACCTCAATGGAGCGGAGGCTATCGATCTGCTTGTGACGGCGGCGGGCGTGCAGCGTTTCGCTTCGCCCCGCATCACCTCACCCAATCTGCATGGCACGGGCTGCACGCTCTCATCGGCGATCGCGGCCGCGATGGCGCGGGGCTCATCGCTGCCCGACGCCGTCGCCCGCGCGAAGACCTTTGTCGGCGACGCCATCGAGCGAGGACGTGATCTGAAACTCGGCGTTGGTCCTGGACCGCTCGCGCAATTGCCATACTCGCGTATTGTGGCGGAAAGCGAATCCAGGGGGCCAAGTGTCCGCCACTGAAGTCATCATTCGCCTACTGGGCGAAGTGTCCTTGATGCTGTGGGGCATCCATATGGTGCGCAGCGGCGTTTTGCGCGGCCTTGGCGGGCCGCTGCGTCGCTGGATGGCGCGTGGACTCGGCGGCCGGCCGGGCGCGTTCGCTTTCGGCGCAGCGGTCACGCTGGCGCTGCAAAGCTCGACCGCGACGGCGATGATGGCGACGTCCTTCGCCGGAGAAGGCGCCATCGGCCTAGTCTCGGCGCTGGCGGTCATGCTGGGCGCCAATTTCGGCAGCGCGGTCATCGTGCAGGCCTTCTCGTTCGACATTTCGCTGGTGTTCCCGATATTCCTTTTTGCGGGACTTGTTCTGTTCCGGCGTGGAGGCCACAGCAAGGCGCGCGATCTTGGGCGCGCCGCGATTGGCGTCGGCCTGGTCTTGCTGGCTTTGAACCTCCTGAAACAAACGACGCAACCGGCCGAAGGCGCGACCGCGGTGCAGGACTTGTTGAGGCAACTGACGCTCGATCCGGCGCTTAATCTGGTTCTGGCGGCGGTCTTGACCCTGGCGGCGCATTCGAGCGTCGCGATCATGCTGTTCATCATCTCGCTCAGCGCGTCGGGCGTGTTGTCGCCGGTCGCAGCGCTGGCGATGACGTTGGGCGCCAACCTGGGTGGCGCCCTCAACCCGCTCCTCGAAGCCAGTCGCGCCAATCCCCTCAAGCTGCGCCTTGCGGCAGGCAATTTCACCACAAGATTGGCGGGATGCGCCATCGCTTTGCCGCTGCTGACGCCGATCGCCCGAGGCTTCGCTGCGACGGTCCTTGGCGCTGGCGAAATCCCCGCGGCGTTTCACCTCGCCTTCAACGGCGCGCTGGCGCTGGCGTTCATGCCGTTGCTGCCGTTGATGGAAAAGCTATTGACGCGGGTCATCGCGGCATCGCCTGATCCCGATGATCCAGCCAATCCGAAATACCTCGCGCGCTCCGCGATCGAATCGCCGGTCGTCGCTTTGACCAACGCGGCACGCGAATCGTTGCGCACCGCCGACGCCGTTGAAGGTATGCTGAGGAATGCGCGTGAGGCGTTCCTCGGACGCGATCGTTCACGGGCTGTGGAGGTCGCGGTCAACGAGCGCGTCGTCAACAGCCTGAACGACGAGATCGAGCATTACCTCGCGGGCATTGATAGCGACGCGCTCGGCGATAAGGACGGCAGGCGGCTGGCGGCGATCCTGACCTTCAATAGCGCAATGAGGCGGTGCGGTGATCTGATCCAGCGTGGCCTGATGCGCACCGCCTCGAAGATGAACAAGACGCATCTGACGTTCGCGCCCGAAACGCTCGGCGACATTGACGCGCTGCACACGCGCCTCATCGACGATCTGCGCCTTTGCGTCGCGGTGTTCGCAACCGGCGACATCGAGGCCGCGCGCAGACTCGCTGGTGAGAAGGAGCATTTTCGCGACATGGAGCGCGCCGCGAATGAGCGTCGTCAGCAGCGCGTGCGCACCGGAATTCCGGCGACCGACGGCGGCTTCGATCTCGACGTCATGCGCGATCTGAAAGCCATCGCGGGGGAAATCGTCGCGACCGCTTATCCGATGCTGGAGCAAAGCGGGATGCTACGCCAAAGCAGGCTGGCGTGAAGCGCGCCGACGCTGAGCCATTGGCGTGGAAAGCTGGCGATCGGCCGCTGCGCGGCGCGCGCGGATTTGCTAGTGTCGCGCGATGAACCGCCGCGCGCCGCCTGAAATATCGCCTGAAGCGATTCCTGCGATCGGCGCAGTCGAAGTTCCCGAAGCCCCGCGCCTCTCCCCGATGATGGCGCAATATTTCGAGATCAAGACCGCCAATCCCGATTCGCTGCTGTTCTATCGGATGGGCGACTTCTACGAGCTTTTCTTCGAAGACGCTGAGATCGCCAGCCGCGCGCTTGGCATTGTGCTGACCAAGCGCGGCAAGCATGAGGGCGCGGACATAAGGATGTGCGGCGTGCCGGTCGAGCGCGCCGACGACTATCTCCAGCGGCTCATCGCGCTCGGCCACCGCGTCGCCGTTTGCGAGCAGCTCGAAGACCCCGCCGAGGCGAAGAAACGCGGCCACAAAGCCGTTGTGCGGCGCGACGTCGTGCGGCTCGTCACGCCTGGCACGATCACCGAAGACCGCCTGCTGGAGCCCGGCCGCGCCAATGCCCTCGTCGCGGTCTATCGTTGGCGCGCCGGCGAGGCAGGCGCCCTCTATGGGTTGGCGGCGCTTGATATTTCAACGGGATCATTCTGGCTCAGCGAATGCGACGAGACGGGGCTTAGCGTCGAGATCGCGCGCATCGAACCCAGCGAAATCGTCGCGCCGCAATCGATGATAGACGATAGCCCGCTTACGCGCCTCTGCGCCGAGATGCGCATCCCCTTGGCGCCGGTTGGTCGGGAAATGAGCGATGGCGATCTCGCGGCTGAGCGCGTCCGCCGATTCTACGGCGTCGAGACGCTGGACGGGTTTGGCGCTTTCACGCGCGCGGAGATCGGCGCGGCGGCGCTGGCGCTTGCCTACGTTGAGCGCACGCAGCTCGAAGCTCGGCCGGCGCTCTCGCCGCCGTCGCGGCGATCGCGCGGCGCGACGCTGGAGATCGACGCTTCGACTCGCGCCAATCTCGAGCTGACGCGCACACTTTCCGGAGAGCGCGATGGATCGTTGCTGGCGACGATCGATCTCACGCTGACGCCAGCCGGCGCGCGCATGCTGGCGGAGCGGCTGGCAAGCCCGCTGACCCAGCGAGGCGAGATCGGCCGCCGGCTCGACGCGGTGCAGTTGCTGATGGACGATGCAAATCTGCGCGCCGATCTGCGCGAGTGTTTGCGCGCCGCGCCCGATTTCGTGCGCGCATTGTTGCGGCTCAGCCTTGATCGCGGCGGCTCGCGCGATCTGGCGGCGCTTCGCGACGGATTGATGATTGCGCGAGATGTCGGCGGACGACTAGCGCTCGCCGCGGACCTGACCGCGTCGCTTGCGCAAGCACGCGCGGATCTCGGCGGTGTCGACGGCGGGCTGATCGAAGCGCTTGCGGCGACGCTCGCCGACGACTTGCCGCTCAACAAGCGCGACGGCGGATTTGTGCGCGCGGGGGCCAGCGCGCCGCTCGACGAGGCGCGCGCCTTGCGTGATGAGAGCCGGCGCGTCATCGCCGACCTGCAGGCGAAATATTGCGAAATCGTTGGAACGCGCCAGCTCAGGATTAAGCAAAACAATTTTCTCGGCTTTTACATTGAAGCCCAGCAGGCGCAGGGCGAAGCGCTGCTGCGCCCGCCTCATTCCGCCCTGTTCATCCATCGCCAGACGATGGCGGGTGCGATGCGGTTTTCCACCAATGAGCTCGCTGATCTCGAAGCGAAGATCGCCTCGGCGGCCGATCGCGCGCTGGCGCTCGAACTGGCGGCATTCGAGGCGTTGCGGCAAAAATGCCTCGAGCAAATGGAGGCGATCAAACGTCTCGGCGCGGCTTTGGCCGACATCGATGTTGCGTGCGCGCTGGCGGAGCTCGCCGCAACGCGCGACTGGACGCGCCCGGTTGTCGATGATTCGCTCGCTCTCGTCATCGAGGGTGGGCGCCACCCAGTTGTCGAAGCGGCGCTGCGCAAGCGCGGCGAAGCCTTCGTCGCCAATGATTGCGACCTTTCGGGGTCGCGCGATGGTGGTCTGATCGGTCTCGTCACAGGTCCAAATATGGCGGGTAAATCCACCTACTTGCGGCAGAGTGCGCTCATCGCGGTTCTCGCCCAGATGGGCTCCTATGTTCCCGCTCGGCGCGCCCACATAGGCATCGTCGACCGGCTGTTCTCGCGCGTGGGCGCTGCCGACGATCTGGCGCGAGGCCGGTCGACCTTTATGGTCGAGATGGTGGAAACCGCCGCGATCCTCAATCAGGCGACCATTCGCTCCTTTATTATCCTGGACGAAATCGGCCGCGGCACGGCGACATATGACGGGCTGTCGATCGCCTATGCGACGGTCGAACATCTCAATGCGGTCAACCGCGCCCGCACGCTCTTCGCGACGCATTTTCACGAATTGACGCAACTCGCCAAGAAGCTGCCTCGGCTGTTCAATCTGACGATGCGCGTCACCGAGTGGAACCACCAGCTGGTCTTCCTGCACGAGGTCGCGCCGGGCTCGGCCGATCGCTCCTATGGGATTCAGGTCGCCAAGCTCGCAGGGCTTCCCGTTAGCGTCGTCGAGCGGGCTCGGGCGATACTCGCAAAGCTGGAAGCAACCAATCGTTCGGGCGGCGCGAGTGCGGTCATCGATGACTTGCCGCTGTTCGCCTTCGCGCCGAAGCCGCAACAGGAGGCCCGCGACCCGCTTCGCGACCACCTCCAGTCGATCGATCCCGACGAATTGTCGCCGCGAGAGGCGCAGGCGGCGCTCTATGCGCTCAAGAAGCTCGCATCGGAGAAGCCGCATTGATCGCGCAGAAAATCTATCTGGCGACGACGCTTGCGGCGTTCCTCTATGTGATTTCGCCTGGACCGGCGTTCCTTGCGCTGTTCACGCTGGCAGCGTCCAAAGGGCGAGCCTCGGGGGCATGGTTCGTCACCGGCCATCTCGTGGGCGATATTTCCTGGGGCGCCCTGGCATTCGCGGCAATCATCGGGGTGAACCAGATCGGGCCGGCGCTGTTTCAGCTGCTGGGCCTGGGTTGCGGGCTCTACCTTATCTACCTCGGCGCGAAAGCCGTGATGACCAAGGGAGGCTCCGCGCCGCAAGCTCTGGGAGCCCACCGGCCGTTAGTCGCCGGCATGCTGTTCGGATTGACCAATCCCAAGGCCTATCCAGTGGCGGTGGCGATGTTTGGCGCGATCGTTGCGCCCTATGCCGACCAACTGAGCTTTTCTGACGCCCCCAGGCTGGGCGCAGCGGCGTTCGGCGGCTTCGTAAGCGCCGATCTGGTGCTGATTTTCGCGGCCGGTCTGCCGACGGTAAGGCGCTTTTTTCTGCGGCACGGGACCGCAGTCACGCGCGTGGTCGGGGTGCTGTTTATCCTGTTCGGCGCTCGCTCGGTCTTCGATGCGGCAAATGGGGCGCTGCGCAAAACCGCGTGACGCTTGTCAATCGGAGGTTGCAAGCGCACATCTTTGCTTGCCGGATCGCCGGGCGAGATACCGGGTTCCGAACGGCCCACCCTGACGCGCCACGCTGGCGCCACGAAATAAAGTAATGTCGCCGCAACAATTCCGTCCCACCGTGATTTGAGCCTTGCGCGTCGTCTTCACCATTCTGGCTGTCCTGCTCGTCGGCGTTTTGTGCGTGGCGCTCGCGGCGCCGTATTTCGTTGACTGGACGGGACAGCGCAAACAGATCGAAGCGAGCCTGTCGAGAATACTGGGCAGCAAGGTCTCAGTTGGCGGTCCCATCGACCTCAAACTGCTGCCCGTCCCCTATATCACTCTGACCAAAGTGCATGTGGCGGAAAGCGACAAGAGCGCCGCGAGCCTCGACATCGAGAGCGCAAGGCTGGAGATGGCGCTGACAGCGCTGGTCCGTGGGCAGTTCAGGTTTACGCAGGCGTCCTTCGACCACCCGGCTCTCACCGTTGCGCGCGGCCAAGACGGCGTTTTCGCGTTGCCGCATTTTGGCGCGAGAGCCTCCTCGGAACAGATTGCGCTCGACAAGATCATCGTTCGCGACGGACGCCTGATCCTCGCCGCTTCAGGGGAGGCTCCGGCTGCCCAAATCGGGGGGATCAATCTGGACGCGGAGGCGGATTCGCTGCGCGGCCCCTTTAGCGGGGCAGGGGCGGCCAATGGCCCTGCCGGTTCCCGCCTGTCATTTCATTTTGCGACGGGAATCGTCGGAGCGAACGAACTGCCGGTGAAAGGCTCCCTCGACGCCGTAGGCTCACCGATCCATGGAGAGTTTGACGGCGCGGTCGGTTTTACTCGTCCGACCGCTGACTCGCTTGCCCTCTCTTACACAGGCTCGACACTGCTGGCGGGCGCCTTCGCGATTGGCGACGATGGCGCTCAGTGGCCTTGGCGGGCTACCGGCGCCGCGCGGGCGGATGTGCATGGCGCCGATGTGACCGATCTCGAAGTTCATCTCGGCGACGACGAAAGGGCGCTGATCGCGACGGGTTCAGCAAGCGTCGAACTTGGCGCCAAACCTGGACTAACTCTGAGTCTGGCGTCCAAAAAGCTTGATCTTGACGCAATGCTGCGGCGGCAGGGGGAGACAGCTGTCCCGCCGGCGCGTGCGCTGGAATTTGTTCGCAGGCTGGTTACGAGTGGGGGCGGCGTTAACGACTTCCCGCTGCGGGTTTCGTTCGACCTCAATTCGCCAAGCGCGATCCTCGGCGGCGACGCGGTTGATGACATCGCGCTCCGTGCGACTGCCGTCCCCGGCGCGCCGATCACCGGGCGGTTTGAATGCAGCCCGCCGGGACATAGCCACTTGGTCGCCTCGGGGGTGGTCGAACTCGGCTCGGCAGCCGGGTTTAAAGGGCGCATCGATGCGGAGACCGGCGACTCGCAGCCGCTGCGCGATTGGCTGACGCAGGACGCGGAGCCGCTACGCGCCTCCCTTGCGGCGCTCGGAGACGTTCTGCCTTACCGCTCGATCGGGCTTGGCGGCGACTTTGATATTTCGAGCGCGGGGTTTGCCGCGCGCGACGTTAGTCTCTCGGTGGAGCAGACGAGCGTCAATGGAACACTCGCGTGGACAAGCGCGATGGGAAGCGAGCGCAGCCGGCTGTTCGCCGATTTGCGCAGCGACGGGCTCGATCTTGCTTCGTTGCCCAACTTCAGCGCCGGCGACGCCTATTTTCGTGACAGCGACCTGGCGCTGTCCTTCAAGGCACACGCTCTTCATGTCGAGCATGTCGGCGAGACAAGCCTCCGCGGTGGCCAGCTTTCGCTTAAGTTGAGCAAGACAGGCGAAAATGTCGTTCTGGAAAGGCTGTCGATCGCGGGGCTTGGCGGCGCCAATGTCGACGTCAAAGGCGGAGCGAATGCTAGCGGCAGCTGGTTGGATGGACAGCTCGAGGCATTGCAGCTGCGCGACTTTGCTGCCCTGGTCCAGCGTCTTGCTCCCGGGGTCGCAAGCGATATCCTGGTCGATCGCGCACCCGCGTTGTCGCCGGCCAAACTGACTTTCCACGCTCAATTTTCAGCCGGAGCGGATGGCGCCGGGTTTGCGCCGGTGTCGCTGACGATCGCAGGAAGCGCCGCGGCGACGCGTATCGAGGCCAAGATCGAACGTCAAGCGGCGGACGCCAACTCTTTGCAAGCGGTGGTCTCGCTCGATGCGCCAGATACCGCGCCGCTGTTGCGCCAGTTGGGCGCGCGGGCCCATGCCCTGACTGGCGGCGGTCCGGGTCATTTCGACTTGACGGCGCACGGACGCTTGGCGGACGGATTCGAGGCCGATGCTAAGGCGACGCTGGCGGGAGTTGATTTCGACTGGCGCGGTCATCTCCAGCCTGTCGGAGCGGACGATGCGCACCCCGTGCTGTCGGGAGCCGGCGGACTTAAAACCGCTAATGCAGGCCCATTGCTTTCCACCGTAGGATTCGCGGCGCCGGATTTTTCCTTGGCCATTCCCGCGACGCTCGACGCGAATATCGTCTGGCGTGGCAATGCGGTCTCGCTGACTCGCCTGAAAGGAAATCTGGGACCGGCCAAGCTGAACGGCGAATTGAACTGGGAGGCGCCCGCTTCGGCGGCCGCGCCCTCAATTGTCGATCCCGACGTCGCGCTGGCGCATGCATTGGCGGGGGATCCGGGAAGCGAGCGCACGGCTCAGATTGAGGGACATCTGACAATTGACCGACTGCCGGCGTCTGCGCTCACAGGCCTGGCGCTCGGTCCGGCTGCGGGGAAGCCTGGCGCTCCGTGGTCCGACGCATCGTTCGCGCCGAGCCTTGCCAGAATGCCGCCGACGGACATCGAACTGGCGATATCCCGGCTCGATTTGAGCGAAAAGCTGCAGGCGCAAGACGCGCAAGGACGAATCAAAATTGATCCGGCGTTGGTCAGGCTGTCCGACTGGTCGATGACTTTGCGCGGGAGTGCGCTCAGCGGACATCTCGACATGCGGCGCAGCGGCGCCAGCGCGGCTGTTTCAGGGCAGGTCGGAATCCAATCGGCGCCTATCGACACCGCGGGAATCGCAGGAAAGATTTCCTTGGCGCTGAATTTTTCTGGAAGCGGCCAAAGCATCAGTGGTCTCATTGGCAATCTGGCCGGGCAGGGAGACATCAAGCTGGATGATGTCAGGGCGCCGCATCTCGATCCTGGTGCGTTGGGTCGAATCATCGACAAGGCTGAGGCGCCCGACTATCCGATCGATCAGACCAATATCGAGCATGCGCTGGCGATGGAACTCGACAAACAACCACTAACTCTACCGGAGACAAGCGCCTCCGCATTTCTGTCGAATGGAACGCTCCGCATAAGTCCGGTCGAAGTTCCCGGCTCAAAGAGCTACGCGTCGCTGACGGCCAGCGTGGATCTCAAAATGTTGACGGCCCAATTGCACACCGCGTTCGGCCAAGAGCAGACGACAAAATTCTGGAGCGGACCGCCGCCAGCAATTGTCGTCGATGTCGGCGGCCCCCTCGACGCACCCAATCGCACGATTGACGCCGCCGCTCTCTCCGCGGGCCTTGCGCAGCAGGCGATCGCGCGAGAGAGCGATCGCATTGCGACGCTGGAGGCGGACATGCGCGAGCGCGCCGCTTTCAACCGGCGACTAAAGGCGGAGGGCTTCATGCTGAGGCGCGAGCAGGAACTCGCGGCTTATGCGCGTTACCAGCAGCGGCTGAAGTGGGATCAGGACCGCAGACGCGTCGAGGAGGCATTGTTAAGCGCCGCGGAGGAGGCGAAAAAGGCAGCTGATGAGGCGCAAAAGATCGCCGAAGACGCAAAAAGGGCCGACGATGCGAAAAAAGCCGCGGAAGCTGCAAAGAGAGCCGAGGACGTGAGCGCCGCCGCGGCAGCGGCAGCGAAGGCCACGGAGGAAAACAACGCCGCGCCCGACGCTGCTCCGGCGATCGTTCCCCCTCTGCCGGACGAAGTCCCGCCGCCGCTGATAAATGTCCCCTCGCCGCCGCCACGGCCCCGCGCGCCCGCGGCGCATCAACCCGATCCTACGACGAGTGGCTTCTATTAGGCTGGAATCGATGGGGATCCGCTGTGCTCCAAAAGGTAGACCCGAATCGCCGAGGACAGATTGGCCGCGCCGCGGTCGGCGTCGATGTCCGCCACGACGCTGGCTATGGACTGGCGACGCGCCGCCGCGAGCCTGGTGAGGGCGCGCCAGAATGCCTCTTCTAGTGAGACGCTCGTTCTATGCCCGGCGATGACGAGGGAGCGTTTGACGACACCTGCCGCCAAGTCGCTATTCCCCATCGCTCCCACGCTGTCGCCGTTGTCCATCGAGTCGGCGGTCAAGGATCTGGCGCGCTGCTTGTGCGCGCTCGCGCTCGCTTTTGGAGATTCCGGCTGCGGGGCGATTTGACGCGTCGACAGTCGCACGCGCCTTGCGTTTTCTGGCTCGACGTAAGTTGACGATTTCGCCCATGAGTGCGCCTGCGCAGCCTATTTCTTGCGAAAGGCATCGATTGAAACGACCTTTGCCGCTTCACCGGTTCTGGTCGTTTCGGGCTGTTTGGTCAGTTCTTCGGCAGGCTTGCTCGGCGCTGCCGGGGTGGGAGATTTTGGCGTGATGCTCGCCGGCTTTATCGCCTTGGGCGACGCCGCCGCGGCGGATGGCCGAGGCTGAGAGGCAGGAGTGGGCGGCGCGAGCGGCGCCGTCATCCGCGGCTCGAGTTTGAACCCGAAGGGAACCGACGGATCGCTGAATCCAGTGATCGAATCGAAGGGGATCGTCAGACGCTCCGGCTTTCCCGCGAAGGAAAGGTTGACCTCGAACGAATCGGCGCCGATCGTCAGATCCCAGAACTGATGCTGAAGAATGATCGCCATCTCGTCTGGATATTTCTGGTGCATCGAGGCCGGGATATTCACCCCGGGCGCCTTGGTCTTGAATGAAATATTAAAATGGTGCTCGCCCGGTAATCCGCTTCGCGCCGCGTCGCCCAACACCTTCTTGACGACAGAACGCAGGGCGTCCTGAACCAACAAATCGTAACGGATTAAATCGGTCGCCATGATGAATTTGCGCTCGTTTTTGCCGAGCGAGGCTAGCGGAGAGCGTCCATCAATGCAATTGCCCGGCCCGAGCAAATGTCACTCTCTCAGGCCATTTCAGACAGAGGGAAAGTGGAGGCTTCTGTTGCCAGGCGCCTCCGGACCCCGCCTAAAGGTGCGAACCCCTAGGACTTGATTTCCAGTACCAGCACCGCATTACGCGGCGAGGGCCACCGGGGCATAGTTGTCATTAGCAACTATAGGTTTGACCCGATAACGGCGGTATCATGCCGGGCAAAAGGAACCTTTTACATCCCCCGTCGAACCTATTTCGCCCCCGCCAAAACTCGCCCGCTGAGCGGGCTTTGGTGGAGGCGCCGGGTACCGCCCCCGGGTCCGAAAGACTTATTCTGGAGCCTGTTTATCGCCATAGCCGCCTTGCGACGGCACATGAGATATAGGCCAGGAATGTGGCGATGCAAAGGGCGGACGGCTCCGAATCCTTCGAGACGCGCCCTGCGGGCGCTCCTCAGGATGAGGATTTTCGCTGAAATGCACAACAATCCCTCATACTGAGGAGCCTGCGCAGCAGGCGTCTCGAAGGACGCATGCGATCACGCGGCCCCCGCCTTGATCAGCTTGTAGACGATCGCGTCGACCAGCGCCTGGAACGAGGCGTCGATGATGTTGCCCGATACCCCTACCGTCGACCAGCGCGCGCCGGCCGCATCGCCGAACTCGATTAGCACGCGGGTGACGGCGTCGGTGCCGCCCTGAAAGACGCGCACGCGATAGTCCAGCAATTCGAGATCGTCGATATATTTCTGATAGGCGCCAAGGTCCTTGCGCAGCGCGAGGTCCAGCGCGTTGACGGGGCCATTGCCCTCGGCGGCGGAGATCAGCGTTTCCCCATGCACCCTGATCTTGACGATGGCCTGTGACGCGGAGACCAGATCGCCGCTGGCGTTGAAGCGCCGCTCGACGTTGACGCTGAAATATTCGACGTCGAAAAAATCCGGGGTCTCACCGAGCACTCGGCGTGCGAGCAATTCAAATGAGGCGTCTGCGCCTTCATAGGCGTATCCCTGCGCCTCCTTCTCTTTTACCAGATCGAGCAGGCGCGAGAGGCGCGGATCGTCGGCCCGCACGTCGATACCAAGCCGCGCCAGCTGGGCGACAAGGTTGGATTTGCCGGCCTGATCCGAAACAAGGATCGCCCGCGCATTGCCGACGCATTCGGGCGGGACATGCTCGTAGGTGCGGGGGTCCTTGGCGAGGGCGGACGCGTGGATGCCGGCCTTGGTCGAGAATGCCGCGGCGCCGACATAGGGCGCCTGGCGGTTCGGCGCGCGGTTGAGCAGTTCATCGAGCGTGTGGGAGATTTTCGAGATTTCGTTGAGCGCCTCAAGCGAGACGCCGGTCTCGAAACGCTCGCTCATTTCGCCCTTCAGCAACAATGTCGGGATCAGCGAGATCAGGTTGGCGTTGCCGCAGCGCTCGCCGAGCCCGTTGAGCGACCCCTGCACCTGGCGCGCGCCGGCCCCGACTGCGGCCAGCGAATTCGCCACGGCGTTCTCAGTGTCATTGTGCATATGGACGCCGAGACGATCGCCGGGAATCGTCTTCGCCGCCTGCGCGACAATTGTCTCCACTTCGTGCGGCAACGTGCCGCCATTGGTGTCGCACAAAACGACCCAACGCGCGCCGGCGTCGAGGGCGGTCTTCGCGCAGCGCAGCGCGTAGTCGCAGTTGGCCTTGTAGCCGTCGAAGAAATGCTCGCAATCGACCATCGCCTCGCGGCCCGCCGCAACAGCGGCCTTGACGCTAGCGGCGATGCTGTCGAGATTTTCTTCGAGTGTACAGCCCAGAGCCACGCGCACGTGATAGTCCCACGCCTTGGCGACGAAGACGATCGCGTCCGCGTCCGCCGCCAGCAGCGCCGCGACGCCAGGATCATTGTGGCTGGAGCGGCCGGGCCGCCGCGTCATGCCGAATGCGCAGAAACGAGCCTTCTGCGTGGGTTTGCGCCGAAAAAATTCCGTATCAACAGGATTGGCGCCGGGATAGCCGCCCTCGATGTAATCGACCCCAAGCCGATCCAGCAACGCAGCGATCTGGCGCTTGTCTTCAAGCGAGAAATCGACGCCAGGAGTCTGCGCGCCATCGCGCAGCGTCGTGTCGAAGAGATACAGGCGTTCGCGCGGCATTCGGACTGGCTTTCAATGATGCGTGGGTTCGTGTTTGGGCGCCTCAGTCGTGGTGAGCGGCTTCGTCATCGTCGTGTTGGCCAGCCAATGCTCATCGACGCGAACGAGATTGCGCTTTTGCGCGACGAAGCCCTGGCGCTCGAAGACGCTGCGAGCCGTGTCGCTGACTTCGCTGGTCAGTTGCTTCGCGCCGCGCGCCTCTGCAAGACGCGATAACGCGTCGAGCAGCGCGGCGCCGACGCCTTGCCGCGCCGATTGCGGATCTACGTACAGCATGTCGATGACGTCGGCGCCTTTGAGGCTGGCGAAGCCGACAGTTTCGCTGGCGATCATGGCGACGAGCGTGAGGCCGCCCGCCAGCCGCGCGCCGAAAGCTTTATCGCCGGCATGTCCCGCCCATGCGGCGCGCTGGTCCTCATCATAGTCGTCGGCGGCCAGCTCCTCGATGCTGGCGCGGAAGATCGCGGCGCAATGCGCGGCGTCAGCCGCCAGATAAGGCCGCATAGCGATCGCGGCGGTCATCGCTTGAGCTTCCAGGTCGTACCGCCGTCCTTGTTGTCCTTGAGCACTACGCCGAGCGCCGCGAGTTCATCTCGCAATCGATCCGAGCCCTCCCAATCCTTTCGAAGGCGTGCGGCCTCGCGCTCACGAACCATTCGTTCGATTCGGCCGTGCGTCGGGTCGGAGCCGCGATAAGTCACTTGGCTGGAGCCATTAATTTCGATGAGATGATCGTCAAGCCAGAGTTTCGTGTCCGAGATGAATTGTGTGTCGTCGTTCGCCATCGCTACCCGATATGCATCGAACATTTGCATGGAGCCTTCGAGGAGCTTCTCTGCCATTTGGCTGAACGTTGTTGAGTCTGTCAGCCATTGACGTTGTTCTTCCTTCAGCAAACCTAGAAACCGCATGTTGTGAACCAGCTGAACGCGCTCCTCATCGCCAAGCGTGGCTTTCCGCGATATCGCGCCTTTGATGTAAGAAAGTGCTTCGGGCGTATTCAAATCGTCAGCCAACGCGGCGTAGACTTCGTTAGACGGTGTCGGGCGATCACTCCAAGCTCTGCGATAGGCAGCTGAATCCTCGAAACTCTCTTCATCGCTAGACCCAGCGACAGCTTGGATATTCCCCTTGGCGGCTCGAAGGCGATCAAATGTCCAATCGATTGGTTGGCGGTAGTGTGTTCCAAGCATTGCCATCCGAAGTACGGCGCCGCTCCAAGGCTCGTCTCTCCAACCTCTAAGCAACTCTCGTATCGTGACGAAATTGCCGAGGCTTTTCGACATTTTCTCGCCTTCGACCTGCAGAAAACCGTTGTGCATCCAATAATTCGCCATGCGCGGCGTGCCGAATGCGCAGCAGGATTGCGCGATCTCGTTTTCGTGGTGGGGAAAGACGAGGTCGATGCCGCCGCCGTGGATGTCGAAAATGTTCTTTTGCGGATCGTCGCAGGAAAGGCCGCCGCCGAGCGTCGCCAGCAGCGTCGCCATCGACATCGCCGAACATTCGATGTGCCAGCCAGGGCGGCCAAGCGCCTTGATGCCACAGGGGCTGGGCCAGCCCGGTTCGCCGTCCTTGGATGGCTTCCACAGCACGAAATCCATCGGATCGCGCTTGTACGGCGCGACATCGACGCGCGCGCCAGCGATCATTTCATCGAGCGATCGGCGCGCGAGCGAACCGTAGCGCGGGGCACCCGGCAGGCGGTCCATCGCGGCGGGTGAGAACAGCACGTTGTCCTCTGCGACGTAAGCGAGGCCGCGCGCCGCCAGCCGCTCGATCATCGCGACCATCTGCGGGATGTGTTCGGTCGCCCGCGGCTCGACGTTCGGCTCGAGGCAGCCGAGCGCCGCGACATCCTCATGGAACTGGCGCTCGGTCGCCGTCGTGACTTTGCGGATCGCCTCGTTGAGCGGCTGGCCGGGAAAGTCGCGCATCGCCCGCGCGATGATCTTGTCGTCGACGTCGGTGATGTTGCGGGCATAGCGAACCCGGCTCTCGCCATAGCAATGGCGCAGCAGACGGAACAGCACGTCGAACACGATGACCGGCCGCGCGTTGCCGATGTGCGCGTAGTCGTAGACCGTGGGACCGCAGACGTAGAGCCGAACACACGCCGGATCGATCGGCGCGAACGACTCCTTTGTGCGTGTCAGCGTGTTGTAGAGCCGCAATTCGTTCGACATCATCTCCGCCAGGCGCGCGCGCCGTTCGGGCTGGCCAGATCGAACGCTTTCATCGATTTCAATGAGAAAGACGCAGTCCGGCCAGCCAGCAGGCTAGCCGCAAATGATAATAGTTCCGCAAATTTTCATGCGCTGCGTCATCCAAAACTCTTCTCGCAGGACATTCGCGATGTCAAGCAGCCGAAGTAATCGCGCTTACGGCCGCGTTAACCGGGAATTCATAGCGGCCAAGCACACTCCGCTTCGACTCCTCTTTCCCTTCAAGCCTTAGAGAATCGTCGATGCGTTCCGCTCCAGTCTTGTCCGCGTTTGTCCCTCTTCTTCTCTCTTTGGCTCTGGCGGCAATTCCTGCGGGTCCGGGTCAAGCGGCAAACGGCCATTCGTTCATCATTTCGGCCATCGATGGCTACGGCGTTCAGGATTGCCTCGGCGAGAGCGGCGATTGCGGGCGGATTGTTGCGGATGCCTGGTGCGAAGCGCACGGCCACGGCGCCGCGATCTCGTTCGGGCGCGCCGAGGACGTGACTGGGGTCATCAACGTCGCCAACTCCTCGGACAAGACCCAAACGACGCCTTACGTCATCACCTGCGGCGAGTAGGCCTCAACGTACGAAGTCAGCGCATTTCGGTACTGCGGCATCGACCGCGCTCCACGGCTGGATGGGCACGGTGGAGGTCGAGTTCTTTGGCGACCCATCAACAAGCTTGTCGGAATAAGTCATATATACCAAGATATTACGCTTGACGTCGCAGCCGCGGACGATCTGCATTTTCTTGAAAAACAGCGACCGTCGCTCCTGGAAAACGACTTCGCCCTGATCGAACTTGTCCTTGATCTTGATTGGACCATACTGGCGGCAGGCCAGAGAAATGTCCGAAGTCTGCTCCGCAAGGCCGAAGGCCCCGGCCAGACCGCCCCGTTCTGGCGCCGTGTAATGGCATGCGATGCCGTCGATGAGCGGATCGTCGATTCCGTACACCGCTAACTTGTCATTTGGCGTGAGCAGCTTGAATGTCGTCGACTTGCGGAAAATCAGATCGGGCCCGCCGGAATCGGCGTGCGCCGCCGTGCCAAGCGCGAGAAGCAGGCTTAGGCCGGCAATGAGGACGTTCGACTTCACGCAAATCCCTCCGTCTTGTCCCTCTCGAAGCCATTTGGGGGCCGAGACAGGAGCGGCCTACATAGGGCCGCACACTCTGTCCGCAATAGGGTCTTTTAGGCTTCCGCGCGGGCCGGTGATTCTGTTGCGCGGCCGATTGGAGCATGATAATCGAATTCGATCATATAGGGCAAAAAAATTGGCGGACGATGAGCGCGAAAACGACATGAAAACGGACTTTGGAGATCTTCTGCGTCGCGCTGCGTCAGTTCAACGCCTGCGGACAGAGCGGAGTCTCGCGGAATTTGGCGTCACTGCAGGGCAATTCGCGGTGCTAGCGATCGTCGTCGACCGGCCGTCGATTTCAAGCGCCGATATCGCGCGGATCGAGAGTCTGACGCCGCAGACCATTAGCGTGATCGTCGGGAATCTCGTCAAGCGCGGCGCGCTCACGCGTGTCCCCCACGCCGTTCACGGACGTATTCAGCAAATCGAGCCGACCCCTTCGGGGCTCGATCTCTTTGCGAAATGCGCGGAACGCGTTCACTGGTTGGAGGAGAGCCTTCGCGGGGAGATTTCGCAAATGGACCAACCGGCGGTTCGCCGATGGCTCGCAAACATCGCAGCATGAGCATGTAGATAGCCCGGTTGCCCCACCGGCGATCCCGACCTAATCAAGACAGTCTCCACTCCGGAGGCCCCTCGCCGTCGACAATTGAGATCGGATGTCCTATGAAGGTTCTCGTCATTGGCTCGGGCGCCCGCGAACATGCGATCGCTCTTTCCATTGCGAAATCGCCGCGCCTTTCCGAGCTTTATGTCGCGCCGGGCAACCCCGGAACAGCGGCGATCGCTCGCAATGTTGCGGTCGATATCTCCGATAACGCCTCTGTCGTTGCCTTCTGCCGATCTGAATCCGTCGACTTTGCTATTATCGGTCCTGAAGGGCCACTCGTTGCGGGACTGGCCGATGATTTGCGCGAATCCGGCATCGCTTGTTTTGGCCCAGGCCGGGACGCCGCGAAGCTCGAAAGCTCGAAGGGGTTCACCAAGGATTTCTGCCGCGAATTTGCTATTCCGACCGGCGCCTATGCCCGTTTCACCGACGTTGACCAAGCCATTGCTTACATCGGCAGGCAAATCGTGCCGATCGTCGTGAAAGCAGACGGTCTGGCCGCAGGCAAGGGCGTGGTGATCGCCATGAGCCAAGCGGAGGCGGAGCAAGCGGTGCGCGACATGCTGGGCGGTGCATTTGGCCCAGCCGGCGCCGAGGTTGTCATCGAGGAATTTCTGCACGGCGAGGAAGTTTCGTTTTTCGCACTTTGCGACGGTTTAAGGGCCACCCCTTTTGGCAGCGCGCAAGACCACAAGCGCGTCGGCGAGGGCGACACTGGCCCAAATACCGGCGGTATGGGAGCCTATTCCCCATTGGCCTTGATGGATGAGGCCATGACAGAGCGTGTCATGAGCGAGATAATCGCCCCGACAATGGGCGGCATGGCCGCGCGGGGAGCTCCGTTTCGCGGTGTACTTTTTGCGGGGCTAATGATCGGCACAGCGGGTCCAAAACTAATCGAATACAACGTGCGGTTCGGCGATCCGGAAGCGGAGGCGTTACTGGCCCGTTTAGAGGATGATCTGTTGCAGTTGCTGTGGGACTGCGAACGCAACGGGTTGCCAGCGCGGCCGCCAAAACTATCGCCTCAAACGGCGATTGCCGTGATACTGGCGGCGCGCGGTTATCCGGGACCGTCGGAAAGAGGCACGCGAATCAAAGGATTGGAGCGGGCGGAAGGCTTGTCGGGCGTAACGATCCTGCACGCGGGGACCCGCAGCGATGGCGGCTCGATTGTAGCCGACGGCGGCCGCGTTCTCGCGGTGACGGCGCTTGGCAGTAATGTGCGCGAAGCGCGAGACCGCGCTTACGCGGCCATTGATCAGATCGATTGGCCCGAAGGATTTTGTCGACGCGATATCGGCGCGCGGGCGATCGAGAGCGAACAAGTGGACGAAGTGAGATGAATCGGATTGCTGCGCTGCATGAAAGGAACGAGGCCTCGGTCGCCATTGCGCTTGGCGGCGGCGGTGCGCGTGGCCTCGCGCACATAGCGATCCTCCAAGCGCTCGACGAACTGGGCATCAAGCCAACTGCGATTTCCGGCACTTCGATCGGGGCGATAATCGGCGCCGCTTATGCGGCAGGCATCGAGGCCAAGCATCTGCATGCGCACGTGTTGGATGCGATGCGCGACCGCTCGCAAGTGATGGCAAAGTTGCTGAAGGCGCGCGTCGGCCGGTTCTCGGATCTGGTGCTGCGCGGCGTCGGCAATCCGATCATGCTCGACGCGGAAATCTGCCTCGACCTATTCTGGCCCGCAGAAGTTCCAGACTATTTCGAACAATTGGCGATCCCGTTGTCTGTCATCACAACGGACTTTCACAATCGTTGCGAAGCGGTGTTCTCCACGGGGGCGCTGGCCCCGGCGGTCGCGGGGTCGATGGCGCTTCCGGGGCTGATCAAGCCGGTGGAGAATCACGGAATCGTGCTGGTGGATGGCGGTGCGGTCAACCCGCTTCCCTATGATCTGCTGTTTGGCTCCGCCGATATCGTGATCGCGGTCGACGTGACGTTCGGGGGAAGATCGCGCAAGCGGCGACTGCCGTCGCCGTTCGATTCGATGTTCGGCTCCGCGCAGATCATGCAGGGCGCCATCACCGCGCAAAAGCTCAAATTGCGGCCGCCGGATATCCTGGTAAGACCTGCGGTCGAACAATTCGGCGTGCTTGAATTTCGTCGCGCCGCGCAGATCATCAAGGCAGCGGAGTCAGCAAAGGACGCCCTGAAGCACGACCTCACCGCAAAATTCAAAGCGCATCATTTGAAGTGAAACGCGCCCCCCGGACGATCTGCGCGCCGCGCTGGAACTCCTCTCGCCCCATCGCTTGCTTGCCGCTGCGCTGAGCTTCGAGGATTTGAATTGCGCCGCGCCCGCAGGCGATCGCCAAGTCTTCGCTCAATACGGTTCCGGGTTCTCCTGCGGCCTCGACGACTTGTGCGCGAAGGATCTTAATCCTCTCCGGCCCGTGTCCGAGATCGATCTGCGACCACGCGCCAGGCGAGGGCGACAGGCCATGAATATGATTACGCACGGCTTTGGCGTCGCGGCGCCAGTCGATTGGCGTCTCGCTCTTGTCGATTTTGCTCGCGTAAGTCGCGCCCTCCGCTGCCTGTGGACTAAAACCAAGCTCACCGTTTGCGAGCAAAGCCAGCGCGCGCTTCATGAGGTCTGCCCCGATCCGCGCGAGGTCGGCGGCGACATCGCCGGCCGTCGCGCGGGAATCAATTGCTAGCCTCTGTTCGAGCCCGACAGGTCCGGTATCAAGGCCTTCGTCCATACGCATTACGCAAACGCCGGTTTCCCGGTCACCTGCCATGATCGCCCGTTGTATCGGGGCCGCTCCACGCCACCGCGGCAGGAGCGAAGCATGCAGGTTGAAACAGCCCAGTCGCGGAGCGTCGAGAATAGCGCGCGGCAGAATGAGTCCATAGGCGACCACTACGGCTGCATCGGCGGCATGATCGGCGAAGATCTCCGGCGCCGAAGCGTTGCGCAGGCTTCGCGGGGTTAGCGTCGGGATGGACATTTGGTCGGCCAGACGATGGATAGGGGTCTTGGCCAGATGAAGGCCGCGCCGCCCCCCCGGTTTAGGCTCGCGAGTATAAACGGTAATAATTTCGTGGTCCGCGTCGATCAGCGCTCTCAGCGTGGGAACGGCAAAATCTGGGGCGCCCATGAAGACGATACGCATCGAATCGCGATAGCATCGCGCCAATTGCAGGTCAAAGCGCGGGACCTTCCGTTCATCCTTTTAATACCACCGGCGCCCGTATGAGGATACCTACTCAAAACGAGTCAACGACAGCCGGCGAGCGCGAGGCGCGACACGTTTTGCGAGTCTACTACGAAGATACCGATTTCTCGGGTTTCGTGTATCATGCGTCGTATCTTCGCTTTCTTGAGCGCGCGCGAACCGAATGGCTTCGTGCCATAGGTTTTGAACAGCGGGAGCTCAAGCATGGCGCCGCACTCACCTTCGCTCTGCGCCGTCTGCAGATCAACTATCTCAGGCCCGCCACAATGGACGATGTGCTGATTGTCGGCACGCGCATTCGGCGAACACGGGGTGCGTCGATCGACTTTGTGCAAACCATAGTGCGGGGCGATGAGAAGATTATCGAGGCGACCGTCAGCGTCGCTTTGCTCAAGAGCGGTCGCCCGGCTCGCATACCGCCTGCCATGAGAGCGCGCCTTCTTCAAGCGGCTGAGCCTGGCGAGTCTGCTGCCAAGGAGTCAGAGGCCGCGGATCTCCAGGGCCCTATCGAGTCGCGCGGCCAGTGATATGATTCGCTCGTTAATATGATCTCCGACATCGCGAAGATCGTTGCGGGTGGGCAACGAGCCTATCGTTTCCCGCAATCGGTAGTGATCCGCCAACAGCTGGTCCAGCCGGTCGGTGAGGCGGGAGGCGCCTGACTCGTTAGTCGCTGCAGCGGCGTCGAGGTCGAGCCGTTGTTGATCGACGGAGGCTTCGAGCCGATCTACACGCGCCAATAACCGCCAAGCGAAAGCAAGGGCGCTGACAAACAGTGTAGAGAGCGCGCTTAAAGCCCATTCAAGAAAGCCCCAGGACGCTTCGTCCGTTGAACGCAGACTCATCTTAGGCTTCCTCAATATTCTGAGTCGCTACGCCGTGCCGCAACCGCGATCGTCGCGCGACACTGCTCAATCAATTACGCTGGGCCACTGGAATGCGGAATGTCGCCGCCGCCAACTTCGTCCAGCATTTCAATTAATTCATTAGGAACCGTCATGGGAGTGCAGGCGCTGTTCCCATCCATGAACAAAATGATCGCGCCCTGATCGCCGGGAACTCTAGCGATCACTGCGCTGTCGCCGAACGGCAGTCCGGGCGGTGTGGTGGGGTTCATTGCGTAGATGCCGCGCAGGAACTGCCATTGTTCCGGTGTCACGGTGATGAAGGAACCGCCCCTCTTTTCGATATTTTCCTTCGCGCCAGCCCGATCGATACAGGAGTGGCCTGGCGCGGCCAACGCGGGAGATGACATCATGGCCAGCGCGTAGGCGAGAATGAGCGGGCGCATCCTATTTTCCTCTCACACTTGCGCCGACTTTGGCGGCGGCACCGGCGATGATGTTCTGTACTGCAGCGGAAACTGTGGCGTCCTTCGCATGCGAGCCTGCGCTGGAGCCGAGCCAGTATTGCGCCACGGTCCCAAACGCGGCAGCGAATGTCCCGACCAGCATCTGCGTGACCGGATTGTCGACGACCCCCCGCACGACCGCGTACGCAGTAATCGCGAGAAAGCCAGCTGTAATGATCGTCGAAACGGCCGGCGCCCCCCAAGCGATCTGCGAGCCGTCCCTGGCAAGCGCGATCGTTTGGCTGCGAGCACTCGCGATGTCGGCAACTTGCACTTCAAGTTCACTCATCGCTCCGGCATGCGCGGCTTCCACTGCGCCGATCTTGACACTCGCGCCGGTCGGGTCTGCGGCGATGGCGGCAGCGACCGCTTGCGGTGTCGCGGGTACGCCAAGGGCGGATCCGAGTGCCGTTCCGACCAATGTGCCGACAGCGCCGCCCGCCGGGCCGCCAAGAATGCCGCCGAGCACAGGCGCGCCGAATTGCACCAGTTGACCCGCGATGGTTGTCCAATCAGGATCTGACATTCGTTGTTCCTCTCAATTCGCTAGCGAGATCTTTGAGCGCCGCGGCTCGTGCGCCGTAGGCACGCCAGCGCCACAGCGAGAAGGCGATCGCGGCGAGCGCAATAGCGCCGCAGATCGCCCATATGGCCCAGTGGACGTGACCGGCTGCGGGAAGCGTTACGCCAGCGCCGGCGGCGCCGGACGCGGTGGTTCTTTGCGCGGCCACTTTTGAATCCTGCGCGGAGGCGGCTTCCATAGCGACCGCGTCGGGCGTAATCGGTTGGTTGGGGCGGTGCTTGGGAACATCGAGCGGCGTCGGATAACGAGGTGCAGATTCGGCCGCGGCGCCCGACGCGAAAGACGGCGGTGCGGGTGCTTGCGGTTCGCTCTGACTCTTGTAGGCCATTCGGAGGCTTTCGGCCTCGACTCCTGCAACGCGCCGCGCCCATCCCGCGCCGAAGATCTTTCGCGTCTTCAGCGCGAATAGAAACGCAAGACGGTTCTTCGAATAGGCGTGAATTTTCGCCGACGTTGTGGTCAATCGCAGCAGATCGACTTTACGCAGGTGCGCAGCGGCAGCGCGAGGGCCAGCGTTGTAGCTGTCGTCGCTCACGCAATGGTCAAATCCCGGTGGCAATTCGTCGCCGCGGATCGGGTTCCAATACTGCCCGACGAATATCTCGCATGCCTCTGCGGCGGTTAATGCGGCGATCTTGAGGTTTGGATGCGATCCAGCTGCAATGCCCCATTTTGTGCCAAGCAGTCGGCCGGCGCCGACGCGGTTCCCCGTCCAGTTCCCTGGGTCCGAGCGGTTTAGCGAAAGTCGTGCGCCGCCCTCCCAAACCATCGTCGCGAGGAAGGACGGCAGGCGGTTCGATGCGCTCATCACAAATCTCAGTTGAAAGTTAAGTGGGGCGCGACAACGCCTGATCCGCGAGGCGGCTAAGCGGCGGTCGCAGCGCGCCGTGACGAGGCGCGCTTAGGAGCCCGATCATCGATGCTAATTGTATCTGCAGGAGACGCTCACCGCGTCGTTTGCCGTTTTGGGTCCCGTCACTGTGACGGCGCTAACGCTCGCTGCCGCCGTCCGATTGAGGTTGGTCGTTCAATCGAAGGCGCAATTTTGGATCAAGCTGCCTCAACGCTATGGAGCGGCCAGAAGTTCGGCGACCGCCAGCGCGATATCGCTGTAGCCGAGCTTTCCCGGATGGTACTGGTCAAAGTAGGGCATGACGGGATTGGTCACCGCCCAACTTGTCCAGCGGGTCGTCAGGTCGAGCAGCGGGACATTGTTGGAGGCTGCGAGCGACCTGAGAGCCGCGACATAGGGAGCAAAGGTGAACCCCGCGTTATTGGGGGGGCCGGCGATCAGGATGACGTCGCCGCTCAGCTTCGCGTTGGTGATGACCGCCTGCATGCTGGCCGTATAGGCGGCGACCGGCGTTTGGTTTATGGAGTCGTTGCCTGTCTCCGCGATGATCGTCAGATCGGGGGCAAGAGTCGCCTCCAAGCGAAGCCCTTGCGTGGCATACGTGTTCGCGGTGAAATAGGCTATGGTCGCGCCGCTCGTCGCTGCCTGAATGACGTCGATCGCGGGCTTCGTCGACAGACTCGTGACAATGCCCGCTAGTTGGAAACTGCCCCCCGTAGGAACGATGTTGATCGTGTGAGTGGCGTTAGCGACCGAGTACGTCGCAGTGGCGATCGTGTCGGGCGTGGCGGGGCCAAAGGTGATCGTCCCGAGCGATGCGCCGCCATCGACGTTGATCGTCGCCGTCCCGACTGGAGTTTGCGTGTAATAGTAGAGCGTGAGCGTATCGAACGCGGCAACTGGCGCGAACGTCAGATTGTTGACTGCGCAGCATGTGAAGATAAACGTGTTGCCGCCCGCGCAATTTCCTCCATTGCTTGTGCTCCAGCTTGATCCAAGCGTCACGCGGGTGTCGTAGGCCGCATAGCCAACGGCGGCGGCGCTGACGTTCTGGTCGCACATGATCGCGTTCGCCGAGACCGGCTGCGTATTAGCGGCGCTCGACAGCATCGTATTGAGCATCGAGGCCATCTGCTGCGGCCATGCGTAGGGATATGCGCCGTTAAGATTGCCGGTCCCGCCGCTCCCCGAGCCCTGCCCCATGCTGGTGCTTTCGCCAAGGATGACCAGACGGCCGCGTCCTTGGCCCGATCGCACATTGGCAACGGCCTTGCGCCAGTGAAGCAACGCCGAGCTATTGAAATTATAGACGCCGCTGGCCGTGACTGGCGCCGAAGTTCCGCCAAGGGGGGCCATCGTGGATGGCACAGGTGGGCTTTGCGCGGCCGCGGTCGAAATCACGCAGCACGAGACAATCGCGGCGAACAAGGATCGAAAGGCGCTCATTTGTAATAGCTCATATCGAGAGTTGGCGAATCGTTGCATCATTCGGAGAACCTCGCCGGGTTTGATGTCTCGAATAGTCATGGCGGACACTCAGTTGTATCGGCAGGAGACGCCGACTTTTTCAGTACTGAGCTTCGCGCCATAGATGCTCACGGCGCTGACCGTGGCGACTGCTGTCAATACGGTTGTTGGCGTGGTTTCGTCGACGGCGGTGCAGAACGGCGCGACAGGTTTGGCGAAATTGAAAGTGAAAACGGCGGGCGAAGATGGCGTCGTTCCAACAGTGATGCGGGCGAAATTGTCATTGCTGGTCGCATCCTGCGTCGCGCCGGTCCCCCATCCCGAGGTCAGCGCGCCTTGCGCGGGCTTGTCCCATGAATTGCCTTGATCGATCAGCGTGGCGGCGGTGCCGGTCACAAAGAGAGATTCCGCATATCCGGTTGATTGCGCCGCGTTGCCCGAGACGAGTAGCGATCCAGCGGGACTGTTCCGCGTATCAACGATGCCATAGTAGCAATTGGTCCAATCATTGCCGATGATCGCGCCATTCTCGAACCCCTGCACGAGGGCGAAATACTGGCCATTGCTTCCGGCGACCGTGCAGAGCACGGAATTGTTCTTGATGCTGATGCGCGCATTGGAACTGGCAAGATAGATCGCGCCCCAATTAGGACCGCTTGTCGTCTGGCCAAAGTTCTCAATCCTATTGCCAATAAAGGTCAGGCTGGCAAGGCCGGCCGCGCTGTCGCTGACGACATGCCCTTGCGAATTGGCGATGAACACGCTGTTGATAAACAGGTTAGAATTGTTGCTGTTCGACGTAATGTTCCAGACTGAGGCGGATTGCGCCGGATTGAAAAGGTTAGTCGAAAAAACTTCGCCGCCGGAAAATGTCGTACTGAGCATCCGTGCAGTTCCCTCGACCGAGAGCACGCTGCCGACAGCGTCGTAGTTAACGCCGGTGAAGTTCGAGACATCGATCAGCCCGCTCAGCCCGCGAAGGCCATAGCGCATGCCCTGGATGACTCCGCTAGTCATCAAGAAGCCGTCGACCTGCCTGTAGGTCGCCGTGCCGATGTCGATGCGGGAGAACTCGCCAGACGCTGCCGTGTAGCGTTGCAGATACGCCGGCCCGGCGATGGATTGCGGTCCGAATCCGCCGGGTCCCCAGTAATTGGTCGCGCCGAGCTGGATCGTGTCGGCTGCGCCGTTCAGCCACCAGAAGCATTTGTCGATGCAATAGCCGAGGTTGCCGTCAATGAAGATGCGGCCCCAGCCCGAGCCAAGGCCAGACGCGTCGACCTTGGCGAGTTGGTAGCTATTTAGAAATCGGTTGTGGACGATGCTGCCATCGAGAAAGCTGGCGCTCTCGAATGTCGGGGGATAGGCGATGGGCAATATTTGCGAGCTGTCCTGTGCGGGATAGTAGATCGCGAGATCACGGAAGGTAAAATTGCTCATCCCACAGAATGCGCTGGTTGCGCTGTTACTGATGAGGAGCATCGACCCGCCGGTGAACGGAAAGGCGTCAGAAGGCCAGCCATCGCCAGAGAATGAGATTCCATTGAGCGGAATGCACGTCGTCTGCGAGGCAAGCCAATAGCCGCCCTGCGGCGCATAGAGCTGTTTGCCCATAACGGCTGCGACCGCAACCGCATTTGTGACGGCCGTGGTATCGTCCGTACCGAACGTGAAGGCGCCGCCAACCTGGTAGCCGACCAGATTGAGCGTTGCGCCAGTCCCGGAGCCGCTCGTTGTCACGCTGTTGGGCGACGGCAGGTTAGCAAACTGGCCAGGCGCAGCGTTGGTCACTGCGAGAACGCCCATTTTGGTCGTAAGCGTCGCGCCTGTCAGGCCGGCGCAGCCTGTCACAGGGGCAACGGGCGCAGCAACAAGCGAAGGGGGATTGGAGGTGTAAGCGCCTGCAACGGCGATCGTCAGCGCGCCTGATAGCGCGCCGGCGCTGACTGTCCCCGAAGCTTGAAACTTCGTTCCCGCTCCAGTCGTGCCAACGACTGTACAAGCGCCGTTAGCGCCGCCGGATCCACCCGAATTGACGGATGCGCTGACGATCTGCGTCGTCAGGACCGTGAATACGCCATTAGCGATCACGCCGGAGCCACCGGTAGTGGTGAGCGTGTCGCCGGGAGCATAGGAGCCGGCGCCGCTCTGAGGGGTGGCGACCGTCGCGCTCCACGTCCCGCTCCAAGGCGTCGCATTGACCGCGGAAAACGACAGGACAAAGGAGGGACCACTGCATGACGCAATCGTCCCAGACTGCGGAGCGCCCGAAGCGCCCGAGCCATGCAGCATGAATTGTTTGCCCGGGTCGATCGCGCCGTTACACGATCGCGACGAGCTTGTCAGCGTATTGGATCCCGCTGCAATCGTCCCATCAGAAAAGCTGACAGTATCGCCTTTCGCGCCACATTCCGTCAGGGAGATCGGCAGGCTCTTGAGTTTCGCATCGACCGTAAGGTTTGACGCACTGAGCGCGCCGCATCCGGTGAACTGAACGCTTGGCGCCGACAGGCCGGGCGAGACGGGCGACGTCTGGGATTGGCAGACAGCGCCCAATGCAAAGCAAAGCACAAGCGTTGCGAAGACAATGCGCATCATCTGCCTCACTTGTAAAAGTTGAAATCGAGGGCCGTTGTGCCGGACTGCGCGACCCATTGCAAAGTCGAGAAATTTGCAAAGTAGTTGAAGCAGACCGGCGCGCCGGGGAGGCCGGAGCCAAGCGGCACGCCGACGCTAGCGGTGACGATCGCGCCATCATCGCGCCAGCGCGCCGCCGCGCCTTCGTTACAGATCATCGCCCATGTGGCGCCCGCCGGGATGCCTCCAGCGCAGGTCGATGTCTGGACCGCCGCCGTCACCAAGAGCTGGCAATAGCCGAGCGCCGTGATTGATCCTTGCTTGGTGGGACCCGGATTCGCAGCAGAAATTGGGCCGACCCCAGGGATGATCGGCACCATCCCCGGCAAGATCGTCCCCCCGGTATCTCGGTAGGTTTGCGCCAGAGCAGGAGTTCCCGCCAAACCCAGGACGATCAAAGTGGCAAGTATCTTGTTGGTCATGAAGGCGCCTCTCGACTGAAGGATAGGTTTGCGTCGGGTCAGCGCTCGATTGTCGTTACAACGGGCTCGAACTGTGGCCCAGTGGTCGCGGCGGTAAAAAATGCGTGGAGGATGAAGCACCGCCGTCTGCGAGGACGCGATCTTTCCGTCGAGCGTCGCGACCACAGCGAGCGCGTCGAATTTCCCGGCGGCGGTGCCGGTCAGATTGATTGAGGCGAGGAGACCTTTCGACTGGGCCAGCGGATTGAGCGCGCTTATGACGACACGCGTCGTTGCCTTAATCCGCGCATCGCTGATCGACACCGCGGTGACGGGCTGAACAAGGCCGATGATCGCCTGACCACCAAATGAAGCGGGACTGCTCGATGCCGCTTGTCCAGAGTTAGCGAAGGCAGCCGACGCCGCGCCCGGCAATATTCCGTCAGTGAAGGTCCACTGTCCAGCGCCGTTGCTTTCGAGCTCGAGGTAGCCGTAAGGCGTCGCTATCGCACTGGCGAACGCGCCGGCCATGACGTCTGATCCCTGTGGTGTCAGCACGATCGATCTGGAATAGGAGCAGGCGCCGCTTTCATCGATTATCAGAATCCGCGCGCCGAGCTGGAAGCTCGCCGCGGCGGGTAGAGTCACGTAGATCGGCGCCACAATCCCGGTCACCGCAATAAGGCGGTCGCTCGCGAGAGCCGAATAGGAGCTGTTGATCGCCGCCCGCGCGACTTTCGAAACTTCCGCGAGCTTCGCCGTGGGCCAGCCGCCAGGAGTAATTCCGTCCTGTACGACGAGCCGGTTGTTTGTCGTGTCGACGACGGTCTCGCGCGATGGGCCGGTATAGGTGGCGACGTTCGACGCGATGTCGCCGCGCAGACGAAGTTGTTCGCTCATGTGGTGAGGTTTCCAAGATCGAGAATGCCGGTTGCGGCGGCGGTGATCGACCCGAAATCATCGAAGACCGAGGGCGAGGCGGAAATCAGACCGAGGTCGGCAGGCAATCCGGAAGCAATTTGCGTCGCGATCGGATCGGCGCTGCCCGCGCCTGTCGGCGTATAGGCATAGGATGTGCAGGTTGCGAGGCTTTGCACTCCGCTGCCAAAGACGTTGAAACTCTGAAATTTCAGGTAGAGGGTCTGACCGATGTAATTGCTTGGAAGACTGTATTGGACGATCGCGCCATCGAGACGCGCAAACGGGGCCCCGACAGCATGCGACGCGCCGCCCGAGCTATACATGCCCCGCTGCATCCTCGTTAGATTGTATGCGCTCGCGCCAGTGAGCGTCACGGTCGCATAGGTCAGCAATTCGTTGTCGACAAGGCAGAGCGTAACGCCCTGCTGCGCATCTGAATCAGTGGTTCCACTTAGTGTGGCGGCGCTCTCTGCAAGTGCGACAGCCAACGTGTCGGCCGTATCCCAACCCGTTGACGCAGGGAGGGGCGCGGTCAGGAAACCTTGCCGCGCCGGCTGATTGACGGTTGCGATTTGGGTAAAGGTCACATTGTCCGAGGACAGATAAACATGAGCACCACCCCAGTTTGGATCTGCGCTCCCATTGAAGCCTCCTGATGCACCGACCCAGATCTGCGGCGTCCCTCCCGTCAGCATTGGCGGCGGTTCGACAATGACTGGCGTATTGACCGGCGCTGCAGCAGCGGCCTGGTTGGGCGGAATGCTCGAAGGCGTCGCGGTCGGATAGAGCGCCGCTGTGGATGTTCCCGCGGTCACTTCCTCCGCGGTCACTGTCAGCACACCTCGATCATCTTCTTCGATTGACAGGATGCGCACGAGATAATTTGATAGGCCAAGGTTTGCGTCACTGATCGTGACGATATCCATTGGATCGAGCAGGCAATATTCCCAGGACAATTTGAACGTGAAGCTGGCGCGCACGTAGAGCGCGCGCTGCAGCACAAGCTGGGCGATCGTCGCTCCAACAACCGTCGGGTCGCATATTTCGTGCGCCTGAATCGTTGAGCCGATGCGCGGGCCATAAAGCTCGATTTGCGCCTGGTCGCGCGCCTCGACAGGTGTGGAACCTGAATTGTAATATTCAAGCGTCGCCGCGTCGCGCCGCAACGCGATGTTGATGGTCAGCGCGATCTGTTCGACGGGGCTCGTCCCGTACAGGCGATGCGCGCGCGGATTGCGCGGCAGATACAGCAGTTCGTCGGCGGAAAAATCGGCGGCGGGAATGCCGTGCAGGATTTGCTGATAGGCGGGGTCAGG
>Ga0209698_10000137_pt1 | contig 73740 bp, 47 predicted proteins | sample LitLauG_LLR_2012_FD_187203 | JGI IMG/M metagenome (GOLD analysis project Ga0209698, IMG submission 187203) | Freshwater sediment microbial communities from Pennsylvania, USA - Little Laurel Run_MetaG_LLR_2012 (SPAdes) (version 2) | ecosystem: Environmental > Aquatic > Freshwater > Creek >... | reverse complement strand
GCCGGACAGTATCGGAAATATTGGAAGTGGTCTAAAATCAAAGAAGCACAAAATGTCGGGGCGTAGCGCAGCCTGGTAGCGCACCTGCCTTGGGCGCAGCCCGACGGCTTCCAAAGCTTCTTTTAATTCTCCACACTTCTAATGGTTTCAACAATTTGGGGAATCTGCTTTTTGCTCAAAAGTAACCCCAGCAGTTCCAACACAAAGAGTTTTGACACGGTTTTGCCACGGTGCGATCGGGACTGAACCGAAGTCGCTACGGCGTGTTTAAGAGTTGACTCGGTCTTCGACTTCTTTCAGGTCCGCGATTACTTGATCGAACGGCGGAGTTTCGCCAAAGAACATCTCGCGCATGTCCCGGTAGTCGCTTCGAATCTGAGCGACTTGGGAGTCTGGAGGACATACCCGAAGGCTTCCAGGCCGGGCCAAATCGTACCGCGCCCCAGCTTCCCGGAAGAAGACCTTTTTGTGCTCTACGACGCTTGCCAGCAGACCGACGTCCGCGATCGCAAGCTGCCCGTAGTCGTGCCGGTACAAACGGGAGAGGTCATAGTGGTGCCGCGAGAGGCGGGGCGGCATCTTGCCCGAATGGAAGACAGCATGGAGTAGCGTGGCCTTCTCCCAGAATGTGCGTTCAGGACGAAGAACGTGGACTTCCGTGGTCGACCGAGCGAGGAGGCCGGGAAGGGCGTCAGCAATGTACGGCTGGATGGACTGCTGCTCAGAGGGCCACACATCCCCTCTGCATCCAAACTCAAGCCGAACGACGGGACGAATGTAGGTACCCAGCCCATACAGACCCGCTTCCAAGCCGAGCGGGTAGGCGAACAAGAGGCTCTGCCGGTCGGCGTCGGCCGGATCCTCATTGATCTTCCAACCTGTCTCCCCTAGGGCCTAGGACAGAGCGAAATGACTGCTGAAGCTCGTCGAGGATGGTGCCCTGAACAGTCTCAGAACATTTGCCCGCCAGTTCATCCAGTTTTCGGTTCCGCTTGTTTGTGCCCGCGATGTTGGGAGGGTCCTGGTCTCCGGTGAAACCGAGGGCATGGCGGTCGAGGACGATATCAACGTCCTCTGAGAAACGCTCGATAACCTTGTAGACCTTGGAAAGTGAGGTTCCGCCTTTGAAGAGGGGGCCCGGTAACGTCGGACTTGAGAAGATTCTTTCGAGCGTCCAGCAGACCCAGAAATCTTTTTCGATGATCGTGGCAGAGCTCACCCCCGAGCGGGCGGCGACCTCGCGGAAAATGGTTGCGCGCTCGCGGGCGGGGAGTAGGGCGAAGTGATCCATCTGGGACGCGCCCTAATGTTAAGCCGTTACCGCGTCTATTGCAGAAGCCATCCACTGTGGCGCACGATGAGCAAGCTTCTTCAGCCCAGTCTTTGTACCTGATGGCAGGTTTCGCCGAAGCTGCTGGATGACGCCTTGGGTGAGATGGTCTGGCCCGAATGAACGAATAGCCTGCAGAGCAACACCCTCAGGAGTGCCCGCTCCCAACAAAACCCTTGGGCCTGCGTGCCTAAAATGGATGGTCTGGTTTCCGAGTTTGATCTTCCGCGAACTGCCGTCGATCAAATACACGATCTGCGCGGGAACCTGCGAGGACAGACCGAGCGCGTTCGCCGCGCTCGCCGGCGTCGGCTGCAGACGGTATCCTGACTGATCCGCGATAGCCCTCGCTACTCTATCGGGGTCCGGCGAGAGCGGACCGAGCGTGGGATGGTTCTTCGGGACATCGTAGACACCTCGAGAGATTCGTCTGATCTTGCCTGCCTTGCTCAATCGGCTCAGAGCCTGATCCACGGCAGCTCGACTGCCCAGGTCGGCGAATGCTTTAGGCGTGAGTGCTGACCCCAGTCCCACTGCTCTGGCGCGCTTCAAAACCTTCAGCGTGAGATCCCTCATGTCAGAAATATCATAACATATTTCTGACGAGAACGCATCCAATAAGTGGTGCCATTTCCCTACGATCCGCGACTCCCGAAGAGGTCATCGTCGCGATTCGCATTGTTAGAATCGTGTGCGACTGGTTTACGCTCGGGCAACTTGCGCGGTATGGGCCTGCCAAATGCTCTTGCCAGTGCTCGCACGAGGTCCCAGTTAAATCGGCGCTCGTCCCGACGAATCAGCGCGGCCCAGGCAGAGACATTGATGATAGGGACTTGGAGATTCCATGTTTGAAGTTCTTGAAGGGCCTCCAGATCTTCGGGACTGACGGGCGACCATTCAACAATAACCACTTGAAATGTCTCTGTTGCTAATTTGGTGAGTGCCTCGGGAAGAGTGAACGCCATATCGACGCGGTACTGATGGTCTTCGAAAACAGTCCTTCGGCTAATGACCCGATCCACTTCCGCATCGACCAGGAGAACCTTCGGAATGGAACATTCCAGCGATAGCCCTTCGAGTCGAAGCTGTTGTTGCCGCGCACTGTTGAGCAGCGCCTGAACATGAGCGGGAACCGACTCCCCGCGCGCCTTATACTCAGACGCAACCTTGGTTGCGAGCTCGTAGAGCTTTTGTGTCGGATCATCCTGGGTCTGGGAACGGTACACATCCGCAAGCTCTGATCGGTTCAGTCCAAGTACTGACCGCATTATGTCGTCGGCCCGTTTTTCAGGCGTTAATGCCGGACCATCGCCGTGAAGCCGTTTGTTGTCGGTACTCATCGGACTTGTGGCTCCTTTCGTGGCTTTGGCGGTCGGGGCGAATCCGTTTCAAACGACCGTCGAATCCGCTTCTTGCGATTGACAACTTCTGAAACGGTGATTCCAAGATCGGCTGCAAGTTCCTGGTTTGGGCATGGCCCGCCGTTGCTTTCGGTAATGGCTGACACCAACTCTTCGAGTTCCTTCTTGCCGCGTACGCGCTGCATCACCTGGTCAACCGCCTCCTGTTGCTCAAGCTGCTGCGCTGGCTGCACGGCGAACAGGTCGCCTTCCTCCAGAGGGCCGCCATAATGCCGGTGACGCCGAAGATGGTCGATAAACTTGTTTCTGAGCACGGTGCATAGAAATGTTTCAAGCTTGCCGCGGGCTGGCACCCAGCCCAGGGCGTTCGCCGATCTCAGTAATTCCAGAACTGTTTCGCTGACCAAATCATCCGCCGACACGGCGTCAAAGACATCCGCCTGGTCGTGTGTGAGCCAACCAGCCAAGGCGCGAAGGCGCATGGAGACTTCCAACCAGGAAACGCGTTCAAACAGGTTGTCGTCCGTCGTCACAGATCTCCCCGGAGGCGGATCCGCTAGCCCCCGTTATCTCCTATTCGAACAGATTCCGCGATTTGTCCGCATCCGGTGGCAAAAAAATGGTGGTCCAGTCGTAAACACCCTGAGAAGCAAATCCTGCTCCTGGAAAACCCTTGGGTCAACGTGGCCGTTTGCTGTCTCCGCGCTCACATTTCGGGCACATAATGTTTTAGAAAGGCGGGGCGCGCGATCCCGGCGTTTGCAGAAGCGGATATGGAGGACCGATGACCGACGATCTGATCCTGGGACTGGACGCCTTCATCCGGTCCATTGGCATCAACAGAGCTTCCCAACACGCCCTCTTGCTGGGGGCAGGATCGTCGATCAGTTCCGGGATTCCATCTGCCGCGAGCTGTATCTGGGAGTGGAAACGGGCGATTTTCCTGACCAGGAATCCAGGGCTGGAAACGCAATTCGCGGAATTGTCCTTGCCCGCCGTCCGCTCCAAGATCCAGCGCTGGCTCGACGGTCAGCGCGTCTACCCGCCGAATGACTCTCCTGAAGAATACAGTGTGTACATCAAGGAGTGCTATCCAATCGCTGATGACCGCCGGGCCTTCTTTCAGGACAAAGTGCGGCAGGCGATTCCCCATATCGGGTATCGTCTCACGGTCAAGCTTGCCGAAGCCGGGATCATTCAATCGATCTGGTCCCCCAACTTCGATGGCCTGACTGCGAAGGCGGCCGCCCAATCGCAATCCATCATTGCCATCGAGGTAGGAATAGACTGCCAGGAAAGGCTTTTTCGCAGGCCGAAGCGGAGCGAGCTGATCTGTGTGTCCCTCCACGGAGACTACCGGTACGATCCGTTGAAGAACACGACGGCCGAGTTACAGCAGCAGGAGAAGATGCTGCGCGACGCGCTTGTCGAACAAGTCAAGGACACGCCGTTGATTGTCGTGGGCTACAGCGGCCGGGACGCTTCGCTCATGGCGGCCCTGGAGGAAGGCTATAGCCGATCCGGCGCCGGCGTGCTGTATTGGTGCGGGTTTGGTGACGGTGACATACCGGGAAGCGTCCGGCGGTTGCTGGAGTTGGCTCGCGCCAACGGCCGCGCAGCGTATTACATACAGTCAGGCGGGTTCGATGATCTGATGCTTCGGATCGCGTTGCATGGTCTTGAAGGGGAAGCCGTCGAAGAGGCCCGCCAACTCTTGATGGCGCAGACGCCGACGCCGACGGAGGAGCGTATCGATTTCGCACTTGTAGAGATGCCGACCTGCGGCCTGATCAAGAGTAATGCCTTTCCGCTGACGCCGCCCTCAGAGATTTACGAGTTCGATCTGAAACAGTGGCCGGAAGAGAAGGTGTGGGAGTATTTCGACGCGAGCACCGCCGGTAAGGCCATTGTTGCTGCTCCCTTCAAGAAAGCGTACGCCTTCGGAACGATCGATGACATCCGAAGTGCTTTTGCCGACCGAATTGGCGATAAGATCGAGCGCGTACCGATCAATGACATAGACCTGCGCTACGAGGATGGGGCGATCACTTCACTCATCCGCCGCGCGTTGGTGCGCGCAATGGCGGCAAGGGCCGGGGTGAATACCGATGATCGTGAGTTCCTTTGGGAGAAGTCGGCGCGGGAACGACGGAAGGAAGGTGGAAAGGAATACCTCGTTTTCGATGCAGTGGTCGTTTACCTGCGAAGAGTCGCCGGCAAGAGTTATGTCGTGCTCAAACCGACCGTCCGGATTGAAAGTCCGACCGGGGAGGAGGTGTCGGAAGACGCAGAACGAAACCTCAAGATGAGCATTTTGGGTTGGCAACATAACAACAAGTTCAATGAGGCCCTGGAGTCGTGGCGAACGCGCCTTTTCACGGATGAAAATGTCGAGTTTCCTCCGAACTGCGGTTCTCCTTTCAAGTTCCATGTGAAGCGTGCACCCGTCCTAGCGAAGATCATGAGTGCCGACCGCAACCGGCAGATCCAAGTGCGAAGCAAGTTTCAGCCCATCATCACCCACGCCGGCGTAGAGCTCAGAGAGCCAGACCTCGTTTTCTCTAATCGGACGGGGACCGCTACGGTTTCTGATCCCCATCCCGTGCGAGGAATCGTTCAAAACAGGCCTTTCGATTACGCTCTCACCGCCAGGAACCTCGCGCCACCCATTCAACTCGCCGTGATCTGTCCGGCGCGAGAATCGCGGAAACTGAGCGAATACCTTCAGCGCCTGAATCAATCGATCAGTCCCGGCAAGTTCGAAGCGGACTACCTGCTTCAATTTGGGGGCTTTCAAAGTGCGTTCGCCACGGCATTGCAGGTGCCGGCGCCCGGCGAGAACCTGTGGATGACCTGCCCCGAGATCGATCCCTCCCTGGACGAACAGCGGGGCGCCCTGCAATTGAGTCAGCATATTACGACATGCCTCAACGCACTGAAAGCCGCGGCCCTGCCGAACGTCACCATCATCTTCATTCCAACCAGGTGGGCACGTTGGCGGACCTTCGAAACGGAGGAGGAACGCTTCGATCTCCACAATTTTGTGAAGGCATTTTGTGTTCCGCAGGGAATCGCAACTCAATTCCTCGAAGAGGACACGCTCGAAAACGAGCTGCAATGCCGGATTCGCTGGTGGTTGTCACTGGCTCTCTATGTCAAGAGCATGAGAACGCCATGGGTTTTGTCCTCACTCGACAGCGATACGGCTTTTGTCGGGCTCGGGATCAGCCTGGACCGCAAGGCGGAGAAGGGGAACCAAGTCATTCTTGGGTGCAGCCATCTGTACAACGCGCAGGGGCAGGGGCTTCAATTCCGCCTCAGCAAGATCGAAAACCCTGTGTTCCGTCATAGGAACGCGTTCATGTCGTACGACGATGCCCGCCGCGTCGGAGAAACCATTCGCCAGCTTTTCTGGGAATCCCGCTTCCGGCTGCCAGGCCGCGTCGTGATCCATAAACTGACGCCGTTCCTCAACGACGAACGGAAGGGACTGCAAGCAGGACTGAGCGGAGTGAAAGAGGTCGATCTCCTGGAGATTCACGTGGACAGTGCTTTGCGATACCTGTCCTCGGTTCCCCAGCAGAACGGCACTCTCAAGGTGGACGGATATCCGGTGAAGCGGGGTACATTGTTGAAACTCGACAGGGACTCAGCCCTGCTTTGGGTGCATGGCGTTTCGCGAGCGATCAATCCCCGTTTGAACTACTATCAGGGCAAACGCCGCATTCCAGCGCCGCTCGTTATCCGCCGTCACTCCGGGCGCTCGGATTTGACGATGGTGGGCGATGAGATCCTTGGGCTGTCCAAGATGAACTGGAACAGTTTCGATCTCTACACCAAGCTGCCGGCGACCGTCGAATCGTCCAAGCAGATTGCCAGAATCGGTGCGCTGCTCGAACGCTTTGGGTCCGGATCTTACGATTACCGTCTGTTCATGTGATGACGTCTGGGATCCGCCAACCTCGGGTTCGAGCCCCCAGTCCCTTTCAACTGCGATGATTTCGCGCAGTGGCATTGACGAACCTCCGGCCAGCTATTCAAGGATACGCAACGACGTGTGCTTAGGGCACCGCAACCGACCAACCAGAAATCCAGCTCCTCCGCTTGCTGTCACTACAGGTCAACTAGCGAGTTGGCGTTTTCTTCCGGCACGCTGCTGAAGGGCGCTGCTCACTATTGATCAGCGAGGCGGCCTATTGCTGCGATGGAAATTCGCCGCCGAACCTCGATTCTCAACGCGAGTTGCGCGCCAATATCGTAATCGAACCTGACCATGATCCACGGCACCTTCGCTCCCTTATTGGTCCGCAAAGCTTTTGAAACCGCTCGTCCATGCCTTAACTTCATCATTAGAAGAATTACGAAAAGGCAAGATGGAACTTGCGAAACCGATGCAACTCGATCCAAGAGCGGCTGTAACGAACGCAAGCAGGACACCGTCATGCCCACGTTTCAAGTCAAAAGCCAAGGGGTGCTGGGAATAAAACATGAAGACCGACATTGAGGCGGACCTTAGTAGGTTCGGCAGGTCATTTCTGTCAACTGTGGATGCTTTGGTCAGGTTGCCCATTGAGCAAATGCGGTTGGATCGATCAGAAGGCCTGAAGACTGAGGCGTTCATCTCCGGGTATGAGGGATCCCCCTTGGCCGGATACGACCTTCGGTTAGCCCACGCGAAGCCGGTGCTCGACAAGAACGGCGTTCACTTTGTGCCTGGCTTGAATGAAGAACTGGCGGCGACAAGCATTATGGGCAGCCAGTTGGTTGGCCGCGTCGTTCCGACGTCCTTCGGATTGGACGGCGTGGTCGGATTCTGGTATGGGAAAGCCCCCGGGCTTGATCGTGCGGCCGATGCACTTCGTCACGGCAATTTCGCCGGCACGGCAGGGGCCGGCGCGGTCGTTCTGCTGGTGGGCGACGATCCGACCGCGAAGAGTTCTACTCTCCCTAGCGACAGTCGAAGCACCTTACAGAGCCTTGGAATCCCTGTATTGGAGCCAGGCGATACCCAGGAGGCTTTGGAATACGGATTGGCGGCAGTGGCGTTGTCGCGCTACGCCGGGGCGTGGGCGGCGCTGAAACTCGTGACCGGTGTCTGCGACGCGAGTGGAACAATCACTCTCCCCAAGGATCGGCGACCGCTGCTTCAGCCAAAAGGAGAGTACCGGAAGAAGCACGGGCACCTACTGATGAGCCCGCAGAGCGTCGCGCTTGAGACCGAGGTCAACCGACACCGTCTGAACGCCGCCTGTAACTTCGCCCAACTCAATGGCCTGAACCGGACGCACGGCGCTAACCGGCAGGCATGTTTGGGGATCATGGCCGCTGGCAAGACGTACTACGACGTCCTCCAGGCCATACGGGACATGGGCATTTCCATGGAGTATCTGGCTTCGGCCGGCGTTCGTTTGGCGCAGTTAGGGATGACTTATCCCCTTGATCCGATGTTCGTCCAGGAATTTGCCGCAGGGCTCAATCAGATCGTGGTCGTGGAGGAGAAGCGTTCTTTCGTCGAGGCGCAGTTGCGCGACATTCTCTACGCCAGCGCGATGCGCCCGGAGATTGTTGGCAAGTTTGATCTGAAAGGTGCAGAGTTCTTCCCACTGCATGGTGAGCTGGGCCCGGACCCGATTGCGCGGAAACTCGCGCCTATTCTGGCGCGCCAAGTCCCGGAATGGTTGGCGACTCAAATTGCCAAACGAGTTCGCGAGATCTCCGCCCCTCCCTCACTCCCGCCGGTTCTTTATAATCGCAAGCCCACCTATTGCTCCGGGTGCCCCCACAATTTATCCACGGTCGAAATTGCGGGGAGTCCGATCGGAGGCGGAATCGGATGCCACACACTCGGCATGAACTTGGCTGACGCCGGTCGCGGCTTCCAGATTCTATCGCAGATGGGCGGGGAAGGCGCGCCGTTCATAGGTGTCCGCCCGTTCGTCGATCAGCAGCAGCACTTCTTTCAGAACATCGGCGATGGCACTTTCTTCCATTCAGGTTCGCTCTCCGTCCAAGCGTGTATTGCTCAGGGAATGAACGTGACGTTCCGGTTGCTGAACAACCGCGCCGTCGCGATGACCGGCGGGCAAGCCGTCCAGGGAGCGCTAGAGCCATCAGCTCTCAGCCGGAAACTGGAAGCAGAGGGGGTGACTCGGACAGCGATCATCACGCGCCAGCCGAAGCTGATCAGGGGAATCGCGCGCAATGCTGAACTTCGTCCGCCGAGCCAGTTGAAAGAGGTTATGCGGGAGTTGCAGAGGACACCCGGCGTGACGGTTCTCATCTACGACCAAGAGTGCGCCGCAGAGTTGCGAAGAATGCGCAATGTCGGTGAGAGGCCCAGGCCGAAGGAGAGAATGGTGATCCATGAGCAGGTGTGCGAAGGATGCGGGCACTGCGTGACTGTATCGAACTGCATCAGCTTGCGCCCGGTGGGGGCACATAACGGGCCCAAGATGTCGGTCCATCAGGGTTCTTGCAATCAGGACTTTTCCTGCGCAGTGGGTGACTGTCCTTCGTTCGTAAGCGTCACGCTCGCGGAGGGTGGCGGAGCGGCGAAGCCGAAGTTGCCCGAACTCGACGCGGACGGTATACCGGTGCCGCCGATGGTCCCGCTGCAGGACGGGGGGTATCGAATCGTTTTGATAGGAATTGGAGGCGACGGCATCGTCAGCATCACGAGAAGTCTGGCGAATGCGGCGTCGATAGATGGATTGTGGGTCGCCACCTCCGATGAGACGGGGCTGGCGCAAAAGAGCGGAAGCGTAGTCTCCCATCTGCACATAGGATCCCAAAGGCTGCAAGGCGCAGTGCGGGCGAATCGAGGGGCAGCGGACCTTCTGATCGCTTACGATCTGGTCACCGCCAGACGGGCAGACGTGGTCGACACGCTGGATCCCACGAAGACTGTGGCCGTCTTGAACACCAGCGTCGTTGTTCCGGCCGAACAGGTGCGCAAAGGCGCGTGGGAAGTGCCGGACCTGGCAAAGCCGCTGGTAGATCGCCTTGGCGCACTGGAGTCCGGAAAAGTGATCGCGTTGAACGCTAGCAGAATGGCCGAAGCACTGTTCGAAGATCATTTCGCCGTCAACAGTTTCATGTTGGGCATCGCGTTTCAGAAGGGGTGGATTCCAATTTCGCTGGACTCGATGCGGGCGGGAATGATCCCATCGAACTGGGAAGCTTTCAGCTGGGGTCGCAAATATGTTCATGAGCCGGAAGCAATAGAGCGGGTTCTTTATAGTCATCCCGCGATGGATCCGGTGCTGGATCCCGCGACGGTTCTCCAGAAGTATCAAGACGAGCGGTGGGCGCAGGAGTACGCCGCGTACATCGGGAACATAGATACGCGGCTCAAATCGGTGGTCGGTCCCAACCTGCTGAAGTTAATGACCTACAAGGACGAATACGAAGTCGCCCGGCTCCTCACCTCAAAGGAATTTCACGAGAAGCTCCGCCGTGACTGGCAAGGCATCGTGGCGGTTCATTTCCACCTGCACCCGCCGGTTCTGCGGTGGTTGGGCTTGGGACGAAAGATTCGGGTCGGCCCTATAGCCCGACCGTTTCTCCGCGGTTTGGCCAGGCTGTCCTTCCTGCGCGGTACACCGCTTGACGTGTTCGGTCGTACAAAAGTGCGTCGAGCGGAGCGGTCCTTGATCGACTGGTATCGCCAATTAGTGCGCCGCGTCTCCGCCGTCCTGACGGCGGAGAACCTGCCCATGGCGCTGGACATCTTGGACTTGCCCGGCCAGATTCGGGGCTACGAAGAGATTAAGATGGCGTCGGTCGAGCGAGTTTTGGCTTTGGTGGAAGACCGCCTGCGGTCCCTGCCAGCCACCAGGACGGACCAAGCGGGCCTCGGAGATCAATGCTCAGAAAGCATAAACGTTTGCGCTTGAACATTTAAACGTCGGACGTAGTCAAATGCGCGGTGGTGTCATTTCGTAATGGCTCGAATCCGGTGCAGTCAATTCTCTGCCCTCACCGCTACGTCTCTTTGGTCGATTTGGTCGCGGGCCTACAGTCGGACATCATGCATTTACGAGTTCGGGAGATTTCAAGATCGCAAACCCGGCGAGGTCACCGAACCTCGATTTGGAACAAGTTGTGCGTCAACACCGGTATCGACCCTAATCAGGATCCACAGCGCCTTCGCTCCCTAGTTGTTCCGCAAAGCTGTTCAATCGCGGGCGGATGCCTTAACTTCTACAGTGAGAGAACATGGCTGCTATTTTAGATTCGGTCATCGTTGGTACATTCGACTACCCCGTCAGTAAGCAAGCTGCGGTCGCCCAACTGAGCTCCAAACGCGACGGCACGTACGGCGAATTCCAGCGCAACACCTACAAGATCGAGGGGGAGCGGCTCGATCTGGCGCAGTTACTCAACTGGAACGTAAAGCGCTACACCGGATTGGCCTCCCAATTCAATGTGTTTGAGATGCCGTCGCTCGGAGCGCACATTCTTGCCGACAACCTCATGAAGAACGGGTTGTCGGCGAAAGTGGTCAATCTTCTCCCGAATCAGGGCGCCTATCTAGAAGACCTGCTGAGATCAAAACCGCGGACGGTGGCTATCACAACCACGTACTACGTGACGCCGGAGCCGATTCGGCGTGTCGTCCAACTGGTACGACAATGCTCGCCACAGACCAAGATCATCGTCGGTGGTCCATATATCTACAATGCCAGCGCCTCGCACTCACCAGCCGAGCTGAACCTTCTGCTGCGCCACATCGGAGCCGACGTTTATATCATCGATTCGCAAGGTGAAAAAACGCTTGTGCAGGTGGTCAAGCAGATAAAAGGGAACCCGCTCGGTCTCGCATTTGTTCCAAATATTGCCTACCAAGACGGCTCCGGGAAGAGTTGGAGCCGTACGCCGCGCGTGGCAGAGTCGAACAACCTCGATGAGTTGTGCGTAGACTGGAAGCGATTCGACTCACTGCCGTTTCCGAAGGTCGCGTATATGCGGACTGCCCGCAGTTGTCCCTTTAAGTGCGCCTTCTGCAATTATCCGGCAATGAGTGGGGAGCACGTGATCACGAGCGATGAGCCGCTGATCGCCGAAATGCGGCAACTTCAGGAGTTGGGTGCCGAGTACCTGATCGTCACCGATGACACGTTTAACGTTCCACTTCCCCGCTTCAAGCGGCTTCTGCAGCGGATGATAGCGGAAGGTTTTCGGTTCCGATGGATCTCGTTCTTCCGGTGTTCGAATGTAGATACGGAAGCTCTCGATCTGATGGCCGAAAGCGGGTGTCTGGCGGTATATCTGGGCGTGGAATCTGGCGATGAACGAATCCTGAAGGCGATGAACAAGTATGCCACCGCGGAGCAGTACCGGAAGGGGATGTTCGAACTGCACCGGCGCGGCATTATGACATTCGGCTCGTTCATCATCGGCTACCCGGGCGAGACCGAGGATTCGGTGCGCAATACATTTGCCTTCATCGAGGAAACCAAACCCCGGTATTACAACGCGCAGTTGTATTTTCACAATCCGATTTCGCCAATCCACGCGCGTCGCGAGGAGTTCCAGATTGAGGGTCAGCACTACTCCTGGCGCCACAGAACAATGGACTGGAACGGGGGCTCGTACTGGACGAACTGGCTGCTGAAGAACGTGACCAACTCGATACAGTTGCCGCTCTACGGATTTTCTATCTGGTCGATTCCATACCTGCTAGTCCACGGGTTCCGTCTCGACCAGATCGAACGATTCAGCCGTTCGGCGCAGCGGATCATGCTTCAGGGATTGGATGACGGCTTGGAGCAATACGATGCTGAGTTCGGGGCGATCCGCGATGTTTTAGCTGAATGGCGTCCGGCGCCAGTCCTCGCGGAACTCAGCCACTGAAGGTCAGGAGATTCAAATGGAGTACCAAGACGTAATCGCTCAATTTCAGATACGGGCAGCAACGAATCCGGATCGGACCGCAGTTGAGGATTGCGCTGGTCGCAACCTCTCCTATCGAGCGCTGGACCAATTGTCCACAGTGGTAGCCGATCTGTTGAAGGAAAGCGGCGTTTGTTTCGGGCAACTTGTCCCATTTCTCACTGATAGATCATGCGACTGGCCGGCGGCGGTATTCGGTATTCTCAAAGCCGGTTGCTCCTTCGTTCCTGTTGATCCGAGTTGGCCAGAACAGCGCCAGCAGCGCGTAATTCAAGAATGTGGCTCGCATGTCGTGGTTCTGGCGGGAGTGGCTGATTCTGGTCTCGGAGTCAGGACGATTGAGGTTCCACAAGTCCCGTTGGGCGAGCGCAAATTGAACGAGTTCGCACCCGCGCCGCCGGAACAGTCGGCGTACGCGATCTCCACGTCCGGGACGGAGGGTGTCCCGAAGCTTGCTATCAACTCTCATGCGGGGCTGCGTCATCTGGTTGATTTTCTTCTGCGCGAACTGTACTCCGATCTGGATATGCCCTTGCGCGTGTCGGTCGCGGCCGGAATTGCCTTTGATCCCTGGGTCCAGCAGATCTTTGCCGCATTGTGTGGCGGGCACACGCTGGTCATATTGGGAGAGGAGGAGCGGCGTAACGGAAGGCTGCTGGCAAAATTCCTGATTGATCGCAGGATCGATGTGGCGGACGGCACGCCGAGCCAGCTGAGGTTGTTGAGCCGGCCGGGATCAAGTATACCGGGAAGCCTCCCTGTGCGGAAGTTCATCATTGGCGGGGAAAAGATGCTGTCGGCGGAGATGCAACGTCTGTATGATCGCTATCCCGAGGCCACTTTCAAGGTCGTGAACATTTACGGCGTGGCCGAGTGTGCGGTCGATTCTATCGCTTTCAGTTTTGACAGGCAGAGCCGACCGTTCACGGAGTTGGTACCGATCGGTAAGCCGCTAGGTGCAACGCGTGTCCGGATCGTCGACGACCTTAAGCGCGACGTGGCGACGGGGAAACCGGGTGAGCTACTGCTAGGCGGACCCGGCACGGGCATCGGGTATGTCGGTGATACTGCGCGTACAGAAAGCCGTTACAGCAAAGTCGATGATGTGCGGATGTACTGCACCGGTGACGTCGCCATGTTCGACGAAGACAACAACATAGTGGTGCTCGGCCGCCTTGATCAGGATGAGGCCAAGCTTTCCGGCCGCAGGGTCAACCTGAGAGAAATCGAATCCGTGATCCGGAAGTATCGCCCGGTGCGGATTGAGCTGCCAATTCTCGCGTCGCGGAATACCAATAGGATGTGTACGCGCTGCGTGGTGTCCGAAGCACACCCTGGCGTCAAGATTGACGATCACGGCGTTTGTAACATTTGCAGGACTTGGGAACTGTGGGGTCCACTCGCGGCACGGTACTTCGAGAACCTCGACGCCCTCGATCGATTGACGGCGGCGGCGAAGCAAACATCCCGCTCGCCCTATGACGTACTTCTTTTGTTCTCCGGCGGCAAGGACAGCACTTACGTCCTGTACAAGTTGATTGACCTCAATCTGAAGGTCAAGACCTTTACGTTCGACAACCATTTCATCTCCGAAACGGCTTTCGACAACATCCGGCGCACGACCGAAGCCCTGGGTGTTGATCACGTAACCCTGAACGCCAAGAGAATGAATGACATCTTCAGGGAATCGCTGACGGTGGAAGCAACGGTCTGTGATGGCTGCTTCCGCGCACTGACGACGCTAAGTACGCAGCTCGCGATCGCCGAAGGCATCAATGTCGTGATCACTGGCCTGTCTCGGGGACAAATGCTCGACACCAAGTTGGGGCAATTGTTTAAGGAGAACATCTTCGACCCGGCTGAAATCGATCATCGCCTGGTGGCACACCGGAAGATGTATCACGGTTACCGAGACTCATTCCACGAGTTGCTCGGCGAGGAGATCGAGGAAACGAACTTGAGTCGGATTGAGTTTGTGGACTATTTCCGGTACGACGCGATTTCCGGGCCTGAGATCATGGAGTACCTGAAGCGACGGGACGCGCGATTCAGCCGTCCTGGAGACACCGGTTTCTGCTCCACCAATTGCCGCGCGAACGACATGGGTATTTTCGTTCACCAGTCCATGAAGGGCTATCACAATTACGCGGCTCCTCTGAGTTGGGATGTCCGTCTCGGTACTCTGAGGCGCGAAGAGGCGTTACAAAAGCTTGGCGGGGAGCCGCGCCGTGACGACGTGGCGGTCGGCTTGAAAATGATCGGTTACACTCCGCCGCAAATTCTGACGGCCAACGTGATTGTGGTGAACGAGGTGCCGGTAGCTTTCATCACCGCGGACTGTCGGCTGAGTACGAATCTTCTGGATACGTATTTACGGTCGATCCTGCCGGACTACATGGTGCCGGCGCGCATCTACCAAATAGATTCCCTTCCCTTAACCGCGAATGGGAAGGCAGACCAGGAAGAGTTGCGGCGGAGCGACATCGAGAGTCTTCAACCGAAAAGCACCTTAACGCCGCGTACCCCTACGGAAGCAGTTCTGATCGACGCATGGTCTGAGATCTTTGGCACGCCGCCGGGGAGCTTCGACCAGGACTTCTTCCATTCAGGCGGAGACTCGCTGAAGGCGGCACTATTTATTGTATCTATCGAACAACATCTTGGGGTGGAACTGCCGCTAGCCAGCATCTTCAACAACCCGACGCTGGAATCCTTGGCGCGGACAATCGATTCGCGCGCGGAGTCGGAGCAGGACGAACTGCTGGTCCTCAAGGACGTCGGCGCATGACTGCCTCATTGGTCCTATTTCATGACGCTACTGGTTTGTTGGAGGCCGTCACACCGCTCGCAGCTAGGATCGAAGGGGTGCGCGTAGTGGGGGTCGAGCGCCGGATGGCCGGCTCGGTACGCGAACTACCCGATCTCGTTGAGCGCTACCTCGCGCGTTTAGAACGTGCTGGCCTTCGCGCCCCTTGGCGATTTGGCGGATTTAGCTTCGGCGGGACTCTCGCCTATGAGGCAGCCAGAATCGTGGCTGGGCGAAAACAGGAAGTAGCTCTATTGGCAATCCTCGATGCCGAACCACCGCAAAATGATCGATGGAAGGCCCAGTTGGAGGAAAGCGTCGGAAGCCTCGGCAGGGCGCTAGGTGTTCAGAGTGCGATCCTGGCGGACATTCTTGCGGCGTTGGAAGAAGGTCCGCTCGACTTCGAGACGTTGACTCTTCTACTTCCCCGTAGCGTGGCGAATGCGATACCGCTTCATCGGCGCGCCTATTCTACGGAGTGCACCAAAGCGATCAAGAACATCCTCGAATGCGTGGACATGCTTTCCAGGTACTCCCCGCGAACCAAGGCCCAACCCTCTCAGACACTCTCCCTCCGCTCCAAACAGGTGGAGTCTCCTACACATGCTGCATGGCGGGAGCTAGTGCAGGGGTCATATGAAGAGATCGAGGCGCCGGGAGATCATCATTCGGTGCTCCGCGGTGAAGGATTGGACGTTATTGCCGCGCGGCTCAATCGCGCTACTCGTCACATACAGCGAGCCGCCTGACATCACAAGAGAGAAAGGATCATCTCATGCAACGTGTCGTATATTCGGGCAGTGATTCACGGGGCGAGGCGCTTCGCAACGTGTGCCGTCGGATAAGTGAATCGGAAGGGGAACATGCTGGAGCCCAGGCCTTCGACCCTTCTCCGAGCCTTGCGTCACTGCGAGCCCGCGGTTGTCTGACAGAGGACCAACGTGGGTTGTCGTACTCGCCGTCGTGGCGCGTGCGACAGAGCGTCTACAATGAAGAGCCCTCGGGCGTCTTGACTGAGCGGATCGTCAAGAAACAGAGAGCTGCATTGCGGTCCATTCCCGGTGCGCTATTTCGTTTTCCTGTGATCGGCCGTGATGATCAGGTAATCGAAGCGTTCATCACGGATTGGTCGCCGTTTCCCGCGGCGATCGCGCTGGCGCTCCATCCTGAGCATCCACTGGCGGACGGCTCAAAACGTAGGGAACCTTACTTCACCGGCCGCTATGCCTCGCATCCTCTTACCGGCGACCAACTTCCGGTGTGGGTGGCGCCGTGGGTGAAACCGGCGCTCGGAACAGGGGCCGTGATCGTTAATCCTGGACATAGCGCCGTGGATCTCGATTTCGCGCGGGCGGTGGGGCTACCGGTGCGCTTCTCGTTGGCGCAGCGGACGCCCAATGTGGATCCGGCGACCTGGCCCAACGCGCCGGTGGTGAAAACCGGTGTCACCATAAGAATGGGAGAATTCGACGGTCTCGATGTACCGGCGGTGATGGAGCGCTACTTCGCTGAACTCTCGCGTGGTGGATGGGCGGAGCGGTTGGTGGATCGAAATCTCGATTCAATCCTCATCGTGACACCAGACGGTACTCCCTCGGCCCTTTTGCGGGCGCTGTTCTCCATCGATCCCGCGCAACCGTTTCACCTGTTCTGGCCGAATGCCGAAGTGGAGAGCAGCCTGTTGCATTTCCGTATGCTGTGGCGCGACCTGTACGGCACGGCTTTCGCCCCGGCGCTACTGCAATTGTATCAACGCGTGGAGCAGACGAAACTGGAACCGGAGAATCCCGAACTCGTCTCGCTGATGGTGGGTCCGTTGGATCAAGTGGGAGTGATTAAGCCGCACATGCCTGAGCAGGCGGCATTGTTTCACAAGAGCAATCAACATCTGCTTGGGCGCCAGGTCGGAAGCGATCCGGAAGCCGAATTACGGGAGGCACTGTCTCTCCTACGGGGCTACCAGTTCCACTTAGTCTTCCAGAAATTATACGCATGGCAAAAGCAGGCGATTAAGACCATCAGGCCAACTCCAATTGACTATTTTGATCTGGTGTTCTTGCTCACCGGTATTTCCAAGCCGAACGCCGGCACAGAGGCGGATTGTCGATTGATCGAGGGACCGCTGATCTAAATTCACGGATGTCCTTCGATACCTGAAATGCATTGAAGCGCGCTCGATTTGCGTGTCTCAGATCTTCAACGCGCACTCGCGACAAGGAAGGATCCAGAAGGGGCTGATTATGGGCAATGAAGCTGGAGTAGATCGTAGAACAAGCGACATTCTATCGGAGCACAGGCAGCACTTGCAGCGCTTTTACGCGTGGGGGCAACTGGGCGGGGCCGAGTTTACAGCGTCAGCAGAGCGAATTACCAGGGGCATTTTCGATGAGCTTATGACACTATCGGGAGCAAGCATCAGGATCCAAGTATCCATTGTGGCGGATCTTCCGATGGGTGCGACCGAAGCGGTAGTACGTAAAGTCACAGACCACGCGCGCTCAGCAGGCCTATTCGGGGTCGAGTTCACCGTCTTTCCAATGCCGTAGGACTGTGTGGTCGGTGCGACGAGTCTGCGGACCTTAGCGATGCCCAGGAATTGTTATGTCATGGTACGCCGAAACAGATAGATGATCCAGAAATAGGAGAATGTTATCCACTAGGGATTCTGCACGTTGCTGTCTTGGCTACTCTGCTGCTCCGTGAAGTTTCGGTAAAGCTGTTGCGAGCAGAGGACGTTAAGCGGGGAACTGCGGGCTCAGAAGGCCTTCCTCTTTCTTGTGTTAAAAGAGCAATGCGCCTTGCTTCCTGCTGAGGCCCGTTGAGCCATGCTTTCGCGCCATTGGGGGCGCCGGACGCACGGGCCTGCTTCCGGCCTTACTTCTTGCCCCTTTCGCGGTCAAAGAAAATGATGTTTCAAGCGAAACGCTCGTGTAATTCCGACAGGGAGCGAACATCTCACGCACCTCGCGGTTACCGCTTCGCCGCCGACACGCTAGAGAGCGGAATAAGCAGGAGAGAGCGTTCACTATGCATCAGGGCTACCGGGGATTGAGAAGCCTCCATGCGTCGAGTTGAATGGTGCCTTCCCGGTCGAGATCGAGCCCAATCAAACGGTGAGCGGTGATAGGAAGCACTGGGAAAGCGGACATCTTTGCACTTTGCCCTCGAAAAATTAGCACAGTCCAAATTCGCAAAACTAAAGTCGGTGCCGTGCAGTCGCGTTTCGCGGAGGTCAGCTTCACTGAGAATCGCGCCTTCAAAACTGGTTTGGGATAGATTTGCCATAAATAGCCTCGCTTTGCGCAGGTTGGCCTCTTGAAAGCAGACGCCCTCCAGGTTTTGCAACCGGTCAGGTCCGCGTTCAGGAGTATCGCCTCCTAAAGGTTGGCATTGCCTAGGTCTGAATCCCGCAATGATACGTTTTCGAGGTCAAGGTTTGGACGCCACGCAAGATTGACGCCATCGAGCGACGGGATGCGTTCGCTCTTTCGCCGCTGATTCCATCCAGCCTTGCCATCGCGGCCACCGCGCAACAACTCTAGCGGCTCCTCAAGAGTCTTTCTCACCTCCGTGCTGCTGAACCTTTGCTGACGCCCACTGAAAGGCCGCGACGTTTTGGCGCAGATGAAGCGGCGACTTAGTGCCCGTCAGCACAACTCCGGAAAATTCCTGCTTTAACACGAACTCATAAGCGGCCGTCTTCACGTCGTCAGAATTCGGACGCTGCGACTCGTCATAGAGCAGTTGGCCCATGCCGAACGGGCGGTTGACGATCACCTGTTTCCCGGCAGCCGTAGCAAGTTTGAAGGCTTCCTGCATCGAAGGATGAGCCAGGTTGAACGGCAGTTGGACATAGGTGTACAACGTATCCCCGAGAGCGGCTTTCGCGGCCGGCATATCCTTGACGCTGGCTCCAAAATTCCTGATTCCAAGGGACCCCGCATACTCAAACGCCCTCTTCACGTCGTCGCAAGCGATCGCGTCCACCGACGCGCGATGCAGCTGTAGCAGGTCAATGCGTGGCAGCCGGAAGCGACTTTGATCAATGCTTCGACGCAGTGCATCGTAGGAATTGTCATCGTAGTCCGAGCCCCTTCCAAAATCCCAGTGGATTCCGCACTTGGTAGCCACAAAAACGCGGGCGGCCGATGCGGAATCAAGCCGGTAGAGAAAGCGCCCAAACCGCTCTTCGCTGTAACCATAAGCGGGCGCCGTGTCGTAAAACCGGATTCCGAGTTCAATCGCGGTTTGCAGCAAGTCCTGGACCTGCTCTTCGGAAGGCAGCTCGTCCTTCACGAAGCCCCATTCACGTCCAATGGAGATTAAACCCAATCCCAACCTGGCGGGATTATCTGTCATCGCGCTTCCTCTGGTGAAAGGACGATTGCGGCTTCTCATCGCGCTGCTCAAAACGCCCGTTGTCCGAACGGATGACGTATCCGGCGCGCACGCACAAGCCGCGCGCGTCGCCGGATCCCTTCAATACAGCGCCGCGCCGGTTCGGGTCATCGCACGCGTGGCTATCGCCGCCGGCCAGCTCGCAGTCCTCGACGTGGATTTGGCCGATCACCTGCGATCCGGAACCGAGTGTGCTCGTTCCTAAGAGCCACGTACCGGCCACGTACCTGCCGTTATCGCCGACGTTGATCAGGGCGCCAGCACGGTTAGCCTTGATAAAGCAGCCGCCTTCACCAAACTGGTTAGCGTTCCCGATCCGGATTTTGCCCGGATCGGCCAGCAGGCGGCAGCCTGAAAAGAACACGTTGCCGTCGCCGATCACCAGTTCCCCAGGCGCATTGCACTCAATCAGGACTGATGGATAGAACGTGTTGCCGGAGCCGATGGCTGCACGCGAACTGATGAGCACTGAAAAAGGATCGAAGATGATGTTTCCGCGCTTGCAGAGTTCCATCATGCCGGAAAACGTCAGGAATCCGTGTTTTTCGCGGGCTTCATCCGCCGCACGAAGCAGAGCTGGAGAATCAATAGTCATCGTCAATTATTTGCCCCTCTCTCCTGCCGCTGTTCTGCGCGCGGAACGATCCGCACCGGCAGAGGCAGTGTCCGTTGCGGGATACCCATCGATCGGCCGTTTCGCGATCCGCGGAAGCGCCTTGCCTGCCCACCCGGCAACGGCACGCGTGGGTGTGACCTGTGCCTGGATAAGGGAGATAACGCGGTCAGCGACATAGGGAGCCTCTGACATTTTACCGGGGAGCATCCACAGATGCCCGGGCAAAGGCTGGCCGTATGTGATGCCAAGCTGGGGACGCGGATAGGACGTCCCGTCTGCCGCCACAAACACATCAATGCCCGCGCCTGGGTCCTGATCCACTTTGATGCACGCCCTGGGCCTGGCGCCGGTGAAATCCACGTGGCGCAGCATTCTCTCAAGTGCCACCTTATCCGCCTCCACATTGCCGGGCATGACGGTGTCGAAGCTGGGCTCCGTCACCGCGGTGCTGTCGGAATTGAACCCCGCAATCGTCCACTGCTTGTGATGCATCAGAGTCGCCTCCCCGGAGTCGAGGCAGAACACGCCATGCCGGGCTACCCGCGGCAGATCGATCAAATGACTTTTCCAAAGCCTGAGCGCCAGATCCACAGGCTTGTCAAAACGGGTGAGAAAGAACTCCCTGATGCCAAAACCGGCGGCGCAGACGAACATCTTGGCCTCGAAGGATTCAATCCCTGAAGGAGTCTCGACGTTCGCGCGCATGCCGTCGAAGGACTGAATGCCGGCGTTTCCCAAAAACCGCGCGCCGTTCCGCGCGGCATCCTTGATGAGCTTTCGGTAAAGCACGCGGTTGTTGATGCTGACGTCGTTCACACGGAAGAAAGCGGAGACATCCTTGGTCCGCACTTCCGGTACGAGCCCGGCGAACTCATGCTTGGTAATCCGCTCAAACGGGACACCGACTTCGGACCAGCGCGACTCCACCTCGGCGATATCGAGGCTTCTTACGAGGGCGAAGGTCTGCGTGGTTTTTTCCTCGATCGCCTCCGGGGCGAACGCCAGCGTCTGCCGGTAGCCGTCGAGCGTCTGGCGCGCAACCCGCAGGGCGATATCGCGGACCGGTATGGCGCCGCCATGATAAGTGCCGCAGTGCAGCCATCCCTCGTTGCGCGTGGAGGCGTAAGCCGCTACAACCCTGCCCTTCTCCAGGACCAGGACGCAGTAGCCCAGTTTGGCAAGCTTGCGGGCGAGCCAGAGGCCGGCTACACCTGCCCCGCTGATGACGATGTCGTAGCGTGAAACCCGTTGTGCGCCGGGTCTCCAAATGCGCGGCTGGCACGAGCTACAGCCTGCGGAATCGGAAGCAACCGGTACGCTAACCCTTTGAGCCATGTGCAGAGTTTAAGGGCGAGTGAATGCCTAGTCGAGAGAGAAGATGTGTACGCACTGGAGGTCGCTGCCGCATGCCTTGCAAGATTTTGCAGTCGTTCTGCGGAGACTTACCGGCAGTGAAGAAATGCGCGATTGTAAAAGCGCTGAAACCCGAGCGACAATCAAGCCTGTGGCGATGTGAGTCGCGCGTATTGCGGCGGATTTCAACGTGCCGGTGGTCGATGACCTGCGATAAACCGGGACAAGGAGATGGAATGGAAGAGGGTAGCGGAATCCTCATTCTGAATGCGGACCCCCGCATAGCAGAGCGTCTGTCCGGGCAGCCCCTGGAGCGGGGAATCCGCGTTCTGGTTCAGGCCGACTCCGATGCTGGGATCGCGAGCTACGATTACAGCCGGACACCCTTCTACCAGGTCGCCTCGCCCGACGAGCACGTGCACTTTGCCCTGCAGCTGCTTCAGCGGCGGGCTGACCGGCCGAAGGAACCGCGCGAATCGTGTCCGCTTGATTTGTCCGAAGTTGTAGGCCGTGGGGAGCAGCACTGGTTTACGCTCACGCTTTCAGGGCGGGTGATGGTGGCGCTCGCCAACCCCTTCCCGTTCCTGTGCTCGCATGTGACCATTGCAAGCGGCATTCACGAGCCCCAGTTCTGGCGCTCAGCCCACGAAGCGGAAACGCGCGGCAAAATCGAGCGCGCGGTACGCGACCTCTACCGGCTGGCGGCGGTATTGCCTACGTTCCTGGCGCTATTCAACGCCTCGCGCGAGGTGGGCGCGTCGCTCCCTGATCACCAGCATTACCAGCTCGCGGAACTGCCGCCGGGCTTCGGCATGCTTGCGATCCAGCAGGCTGCGGCGAAACAGCCGTCCGCGCCGTTCGTTCCCATCGGGTTTGACAGGGATTACCCGGTATGCGCCGCAAGGTTTACTGGCAGTGAGGAGACGGTGGTGCGGGCCGCCGCCGACTTCCTGCAAAAATGGGAACACATCCTGAAGAACGCGGCTACCGCCAACGTCATCGCCCTCACCGAGGGCACCGTAGTGGCGGTGTATGTGATTTTGCGCAACGCGCTCTTCCGCCTAGCCCAGGGATTTCACGGGGTGCTGGGGTCGATGGAGATGGCGGGATTGATTATCTTGTCGTCGGATTACGAATTTGAGGCGGTGCGCAATCGCCAGTTCGGCTTTGCCAGGGTATGGGAAATGCTCGCTGAAGTCCGGCCGCCGGGCGCAAAGCGGGTACTGTGAAAGGCCAAAGTGTCGAAGGAGAGGCTTTACTATGAAGGACCAGAAACTCCATCATCTCGATGACACCGATTATCGCCGGGCGCTGCTCGCGTCCCTGATGGCGCAGGGCCTGGACGAGGGAGCGGCCTGGGAAAAACTTCCTGACCAGCGGCGCTCCACCAGTACCGCAAGCCGCGATAAAGGGGCAGCCGAAAAGAAACGCTGGCTTGTCACGCGGTTCGCCGAAGAGCTGTTTGACGAGGCCCTGCTTGCCAAGATACGGAAAGACACCGCGCATCATGCCGGTACTAGGGACGAGTTGGAGAAGGAACTGCGCGAACTCTCCTGCGGGGTTCTCAAGAGTGTCTGGGTATTTAACGCAGGTGAGGAGGCAAAGCCGAAGGATCAAGCCGAATGGGACTGGCAGATCGGAAACCTGGCGCGAAACTCGGACTGGCTGATCCAGAAACTGTTGCTGCAATCGCAGACGGGCATCGCGGTAGGCTGGGGCAAAACCATAGCGGAATCGATCGCAGCGGTCGCCAGCCGGTTCAAACGAGGCCTCGGAGAAACTAAGGGGAACGGGCGGAAGAAAATTGCCGTGATTCCCACCGTCGGGACGCCGCCGGGCGCCTCGCCGAGCGACCTGGAGCATTCGTCAACCAAACTGGCCGCGAATACCAGCGAGGCGATCAACGGAACTTCAAATGACTGCCTGTCGCTCGATAACACCTGGATAGTGATACCACCCGAGCTTAAAAACGAGGACCAAAGATGGGGATTCCTGATGGCCAACTACCGTTTGCCCGGCGGCGGGTTTGAGAGGATCTTTGGGCGGCCAAACCATCCCGAGGGCCAGACGCCCCTTATTGAGGTTGTCGATACAGCCTTAACCAGCGCGGGTGGGTTCCACAATGAGTCGTTCTTTCAGAAGCAATTAGTAGACACGGGCGGGGTGCCCCTGGATGAACTCAAGGAGCTTGCGGCGGGAGACATAGGGAGCGCGTTGATATCCCATGAGCAGATCCGTGGTCACTCCGAGCTTGAAGGGCGCTTCGCCGAGATACTTCGTCTCCTCCCCGGCATCCGGCTCTCTCATTACCGGAACATAGCGCGGCGCGCGGCAGCCCACGGTGACGATGGCCCGGCGGGTGTTGTCCTGCTTGCGCTAAACGGGAACAAAGCGAAAATCGCTCTCAACTGCGTCAGGCACCAGGCCGTTTCCGTATTGGTGATTGATTATCACCTTGCCGCCAGTCTCAAAGCGCTTCTTGCTGAAGAGAGAAAGAAGCAGACTGGCGGCCGCGCGGCGGGAACGTCCCTCTGAGTCTATGCCGGGCATAAGACCGACGTTACCAATCACGGGCACGCGGAGTCATGAGGCTTGCCGGAACCTCAAGCTGCTCCGCACCAGCCAACCCGAAGGATCAGCTCGGGGTGTCGGCGGATGCCACGCGAAGTTGACGCCGCGTCCTGCAAATTTACTTTTTTGCGCAGAGGTCTTCACAATTTGAAGATGGATGGATCCTCCAAGGCCAGTTGCGAGAGTTTTGCACCGAGAAGGCACAGTGCATCATGGTACTCAGCCGAGAGATGATCGCCACTGAAGTGATGCCCCAGTTCGTGGATCACGAGGCGGTTGATTTCCAGCAGGGATTCGGCACGGAACCATCTGTGGCCTAGGCGGTTCAGATTGAATATTAAATCACCTTTGCCGTACGTTGCCCGGAAGGGCCACGTCGGCTCATTTGCGATCGTGACAGAAACTGGAACACCCACCATCTTTGGCGCGAGTCTTCGCACGTAATCGACGATTGCTCTAATATTTGGGGTCCACTGGTCTTCGGGTAGCAAGGTCAATGGGCTGCCATTCGGGCTGAAGGGCTTCGGACTCGGGGTCACTTGTCCGGCCGGGAGAATTGCATTGGTTCGCCTTACAGCATCCCATTCAGGCTTCGACAGATGGCCGCCGTGTACGACAGTGTAGCCTTTGGACACCGCGAGTTTGTTTGCTTCCGGGTCGGACGGATCGTACGCTACTCTTTTTTCTCCGAATCGCAATTCGGCGAGGCGGGTGATGGTGCTGTCAGCGAGCTTGTCTCCGTGGTGTTGAATCGCATCCTTGACCCAAGTAGCGTTTGCGTCGTCCGCGGTCAACATGTGTGGCGTATACTCGATCACGATGGATCGCACGAGTGAAAGATACGACGGTGGAACATTGTCACGATCAACGGTGAGAGGAACCTTTTGCATCACGTTAACATGCCACCGGTCACCCGTCTGGACCACTGGGATCCCCATCTCGTAGAGCATGGCGGTTTCGCCATCCTTTGGTTCGTGCACCTCGATGGTCGTCTTGCGGCTGGTTTTGCGAAGGAAGCCTTCCTGGTCGGCTTGCTCCGTTGGTAATGTGGCGACGACTGTCGTAAGCGGACTCCGTGTCCCTATGGCCACCCTATTGAAATGAGTCGCAATACTCGGTGGCGGCAAGAGTTGGTGAATCACATCTGCGCAATAGTCGATCTCTTCCTGCGTCATGCGGATGATGCCGGTGAATACTGACCCTTGCGCTCGCTTGGAGCGTCTCTTGTGCCGACCGGTCTTATCGAACTGGATTGTTCCTTTTGTGGACGCGATCTCCGCTTCATCGCATAGCGCCAGGACAAGTTTTTCCCCCAGGTTGAATCGGCCCCGTTTGCCAACATTGGTTTTCTTCTCGCTCTCTGCAAACAGGGTAAAGGCGTGGGAAAGATCGGCAAAGCCGTTCGGATTGTCATCCTCCACAATCAACCTAGCCGTACGAGTACCTGGGATCCTGGTTAACGAAACATCGACTCTCTTGGTGTCCTCATCCCAGGCGTTCTGAACCAATTCAAAGATGATGAACTCTTTGCCGCGCCGTGCAAGTATCTTCGCAAGGCCCGCCTTATCCACGTCAAACCATTGCATTCAGTCCCTCCTTTCCACCCTGTTGTGGTTTGGATCCCGGCCCGGTTATTGGGATCACCGGGCCTCCAAGTTTCCGCGTACCGTCGAGTCTGACCATGATGGACAGTAAAGACGTCATTGTAGCCCCAGATCGTTAAGGTCTGTACAATTGGATCCAGCCTGAAAATTGTTCCGTTTGCCAGTTCTGATACGCTACGAACCGGACACTCCGGTCGGGAATATAGGTGGCCTGAAAGGCTAAGAAGTACTGCCATTGGCCGCTGACCTGTTTATAAAACCACTCGTAGCGGTACTCAAACAACTGGTCTTGCATAGAAAACCCGAAGTTGTAGTCGTCGGTGGAGAGGGTGTTATCGATTTTCCCCAGCATGTACTGCTTCATGTCGCTTCTGGCGACTAGTTCGGTAATCTGGCAAGTGGCGATTCCTGGCGCACAGTGAGTCTCCGTAAAAAAGATCGGATCGGTCCAGTCAAACTTCTGCGCCCAATTGCGCATCGATATGATGCCGTACCCAACCCCCTTCGCCGCGTCGTACGGCAACGGTTGGCTCCCGTCGCGCAGGTTAACGCCGAAGTGCAAGTGGTTGCCTCCGATCCACGTGCCGACCCTTCCCAACAGTTGGCCGCCTCTGACAAAAGCGTTGACGTAGACCGATGGATCAAGCTTGGCCTTTTCTACATGACCATACAATGTCTTGAACTGTTGGCCCGTGTTGGTGATGTGAGTAATGATCACGGCAACGTTGGTCGTACCGCCATTGCTCCATCCTCCAGGGCTAATCTCTGTAACGGTTCCATCGGCGATTGCATACACCGGCGAACCGTAGGCGGTCAAAATGTCCATGGCATTGTGGTAGGAACCCGACAAGTAGTTCCCCGGCTTACCCGTCTGCGGATCGACCACGCTGCTGTCCGGCCCCATAAAGTGGCCTCCGACGGCCAAGTTGTGAAATGTGTTGTCCGGAACGTCCACGGGATAGTAAAAGCCCGAAGCCATTTTGCGCTGCGCGTCGGCCTGTTCTGAAAAGCAGATCAGGGAAGACCACAGCACGAAACTTACTGTCACGTAACTCTTCATTTGCATTTTCCTTTCCTTTCTCTCCTGAATTCGCGAAGAAGTTGCGCGCATTGAACAGTCGGTTTGCGAGCGCGGGAACTGCTTCTTGCTAAGAGTGCGCCGTTTGCGAGCGGTTCACCAGCTTTGCGGATCAATCAGGGAGCGAAGGTGCTGTGGACAATGATAGGCTTCGATCGCGATGTGAGGCTCCGAAACGTCTCGCAGCGGGTGAACGCGCTCCGCGCATGTAATCGCCAGAGGACGTGAGATCTTTGGCCGGATCCTGATTCAAAAACAGGCCCACCGGCCAAGGTCGTGCACGGCCGTTGCGTAGTTGGCTCTCCATGTAGTCCGGCAGGTTCAGCAAAGCGTGGAGAGACAAACGCTTTGCTGCCGATCTGTTTGAGAAGGACGGTCCTAAAGGGGCTGGCAGATAAACGGCTAAATCTTGTGGTCCGTGCTCCCTCGTTGCTCCCGCGGGGTTGACGAAGATCGGGTACTCTGTTGTTCTATGGGTAGGTGTCGAACTTTAGGAAAATATTAGGCTTGTAGCTCCGATCTGCGTTCTTTGCAGCGCTGGCGGCGGATCCTGACGGCTTGCGTATGGCAATCGTATACACGTCGCGCGAGGCAGCGGCTTTTCACGAAGCCGGTCATGCGGTAGTCGCATTGATTGTCGGCGCCGAGGTCGATCACGTAACGATTCGTGCTAGAAAGCGGCGCATCTGCGGCACGGTGATTCCGACTCGCGGCGTAACTGAACTACTGCTACCGCTCGATCTGCCGGAGGCGCGAAGGCGCAAACTGAACGCTCTCATTACACTCGCTGGACCGTTGGCGGAGGAACGGTATCGAGGTAAGCGGCCAACCGGAGAGCGTATAGACCGAGAGCAGGAGTACGTGCTTCATCTTGCCCTCGAAGCCCGAGGGCGCGGCGACGGTTGTCTTGATTGGTTCGCACAGCGTTTGGAAGAAGGGAGCCGGCTCGTAGCGAGATACTGGACGGTCATCGATGCGGTCGCTAGAGAGCTTCTCGTTCATCAAAGTCTTGCCGGTTCCGACGTTCGGGCGGTAGTGCGCGATGCGGGATCGAAGGTTCCAGATTCACTTGAAATCGCGAGGAGTCAACTGCGCCGGCGCTGGCGAGAAATCCAGCGAGTAACCAGACGGACGCATTGACGCAGTCCACGTCCTCGCTCGTGGGTGCACAGGGAGTTCGCTATCAAATCCGCCCAACAGAGGCAGGGTAAGGGCGCAGAATGGACTACACTTGGATTCAAACTTTCATCAGTTGGGCCCACGGCGGTTTGACTGTGGGAAGCCAGACGATTGAAAGTGCATTGGGTAAGGAAAAGGAGGCGCATGGTATGACAGGCGGTGGTCAAGAAGAACTCGCGGTGGTTTCGAACGCCACTCGGCTCATTCCGCCACAGCTCGCTAGCATGCAGGCCATGGTGCACCAGCTTGGTGCGTCTGTAGTGCCAAGTTGTGAACCCCTGTTGGTGTATGCGTCTAGCTGGACCTGCGTCAATGAAGCGTTCTGGCTCTTACGGGGACAGCTCGGCACGGTCGAACCGATACTATTCTGCGGAATCTTGCGTCCGGCCGAGTTCATGCGGGCACCTTTCTCTCGACCATGCAGGCGTTACAAGTCGTACTATCGGTACATCACCTTCCCCGTCACCCTTGAACACCTTATCGAAACGATAGTCGGGATGAAGCGTATGAATTGCGAGGATCACGCACGATTCCATTGGGACCTGTTCGGCGATCCGGACGGTCTGATGAATCGTATCCGCCACGACGTACAGCGTGTGGTCCAGCGCAAGCCGTTGGACGAAGCCGGATTGATGAAGTTGGAGCCGGTTATGCGGCCGTTGCTCGAAGAAATCTTGGGCCTCGCCAGAGTAAGCAATCTTGCGCACACAGAGGCTGCTTCATGCGCCTCAACGCTTCTGGACACCTGGTGCCCCGCGAACTTCTTACAGTTCATGGCGGTGCTGCGAATTGAGCTATGATATGGGGTCTCCCGGAGATCTTGTGCCAACGGGTGTCCCTGCGGTTCTCATTATCGACGATGCTGTGTTTTCTGAGGAGGACCAGGATCAGGTTCTGTTCACCAAACTCCGCGAACTTTTGAGCAATGAACTTCTCGGCTTCGAGTTCGTTTTGGCGGATACGTGGAATGACGGGACCAGCAGAATCCGCGCCTCTGAGATCCTCACATCAGATCGCAGGGGCAATAAGCGAATCCGACTCGTCCTCCTGGATCTAGATTTTGGAGAAGAGCAGAGTATGCAGGGCGACCAGATTCTCGGCGAGATCCGTCCGATCACGGCAGGTTTGGTGCCTGTGGTCATACTGACCATCGATCGTCCGGAGTTGCCCCAACCCATGGTGCAGCGTCTAACGGTATTGGGAGCGGCTGGATGGCAATCGAAGGATTCGATCAGGCAAGGACATTTCGATGAGAGCCTCCGTAGCGTCTTGCAGAAGGTAACAGCCGAACAGCGATTGCGCGTTATCGATCGCGACCGGGAGATGTTGCTCCAGATCGTTGATGGTTTTGATCGACCACTCTTCCCCGGCGACGGCATCCCGGTCCCTTGGCCAGTGGATACCGTCCTTCGCAGATGTGCAACGAATCCGGATAGGCGCGTCTCGTTCACCGACGAAGATTTATTGATAATCGTCGGTAAGGAAACCCCGGACGCTGTTCAGAAAATGTCTAAACTGGGCCGGCGGAGCAAAGTGGTCGAGGGCAAATTGCGCAGTTGTCTCTCTAAAGAAATCAGCAAGTTCAATGACAAGTTGAAAGAGAAGGGCTTAACGTCGACCCTGGTGGTGAAAGACGGAGTCAAGGGGCGGACGGCCAAACGTCTCAGTATTTCCGAAATCGAGATCTCGACTTGGGAGCCACCGAACAGTGGTGCATTGCGAAGTCCGCGCCGACTGTAAGGGCTCCATGCTCCCTCGATGCTCCTCCAGGCTTGACGAAGATCGGGTACTCTGTTGTTCTATGGGTAGGTGTCATGTTTCCGACTGTTCAATCTCGATCCGATTGGCGGCCCTTAAATGAAAGTAAACATTAGAGTTGTAGCTCTCGTCTGCGTTGTCGCGGCGCTGCTGGGCGCTGGGTGCGGTAATCGCGGCACCGGCCCCGGATCAAAAGAGGTCCATGTCGCCATAATCTCCGCCTTGACAGGTCCCTACGCCGAGCCAGGCATCGATATGGCGAACGGCGCCGAGATGGCGATCGCCGATGCGAACGCTAAAGGGGGAGTCGGCGGCTACACCGTTGTGGCTGACAAGTATGATGACGCAGGCAATCCCGGCGGCGCACCGAGCGTCGCATCGCGAATCGCCGGAGACACCCGGATTGTTGGAGTGATTGGGCACTTGAATTCGGGTACCACGCTGGCTGCCCTGGAGGTGTACGCGAACGCGGGTCTTCCGCTAATCATGCCCGTACCAACGAATCCGAAGATTACTGAACGAGGATTCGCGAATGTCTTCCGCATTCCAATCACCGACAACATTCAGGGCCAATCCCTGGCGAAATTCGCTCGGGAGTCTCTGAAGGCCGGCGACATCGCGATTATCCATGACAGCGACGCTTGGGGTGAGGGCATAGCGTCAGTTGTCAAAGCCGACGCTCAACGCCTCGGACCCAAGGTGGTCTTCTTCGATTCCGTTTCACCCCAGCAGAAGGACTTCCGGCCAATTATCCTGAAGCTCAAGAAGCTAAATCCGAAGGCGATCTTTTTTGCGGGAGGCGCCGTCCAGAGCGGGTTGTTCTTCAAGCAAGCCGCGGAGAACCAATTGAAATCTTCCTATCTTATGGGCGACAGTTGTTTTTCGCCGGAACTCATCTCCATTGCCGGCGCTGCGAATCTTGAGGGTAGAGCATTCGTTAGTTACATCGCCCCGCCCTGGACTGAAAACCCCAGTGCGAAAGCTTTCGTCGACGCATACACGACGAAATACGGCTCTATCAAAGGATTCGCGCCGCTCGGTTATGACGCGGCGCAGGTCCTGCTTGAAAGCCTGCGAAAGGCGGACAAATCGAAGCCGACCGGGGACGTTCGGAAGCAGATCATAGAGTTCCTGCATGCCCCTTCGTTCTCGTTGGAGGGCATGATCGGACGCATACATTTCAATTCCAACGGCGACAATGCCGTCGAGAACACATACTTTTATCAAGTCGTCAATGGGCAGTTCGCCGTGGTCAAACCCAAGGCCAAGGCCGCGACTGCGGCGTTTTAGGCGAAAGGAGCGTGGTATGGTAGGAAGGTGACACGTATGAGCGCTGGGACTGCAAAGGCCGTTAGCAACGCGCCGGTTAAGACTGTTACCGCTGGCGAGACTGTTAGCGTTGGCGGGCGCCGGATCAAGATTCTGGTGCGGCCCATCTATAATCCGAAACACCGTTGCCGAATGGCAATGAGTGTATAGCAGGCCGAGTTGGTCCGGGCTCGCGGTGACGTGAGCGTCTTTTCCAGGCAGTTTAGAGGTGGAGGTGTGTGCCTGTTGCGTCTCGGGTTGCCCAGCCCGTCTCGCTCTGCACTTCCGCTCGCTCGTCTTCGCTCATAACCTTCCAACGTCTCCGTACCCTGGCGCGCCAAAATCAATGAAGAAACGTGTCCTTCTCGTCAATTCAAGCTATAAACGATGGCCGGTTGAGCGCTTCTTTTTCCAGTACTTCCCTCGAGGCCTGCTCTGTATAGCTGGCGAACTCAGGCGACGATTGCCCGAAGTTGAGGTCCGGCTCGTGGACATGACTCTCGGTTCGCAATCTGAAACCGAGCTCCTGCAAGCCCTCAACGACTTTCAGCCGGATTTCATCGGAGTCACGATCCATGCCACGCCGACCATACCTTCATCTAAACGCTTGATCGCTCTGATTCGATCAATTGTGGGCGACTCCGTCGAGATTGCGGCTGGCGGGACAGTCCCGACGTTCTTCGGGCCGAAGACGTTCGACTTCGTCGATGTGGATTATGTATTCCGCGGGTATGCCGAATACTCCTTGCCCGAACTCTTGGCCCAACGCCCGAATCCAGCACCGGTATTCTCACTAGTAGGGGCGCCGACGTCACAAGCCGAGGAGGATTCTACCATCCTCGTTAACCCGCGGCGACGACGGTTGGGATCTGCATCGGCCTTGGAGGTGGCACCTAACGCGCAGTTCTCTTCTGTTGGCCACCAGTATCGAGTCTACCCCGCATATGACTTATTGGAAATGGATCGCTACAAGGCCAATGGTGTAGTCCCGCACCTTGAGCTTTCGCGGGGTTGCCCATTCTCCTGTAATTTCTGTGGCGTCCATCTCGACAGGGGTAGGGCCTTCCTTCGTCGGGACGTCTCAAACGCGGTGGATGAAATCGAGTTCCTAAACCGGGATTGCGGGTTTCAGTTCTTCGCATTCGCAGATGACACGTTGACTACCGACCGCCGCCATATTCTTGCGGTTATTGCCGAGCTTGAACGGCGTGATCTCCACATCGAGTATCGCGCGCTAACCCGCCTCGATCTCCTGGATGAGGAACTTCTTCAGGCATTACGGCGATCAGGTTGCACCGAGATCGGTGTAGGCGTCGAGAGTTCCTCTAATACGGTATTGGCACAAGTGGAAAAAGGTCTCAATGTGGGGCAGATTGAGCGTGGATTGGAGATGGTGCGAAATAGCGGCATTTCGCTTCTGGAACTCGCGATCTTCGGGTTTGAGAACGAGACGCATTCCGACGTGCTCAGCACGATGCGATTCCTACACGTCACCCGCCCGTCCGTCACATTGCCACTCATTTTCCATCCTATGCCCGGTACGATCTATTTCGATCAGTACTTGGAACAGATGGTCAAGGAAAACAGAGATGAGCTATTTGAGTTGGTAGATCAGACGGCGCCGCCCATGAACGATACCAAACATCTCTCGATCGAAGATCTTACTAAGTACTTTATCTGGTTTCATTATGGCCTGCCAACACTAATCGATCCAACGGCACGAGAGGAGTTTGTAGAGCGTATGGCGACTAACACGTTCCCGAGATTACGCAAGGGTGTTGTGTTCACGCGCCTTGAGGGTCAGACCGTAATCTACACACCGCAACTGCAAGGGCAGATAGTGCCTGAACTTGATATTTATCGGCGAAGCTTTAACCTGCCGATGCCAACGCCAGAAGAACTCGCTTTGGACGCGTCGGAGGTGCCAAATATTGCTTGGGACGAACTTGTTTATGAGCTTTTGCTCGTGTGCAACGGGGACTTCACTAGCAACGAAATTCGCGAACGGCTTCGAAATATGTTCTCACTGTCTGCGACGACGATAAGTACTCTTACGGAGTACGCTTTTGCGGCTCTTGAAGAGCTGCAGATACTTGAGATGGCCGCTGCGCTAGACACTTCCACTCCTCATGGATCTCTTAATTAATATTGCCGCCGCGGCCGCGATCAGTGCCTTCTACGCTGTTGGTTACACCATCGTTTTCGGCTTGACGAATATCATCGCATTTCACCTTGGCGATATGGCAGCGGTTAGTGCTATTTGCTTTGTTTGGCTCCATTCGACACTAATGGTCGGACCGCTACTTGCGATTTTCATCTCCGTGGCCCTGGCGGTGATCCTGGGTGGCTTATCTTTTTTCCCCTTGAAGTCATTGAGAGCGGACCGGCGGATGGATGCCCTTATTATCACAATGGCTTACATGCTCATTATCGAGAATGTGCTCCAGTTGCTCACTCACGCCACCACAATCCCGTTTCCGATCAGACCAGAGAGTGCACACTGTTGCGGCGGCCTCGAAGTTTCGGTGACGCAGGTTTATCTCATTGCTTCGGGTGGGTTGTTGGTACTTGCGATGGCCGTATTCGCACGCAGCAACTTCTGGATCAAGATGTGTGCGGTGTCGGAGAACGAGCAGGTCGCGGCGCGTTACGGCGAGGACGTAGCCAAGATTAAATGGACAGGATTTCTGATCGGCACGGCGCTGGTGGCATTGGGGGGCCTCCTATCAGGGATGCACGATTCAGTGGTCAGCTTTGATATGGGACTGATGCCCGGTATTCGTGGGTTTACCGCCGCTCTATTGGGGACCTGGACCAATATCTCCGGTGCCATCATTGCCGCCGTTGTGCTGACGGCGGTGGAACAGACATTTGCGTATTACGTAAGCTCAGCTTATTCCGATGTTGTTACGTTCGGAGTGTTGATCGGAATCCTCGCATTTGCTCCTGGCGGACTGTCTGAAGTAGTTCAACACCTTCGGGTGGCCCAGCGTGTCACATAGTGCGCGGCCTACGCGTGGGCTGTTTGACCGCGTCTCGCATAATACTCTTCTTTACGCTCTATCGGGTCTACCTTTAATTGTGATCTCTCTGGTGGGGATGACCGCCGATCTCTATTACGTCCAAGTGTGCAATGACATCCTCCTTGCGTTCTGTTTGGCGTTAGGGATGGCGATCATCTTTGGGCACGCTGGGATCTTGGACCTCGGTTACATCGCTTTTGCAGCAGTTGGAGCTTACACTTATGCTCTGTCAACGGCACTCTTCGGGTGGTCGTTCTGGCTGTGTTTGCCGGTTTCCGGAGCTCTGGCGGCGATGTTTTCTGTCATCATTGGTCTACCGACACTTCGAGCTCGTGGCGACTATCTCGCCATAGTTACGCTGGGCTTTGGCGAAATCGTCAGAACGATCTTGCAGCGAACCGAGCAGTTGACTGGGGGTGCCCGCGGCATCGTCGGTGTTCCGCACGCCGTCGCGTTTGGAGCAACCCTTGAGTCTCCCCAGGAGTACTTCTGGCTGATGGTCGGCGTCAGCGTTCTTTTGACAGGACTCTATCTTGCATCGTCCACCAGTCGGCAGGAGAGGTTTTGGCGCGTCGTGCGCGATAACGCACAATTGGCCGAGATCACGGGAATCTCCCGGAGATCGGCTTTGCTGATTGCATTTGCTTGGGGAGCGGGAATTGCAGGCCTCACGGGCGTGGTTATGGCCGCAAGAACTGGGTTCTTGTCGCCAGACAGCTTCACACTATTTGACAGCATCTACGTTTTGGTTTACGTGGTTATCATAGGCCAGGTATTTGGAGAGAAGCAACGAAAGAAGTTCTCGGCGCGAGTGATGTACCTGCCGATGCTTTTCGCCACAGTCAGTGGATTCGTTATCCTTGGTGAGCTTTCGAGGCGTGTCTTGCAGCTGAAGCCAACGATGCTTGGCATCACCATATTGGGTGTGATGCTGATACGCCACAATATACATCGATTCCGACTAAAGGCAATCTTGATCGACACCGTGTTCATTGGTCCTCCTCCGACGTCGGCAAAGGCGGCGGAGGGTACGTTTGGCGTCGATACCTGTGCGTTTGTAGAGCACGGTTGCAAGTTCTTCACGAGATATGTCGACCGACTTCTAGTGGTGCAAATGACAGCGAAGATTGCTGGAATCGATATTGTCAAGGACGTTCGATTCGGAGCTCGGGCGTCGCTGCCACACCTGCCGTCCACCGGGAGGAGTTTGAGAGAGACCTTCACCTACAGAGGTCGCGGCCCAGTCGTGGGAGGAATCGTTGGCGTCATCGGATTGAACGGTGCTGGGAAGACCACGCTCTTCCGTGGGCTGTTAAACTTAACGGCCAACTACGGATCTGTGACGATGGAATGGGTTGATACAGAAAACTCAAGGGCGTCGACTGTACCGCTCTTGCGTCCACGTCGCTGGTTTCGCGGATTTCACTACCGTCGGTCTCCCGACGACATGTGCCGCTCAGGGCTATTTGGCGTCGCGCTTCAGACCCCGGAAGTCGTCCAGATGACGGTGGGCGAGTACCTCATTACCGCCCTGCTAGCCGCTACGAAGAATTATCACCACAGGGAACTCGGAGCACCACCTTGGGCTGTACGGCTGGATGAATTGCCGGTTGTCGGACAGGTTGTCGGTTCTGCTCTTCGGGGTCATCTGAGCCGACGGTCAGGCATGGCGGAGATTATTCATCCTTACCTGAAGGCATTCCATCTGGAATCCTTCACAGATAGCTGGTTACCCACTTTGTCCTTGTATCACAAGCGGCTTGTGGAATTAATCAAGATCTTGATCCTGAGACCACACTTTGTTTTGCTGGACGAGACTATGGCGGGCCTTGACGCTGCAGAAAAGGAATGCCTCAAGGAAACGATAAGGCTGCTCAACCGGAGTTGCGGCGTCGGGGTGTTAGTGATCGAGCATGACATGGAGACGATACGCTCGCTGGCCGACTCGCTCATCCTTTTGGATCAAGGACAGATCGTTGCGGCGGGGCCAACCGGGGAGGTTCTTGCTAGTGGGAGTTTCCGAGCAGTATACGAAGGAATCTGAGGGCGTCTCGATTTCATTGCGCGCTGTTACGGTGGGCTACGGGCAGGTTGCAGTCCTGCGGGATCTCGCGTACGAGATTCCGGCGGGCCGATTCGTCGGATTCATGGGCGTCAATGGTGTCGGCAAGAGTACACTGCTTCGAACAATGATGGGCGTCCTGATGCCCCTTGGTGGCGAGATTGAGTATGGCTCAGACGAGGGAACGCTAGCGAGGTTGGGAAGCACCACGCTAGTCATGCCCCCGCAGTTGGAGTGTAGCGACAGGTTGCGGATCCCCAGTCTGCTCGCCCGTTCCGGGATCAGGCTAATCGATGACGGGCATCTTTTTCTCCAGATGCCGGTCATTGATAATCTCCGGTTTGCCTACCGGGTCAACGGCGGCGATCAGATGGTCTCGCGGGAAGCGTTGGTTTGCGAACTTCAAGTTCGCTTTAAAGAGCTCCAGTTCTTGTGGGAAAAGTTCATGGACAGACGTGGTAAGATATTGATCCGAAAGGCTGCGGAGCTATCAGGAGGTGAGCGGCGCATTCTGGCCGTATTGTGTGGTCTCATCGCTCGGCCCAAGGTAATCTTATTCGACGAACCATCAATGGGCATGGCGAGGCCAGTGGTTGAGCAGTTATTTCGCCTAGTACAGAGTTGGCGCGAACGACCCAATCGACCAACGATTTTGATCGCGGATCAATTCGAGCATATGTTGCGGCAATCGGTTGACGACGCCGTACGGATCGAGAGCCAGAGCGAGTAGGCGCCTTCGTTGCATCAGAGCCAGCACCCCTAGGCATCCGCTCAGCAGGGAAGAATTGACGCATGGCTAATGGACTCCCGGAGGAACTTAAGGTCGCCGCAGAAACGCTGAAGCGACTATTCACGAAGGTCCGCGACTCGAAATCACACGGTAATGCGAATCGCGAGGAGTCGCTGAATCCGCTTCTCACGCTCCTCATTCTCTTCGCGAAGCATCCTTACCTGCCGATCCTGTTCCCCATCTATATCTACTGCCCAGACTACAAACGCGCCCGTCACTGGACCGCTCTCAAGGTCCTCCTGCAAATACCAATTCCACTAGGAACCGTGGGCTATGCATTCGCTCAGTTCAAAAACAAGAGCGAGGTGGATTGCGATCCACATCCCGATGTCTTCAAAGTACCGACTGGAACGGTCTCCATCCACGATCTTCTCTTTAAGCAGGAGGAGCATGTCAGTATTGCGTTACGCGATAGCTCAGGCTCGGTCGTCGGACTCCTCGCCGTTGGGAGCAAACGACCAAACGACAAAGATTGTCATTGGGATGAGCCTACGCTTCGCGAACTTTGCAAGACCGTTGATGAAGAACGGTCCGAACTCCTGCGCGCTATAGATGACTTTCGGTTGGCCGAAGAGGAATCGTTGAATTCCAAGATACTCGAACTTGTCGAGGAGCGACCAGCAGAAGGCATCGAGCGATTGCTATTCGATATGCAGGCGATGGCCGAGAGTGCCGAGGACAACCTGGCCTACCATCCGTTTTGGAACCTCGGCATTACAGGCCTCGTAGTGGACCCCGGGACAGTCGCTTGTTATCCGCAACGAATGCCAGATCTTCCACCGGTTAGTTCTCATTTGTTGGTACCAACTGGCGAGATCGTACTTCACCCACGTCTCAGCAGTGACCCACCTTCGGAAGACACCTGCCGCTTCGAGGGAGATACATATAAAGCATACCGCTGCTACGCTGACGCCATCGCAATGGCGCACTTTCGATATGGCAACACAGGGACGGCGCTATGGAGCGATGTCGAGGCCAATAGTTGGCCCGAGTTGTCTGAGATATTTGCGAAGATCGCCGCGGCGCCGCAAACATTGTTTCCGTTCCAGCAGTATGTCATTTCCTATTCCGGCAATCTAGAGCCGGAAAGCCAGCGAACTCGTGCTGAGAACTTTGCGACCTTCCTCAATTATTCCTATCCGCTCCAGCGGCTCATCCTTAATCTCATCCTGATGACACACCTCGACCGACCGGTCGTAATCCAGGATCATCCCTGGATCAACGGTCACGTGACCATCCGGGAGGTCGAAGGCCGTCCGTCTGACTTTGACGTCTTCGTGGGCGACACGAACATCAGGGTTGGCCTGACAAAGCTACCATATACGGGGCCAAGGGATATTGGTCGCGACCTCGACGAATACCGCACTAGTCACAGTGGTGAAGTCGAGCCCGGCCACTCTGCTCACGTCGTCCGACTGTGGTGGCACAACCAGGGCGAGACCGGCAGTATAGTATGGCACGCTTGCGCCAATACCACCCACCTTTCCTGGCGACCGACGCAGGTAGATAAGCATACCTGTCCCCACCAACTGTGGTCAGTCTACATGCAACCGCTAAACGTGGACAGTTGGGCACAATTGAAATACGAGTTGCAAAACGTTTCATCTCTGACAGATGCCCGGCATCACTTTCCCTTGGAGTTGTTTACCGCTTTCCCTGCCTCCGGACACGTACCGGGCGGACTCGAAGGCGACATCAATAACGTCTCGATCGGAAGGTATTTAGCGCGCCTTGTCCGCTTGCATTGTGCCCGTTACACCAGCCGTCGCCAGATGCTTCAAAATGCGATCACGTCGATAATAACCGAGTCGTTTTCCCACAACGTCGCGGCTCACGCCCTGGAAGGATTGTGCTCTCGATTGCAGGACCCGAGAAAGGCAGCGGCGCTCCTAAGTGATCGGGATGATAGCAGGAAGAGAATGGCCGCTTTTATGCGGTATCTCATCGAGAAGGCTGACTTCTGGACAAGCCCTCAGAGGGGCGCGGCCGAGGGCGTCACCATCACCACGTGGTACGACCTATTATCCGAAATCAATGGCAATCCGCTCTTTTGGGGCACAGTGAATGTTACAGAGGCCATTAAGACTGTCAATGTATTCATTTCCTTTACGGATGGTGTTGGCCGCACGCTAGAAGATAGACGCCTTTTTACTATTCGAACAATGAGTCTGGCACCCGAAGAGGTGCCTGACGATGGACTACGGGCTTTACTCGCAAGCGACTTGGCTCTTGTCGCTTTACCTGGAAAGAGTTCTGGAAAGCAAGCGTTCTTGACGATTGTAGAGAACGTCTTGAGGAATGCTAAACACTGTAACATTCCTGACGGTGCCCTCAACTTGCATTTGTGCATCAGCAGTCAACGCAGTACTCGACGTCCAGAGGTCCCATGGTGGGATGTCGAGATTTATCTCGATCATGAGCCATTTTCTTCTTCGCACGAGCCGTTGAAGCCCGGGAGCGGGCCAATCGTCGATGCAGGTACCGGAAAGCCAATCTTTGGTGGCGGCTCGCAAGGTTTGCTGTGCGCAGCCTATCTATTCTGCTTTACCTACGACCTGGTAGACAGTCGCTTTCTATGGTATTCCACGGGAACGGGACATCTGAAATGTTGTTTTCCATGGATCATCACAGCTTATGCGGATCGCGACGAAGGGAAGCGCGTTTTTGTAACCAACTTTCGCATTTGGCGTGGGGCATGGATCGGACCAGCAGCCTCGCTGAAATCCGGATGGTCGGAATCTGACTCGTCAGGTCCTACGTCGCATCGACCAATGACAGGCACGTACGGACTGATCACGATTCGCAACTCTAAGGGCGGCGGATCTTTAGAGGTCATTGATCAGGTTCGCCGTTACGGCCTGTTTATTGCTAGAACGGCGGAGGAGAAGGATGAACTACTAAGCTTGGGAATTGTCAGAGTCGTCCGAGATGAGCAGCGACCACCCGATTTTGAACAACGATCAGCATTGTTACAGTATTTTCGCAGATGGCTGGCCGACTGGCTAGATTTAGCCGCACGCGGCACTTCAGAATTGCTTTTAATGTCTGGTGAGAATGCCACACTAAGAGCCTTCGGGAATCTAAGTTGGACGGCCACTCGAGGGCACGAGCCAGATCCGCCGGACCACGACAGCAACAGTCAGTTCATGAGGGCCCTTCACGGCGAGCACAACAATGTGCGAAGCAGAAGTAGCGAGAAAACGTTTCGCAACTGGCTCGTGGCTTACAGGGGCGATGGACTCGCGGCCAAAATGTACCTTAAGATGGCGGCCGACAATACTGTGGGGCCTTCAAGAACCTTCGTAGGCGTTATTGAAGACGAGTTTATTCAGCTGCGGCTTATTGAGGCACTACAGACGTCGATATTGGTCGTTGATGAACGATTGGCTGTGGAACTTAAGCCCCTAGACATGGTGATGCCAACTAGAGAGTGGGATACCTGGACAACACTTCGGCTTCAGGTGTTTGATGAGCGAGAACTGACGTGGCAACAACTCGTGACTCGAATAGGGCATATTGCTGCTACACCTGGGGGTCTTCATTTCCTCGTGGTCCATCTCCAGTATTTGGAGGTGGAGGCTAAGAAACAAACCGGACAGGGGGGGAAGGAGCAGCGTGTCCAGGAGTCGGAGGGCGATCCGAATGGAATCGCACGCTTGATCCAGAACTTGCGCGGAGCCGATGGACGCTATCCTTTTAGGTATTTGGTTGTCACCACAGGCCGGGGCAGGATGGGTTGGTATGACGCACTGAAGGCGACGGGAGTAAATCTATTGTTCATGCCGCCTGCGGCGATAGCAAGTGCGGTTTCTGTGGGTGTGCAGAGTGGGGACGACCTCGATGTGAAGCTAGTGCTCGCCACACGACTGCTGGGGTACTGAGCGTGTTGAATTCGGGGCAGATCAATCAGCGCACTGTAATCATTGCGAGCCATCACTTTGTACTCGAGAGAAAGCCGTTTGGCACCGATGGCACTTGGGTGACGCCGGATGGATGGTCATTCGCTAAGGTATTCAGCAGTCCTGGCATCGGTTTAAATGCGCCAGAACCTTTGCTCGTGAAAGAGAATGATTCACTCTACAGACTGTGGCTAATATTCTTTCCTGTTGGCGAAGAGTTACGTTCGGCCTTCGAGCAAGAGTTGCTCCGTGTCAACGAATGGCTTGTAAAGCTTGCGGGCTCGCGGACATTGTTATTCCTCCATGCCGCCCAGGACGGCGAGGACAACTGGCGCGCTGGCCCGTGGTCTAGGGACGCGTTCCCGGAGTTGGGAGAGCGACTCCACGCGGTCATTGCCACACAGCGGGAGCTATATGATGCGTGCGACTCTCCTTCCTTGATCGCGTGGTTGGAGGGGGCCTCGTGTGGCGAACTTTTCCACCTCCTCTCGAACATATGGGAGCGGTTTTACGAATCCGGGTGGGCTGCTGAACTGATGCTTGCCCTTGCTCCTCTGCATCTTGCCGTGCAGGCCTGGTGGGGAATCTCGGCGTTGAGGAATACGAGCGAGAAGACGCTTTTTGAGATTGTTCGATTTGGTACATGTGCCGAGGAAGCACTTCTGAACCAAATCGACGAAAAGCGACGTACCCTGCGAGAAGTCGTAGACGTCCCGGAGACGTTGAGCTGCCTCTTTCCCCAAATGTCACACCTTAGGTCAGGCAGTATGGCCGATCCGGCCATATCATTGAGCGTGGCGAACATTTTGAAGATAAGGAACTTCCTTGACAATGTGGTCCCTCGCGCACCGCTGCTCACATTGCGGGCCGGCGTGATTGATCGAGATATTTGGGCGCACGAGTACGAATCGTCGTTGACCTCAATTAACGACCTTCTTTTGAATTCCGTGCTCAGCGTCGAGGATCTCCTGAAGTGCTTTGATGAGTCGCTGGTTACGGTGGCAGGCAACGAAAGGATCGCAGACCTCATTTCATCTAAAGTTCAGAGAGCAAAATGAGCAAAATAGACGATCATGTGCGGTTCAATTCCGTTAGATGCTCACGGAGCGCGTACAAAAGACTTGCGCTACGTTGTACGCGAGCATAGAGCGTGGCGAGCCGTTTGGGCCTACTGGCGTTTATGAAGATAGTCGGTCGTGTTGGGCGGGCAGCCGTTGCGAGAACAAACACATCATCTGTTTGCGAAGGCTGCTCGGAGAGCGGGTGAGCCGCCGACGTGATCATTAAAGGTCTGAATTTGCGCGCCAGGGCAAAGCTCACCGACGACGCGTGCGACGGGGCGAAGTGCTGGCTCCCGCAAGCGAGGCGTTGCGAGAACAATGTGGTTGATGCGGAGCGTTCGGCACCCGGAATGGGAATAGCCTAACCGAATCTATCAATTGAAAGTTGAGTTGCAGAGAATAGATTTCCGATATCCTGAGCAGTGCACCGGACGCGAAGAAGATGTCGTTCATTCCTTCAATCAAGCTGAGCGAAGCACTCACCAGAGCGGGGGTTGGAGTGTATATTGAGAAGCTTGGCGACGGCCGGATCGCTATAGTATGCAAAGCGCCGGAGACAGCTATTAAAGCCCTATACCGCGGAGCGGCGTGTACACTCCTCATCAGCACGATACAAGCGGAATCGCTCACGATTTTGTGTTTGGGCATCCGCATCGATGACGAACGTGAGAATCCGTTTAAGGCATCGATGTGCGATTCGTCCCCCGAGGACGCCGCGCTTCTTGTCCAGATACTCGCATCATCCTCCACAACCCTGCATTGCATGAATGAGCTGAACCATCCTGTTCTGAGTGCATGGTGCAAATTGGAGAGCAAACCCGCAGCTTTGGCGGCGGATGCCCTGCGCGTTTCGGACCACTGGCTTCTTACTTATCCCGCAACCACGCCGGTAACACTCGAAGACCTCCCGCGATTACTGAATCTTGCCCTCGACAGATTTCAGCACCACATCCACAAACCCCCAGATGAACCCGTTAGCGAATACGTGAAGATGACCGCAACCCTTCCGCTTGCGCTCGATATCTGGAAACCAAGGGAGCTATTTCAAGTAACTCCGACCTCCGCGAGCGGTCCGTTCGTGATCGACGATCGGGACGAAGGAAAGAAGCTGGAGCGCCATATTAACATCATCATGAATTCGATTTACCCCGGAAACGCTTACGTGTCGCCGGATGTTCAGGACGGGAAGAATCGGCGCGAGCTTACCGACGTGCTCGGTTTCAGCGAGGACTTCATCTGCGTTGTACAAGCGAAAGCATTGGCTGTCCTCACGGCAAAGGGTCAAAGCTCAAATACGCGCGCCGCTAATGTGACGAAGGACATCAAGAAGGGTATGAGACAGTTGGCTGGTGCTCTCACCAACATCCGCAACGGCTCGGATATCTTCCCGGATGAAGAAAGTATGCCGCTGACACTACCGGGCCGGGATAGCTCACCCGCGCACGCGATTGTGGTTCTCTCCGAAATGTATACGTTCGTCGATTGGAAAGCCGTTGCGGCTGAGGTGGCCTCGGCCAGCGAGAACGAGTTCCGTCGGGCCCTATTCCATGTGCTCGACATTCAGGAGTTCGCCAACCTTGCCAACAACTGCAAGGATGCGCAGACGTTCAGCAACCGGCTTCTCCAGCGTTGGTGTTTCGTCAAGGAGCAACGGAATGCCTATATCAGGACGCAGCAACGCATCGGGCCGCCGCCGGATGACCACGAGGACGACAACGCGCCCTAACGAAAACCCGCTTGCGCTCTTTCGCAGTATACGACGGCATCACCATCACGGCGACAGGGGCTTTGCGACGTAACTGAAAGCATGTGCGACGCCTGTTCTCGCGCCTATGTGAACCTGCCGGCAGGCATGAAGAACAGATCATGACCGCCAGGGAGTTTGTTGAAAGCCGTTGGGCCCGAGTCCGCGGATTAGTCCGCACTTCCTCACGGAAGTGCGCCGCGATTTCCATGCCCGCTTCTGGGAAGTGTACCTCACCTTACGCGTCGTATGAATACGCGGCCCAGCGAGGCGCGGTGCTATCGTGTCCCAGGCCAGGCCCCGATATCCTTCTCGATCACGAGGGGAACCGCGTAAGGGTTGAATGCCGCGGGGACTGGCAAAGCACTCGTGCCTGGCAAACACGTTGCAACGTACTAGTTTTCGGTATAATCCACCTCTAGTCAACACCACGGCTGGAACTTGCACTGTACTCGTGCGGCGCACTCGTCTGCCGCTGACTAAGAAGGAGGATGCGACGTTGCAGGTGTTCATCAGTTGGTCCGGCCCGGGGAGCAAGAGCACAGCGACAGCATTGCGCGACTGCATCCTCGCCGTCTTCGGGAACCGGGTGTATCCTTGGCTTTCCGCCGAGGACATTGGCGCGGGCATCCGCTGGACACCGGAAGTAGAACGCCAACTCGCACGTTCGGCCGCGGGGATTTTGTGCGTCACCCCTGAGAATCTCGCGTCCCCATGGGTATTGTTTGAGGCCGGAGCGCTGGCGCGAACAGCCTTCGTGTGTCCGTACCTCGTACGTGTCAACCCCTCACAATTGCCACCGCCGCCGCAGCAGTTCCAAGCAAAACCGGCCAATGAACTAGGGACGCGCGATCTCCTGCACGCACTCAATCGTGCCCTCGGACCCAAGGAGGCGCTCCCCGACGAAGAATTCCAAGCGGCGTTCACTGCGGCATGGCCCGCTCTCGCGCACGGTCTCAGCAGTACTGCGCAGAATGAGATCGACCAGCCCATCATCGTACGCTGGCCGACCGGCGATGTGCCCACCTCCGACGAATTGCTCACGAACGCTCAGGAGTCGCTGTTACTGCTCGGCGTGTCGAACTATCGGGTCGTCTGTGGACGAGAACTGTACCCGTTCATCGACTGGCTCAAGGCCAGCCCGACGCGGCACCTTGGGTTACTTTTTCTGAATCCCTCAAGTCCGCATGCGCAGGGTCGCGAACGACTCGACGTCTGGCAATCAGACCCCGCATCCACACGAGAAGCCCTCAACACGCTGCTGGAACGCCTCCAAGGCGAACCAGCGCAGGCCGTGCGCGAACGGTGCATCGTCGGTATTCGCGAAGGACCACACCGGTACTCTGCACGGGCCGTGGACCTCTGGTGTCCCGACAGTCCCCACGCGGGCATCGAAGTCTTCGTCTCAACCGGCCGACGCGGACAGGCCCGCGGTCTTCGCGTCCCTATCTCCCAACAGGAGCAGCCCACGTGTTTTCGCTACTACCAAGCGGAACTCCTGCACGAGTTTCGGGGCGCGCTCACCAACCCCCCCGGCCACGGGATCAGCCTTGTTGCGCGATGGGCGGACCCTCCTCGTGGCCTTGAGGCGCTCGTCGCGGACGCGCTGCAACTCAATGGTCCAAGGCGCGCGTACGACTTCTACGGAATGGCACAGTTGCACGCTACGATCTCCTCCCTGTGCAGGACCCAGACATGCCCGTGGGGTGCACCACTATGCGTCGGTCACTCCCAGGGCGAGTCTCACCTACCAGAACATTTCCCCGATTTCGTCCAACAAGCCGCTGCAGCATTACAAATGCGCTGTAAGGAGCTAACGCTGACGTTCCACGACGCCTTCCTCGACGCAAGCGGGTACATGGGCGTGCGAGGAAACCTGGACGACGACTGCGCGATACTGACTGACATCACGCAACTGGTAAACGAGTATGCTCAGCGGTATCCACAAGAGGGATGGCTGACCCTAATCACGCCCGACGAGCGGTGTTTTGGACCGAAATATCAGACGTTTTTACCACACGTGACGCTAGGTCGAGCCTACGACGACCGTGGCTCCTTCCCGATCCCCCTCACAATGTCCGCGAGACGAGTAAGCTTACCTGAGCCCCTCACGGTCCGCACGCAGCACGTGCACGTCGTGCATTATGCCTATCGGTCGCTGCTGCGGTGCGTTGGCGACCTGCGCATCTCGCTCGACATGCCCTTGGCCCTGGATGCAGAAGGGATCGCCAACCACTTGCGCATTACGAATGCCTAGCGACGCGATGCGTGTCGTCGCGGTACCGGCAGGCCAGCGTATGAAGAAGCCTAGCGCGCGGCGATCTGCGATCCCGCAGGAAGCAAACGTAGGTCAAGATCTAAAAAGACAATCATGGCTGAAGGGTGCCCTCCAGGGCCTATCCAGGCGCCAGGGGATCTCGCGTGTTATGCTCAACCCTTTAATAGGCACACGCGGGGGGAAGTTACTAAACCATGAGTTCCGAAACTACGTCGCCATTGGTCGATATTTTGCAGGCGTTGACGGAAGGGAAGCCGTTCGTGTTTGTCATCATGCCCTTTGGTACCAAGGGCGCGATTTTCGACGCCATCGCCGGTATCGTGCGGCAGGCGCTCCCGGATTTTTTGTGTGTACACGCGGGGATGGTCCCCGCGTCGGGATTTGATTTATTGACGAAGATTCGGCATCTCATCGCGCGTGCCGATCTCGTGATCGCAGAGATTAGCGAACCCCGCCCCAACGTGTTCTATGAGCTCGGGTATGCTGACGCACTTGGTAAGAACCCGATACTCCTCCTCGAAGACGCGGCCGGAGCGCCCAGTGATCTCCTCGGACTTGAAGTGCTCCGGTATTCCTCCACCGTAGGTGCGTTTGACCGGTTCAAGGATGAGCTTCGTGAGACCCTTCGTCGTCGGCTGAGCACCAATCGGGCACTCCTTTGGGACATGCTGGAACCAGAGACGCGTCGGCCGATCTTCATTCTGAGCAGTCCCAAGTCGCCGCAGCGGGGTTCTTCCGATGATCCGGGACTCTATGATGAGCGTACCTTCGGTGACTACCTTGGCATCGTCGGGCTCCTTTCCGCCTTCGGGTCATTCACCGGCGAGCAAGGGAATGTGGAACTCATCTCCGCGCAGCTCTACCCCAAGGATCTCCTCGCAAGCCGTCCAGTAAGCCTGTTCCTGATCGGCTCGCCCAAAAGCAACCGCGCAACTGGCGTCGTGTTACCGATGCTCCACAAGCAATGGGAGCCTCAGTGGCACCTCCCGCCACAAGGGAATAAGCCCGCGAAAGGTAACTACCCGGTCGTCCTCCAACGCATTGACAAGGGGAAGGTGAAGGAGTATCCGCGGCAGGAGTACCCAACCGTGTCACGGGCCGGCAAGATCAAATCCGAAGACTATGGCATCATCATCCGCGCGCCGCATCCCAAACACCCGGATCGGCTCGTTATGATCATGGCCGGACCCCGGAGCCTCGGCACCGGCGCAGCATGTCTTGCCGCCACGCGCTCACCCCTCATCGCGCGCATCCAAGAACGCCTGCCCGAGGGCATCAAGATCGCCGACAAACAGCAAGCATTCTGGGTACTCGTCAAGGGAACGATGACCGACAAGCGGCGCCTGCTGGATGTTGACGGCGTCACGATCGAGGACGCCGGCATCTTCACCAAGAAATGACGTGGCGCGGCCGTCTCACGGGCCGGGTCGTGGTCGTCGCGCGCTGAGAAGTTTGTCGGCGCTGGTGACGATGCGCTGCGTCTTCGCGTCCATGAACTCGTGGCCTTGCAGCCAGCGCTGCAACTCGCCACGGCTATACGCGGAACCCGGAATCGAGCCCGCAACGACACAAGAGCAGCCGACGCGGACGCAAAGCACGGCCCGCCCCGCGTTAGAGGCCCCAGAACTCGCACCAGGCCTGATACAGACGGAACCCCTCCGCTGTCCGGAAGATTGTCTGGTCGTCTTGGAATTGCTCGTCCGTATTTGCCCAATTCGCTCGGTACTTCCGCAGTGTTGTCACGCTGTGCTCGATCTGGTGACGCCACTCGCGGGGAGCGGTAACGTCTTTGGGGGCACCGTCTTCGTCGGGGCGTTCCAGGTCCGCCAGTACGCCGATCGGGTGTAAGGGGTAGAGCACATCGGCCTCGAAGCAGACGCACGCGACCGTATCCGCACCGAGGGGGTGAGGCTCACCGAGCTTCCAACAATCGTGCCTGGCCACGATGCTGACCGTTCGTTCCCGCAAATCGTCGGGGCGCTGTAGTTCGCGGAGTATCTCGTCGGTAATCCGCGCGCCCTCTTTCATGTGCTCGCGGCGGCCGTTCTCGTTCTCTGCCCGCATCGCCGCGGCGAGGGCAGCATTCCCCTTGCTCAGTGCGTCCCGGATCATCCCTTCCGTCCGTCGGCGAAACGCGTACGAGTCATGCAGAAAGCAGAAGTCGGCAACGACGATCCTCTCGGCAAGGGATAGTCCCTCCGCTTCCGCAATGAGCATCGCGTCCAGAAACACCACGAACTCATGACCGGGCGTATTGTCGTCGGGTGTCCTCTTGGAGAGGTAACGCTCATAAGCGCGCTCAGCCGTGGGGTATACAACGGATCGCAGTTCGTCGCGCTCGCGCGGGGCGCTCACGAATCCCAATCCTAGTTCGATCTGCGACGCGAGTCGAACGGGCAACGTAGTAGCTGAAGTCATAACGTTTCTCCTTAGTAACTTATCTTGCTTTCCCACCAGCAATCACGGCAACGCTGGCGCTCACGGAACGCCGAGGAACCTTGCGTTCGCTACAACGCCGGACGGTACAGAGTGCACGATGGTTTCGGGTTCGATTGTAAGGGGATTACCTCCGAAATCGTCCCTTGCAGCAACCATTGCAGGCGGCCCGGCAACAGTTGCTGCTTCTTGACAGGGAGGGCAATCGGGGAGAAGGTGGACAGTATGCCACTCCCAACATTGACAGACTGCTTGCGCGAGGAATGGAAGCTCGTCTTCAATGACCTGCGGGATCTCGGCCTCATGACGACGGATAGCGTCGTGGACTGGAAGCCGATCGCGAGGCCGTTCGTCCTGCATTTCCTGACCAAAGCCAACGAGTACCGGGAGCAGTGCGGCGAACCCTACTTCAAGCCGCACCTCTGGAATGGCTCGAAGTTCCTTCCATCGGAGAATTACGACATTACCCGCCAAAAGCTGCGCTACGCCAATGGCGCGTTTCGCTTTGGCCCCTGCAGCCTCGCGGAATACGTCTACCAGATCACCACGCACGGAACGAAGGACGATGGGAATCGATTCCTGGCGGAGTGTCTGGCCGGCCCGCGTAGCCTTATGCGCGACAGACGGTCGGCAATGACGGAGGAGGACCTGGTGCTTGCGGCCATCATCGACGGCGTCCGTGCCGGTGGGCGAGATGCCGACAAGCGCTGGTCCGACGACAGCGAGGACACCATCGCGCACGAACAGGCAACGGAGAACGTCATCCGCAAGACCATTAACGCCGCACTCGGCGTCGCCGGTATCACGCCCGTGTGGTTGAACGGCAAGGACGACGCGTCGCAACAGCACCTCGACCTGTTACACCCAGGGGGTATCGTGCTCATCGCGGACGCCATCGACGGGTACCGCATGTACCAGCGGCACATCCCGAACTGGTGCATCGCGGTCGGCGCAGGCCGGTGGAACAACGGGGTCTTGGAACCCATCATCGGCGTCATCTTTCATCCCCCGGCGCAAGAACTGTTCGTCGGCATCGTGGAAAGCGGGGCGGTCTTGATCAACGAACGACTCGCAGCATTCCGACCACTCCCGCCCAAAAATACCCGAGCAAAAGCAGTGATCGCCACACACTTTTCCCTGGAACAGCCAGCACGAAGCGCTCGCTTGCTCACGAACCTCCTCAGCGAAGCAGCACGGTCCAAGGACCAGATCGAACGCGCCATCATGCTGGGTTCCGGCCAGTTAGCCCTCGCCTACGTCGCGACACAACGATGCCACGTGTTTGCAAACGTCACCACGCACTACTGGAACGCGTTCGCAGGCATGGCACTCATCGCGGCGTCATTCGGGCAAGACAAAACAATGGTTACTGATCTTGCAAAACAACCGTGGACAATCGGGAGCGAAGGCATTATCGCATGGGGTGGTCCCCAGGCACGAACGACGCTGGGCGGCATGCTCGATCGCGCGCTGCAGTCGTGACGCCGCAACGGCATAAGCTCCTCCGCAGCCTGCATCGCAAGAATGACGATCCCGCAAACGTCTTGCCACGCGTTGCTGTCCCCCTGTCGGGAACTCCACGCTCGAATCTGTAGTGACGCCGCACCGTGATCGGCATCGTGGCTCGCTGAGCGTGCTTCGCTCAGGAGACTAGCGGGCGACCGGCCCCTCACGCAGGAGTCAAGCGACGCCTGATCCGAAAAAACGGTGGAATTACCTACAGGAAACTTCCGAATAGGAAGCGCGTTTCGCAATACACCTTGGCGATCACCTGATTCTTCGGCTCCACGCCATGCAGAACAGGTATTTCAGCCTCGACCTCGACGGCGCAGTTAGAAGCGCATTGAGCGTTCGTTACCCATCTGGGGGACCCGCCAATCCAACTGAACCGCCGGCAACGCCATGACACCTTCAGACTCGTTTTCATTAACGTCACAAAGCATCCGGGAAAAGACACGGGGACAGGTGAACGCGGGGGGCGGCGGATCAAGCCCTCCGCAACGTGGCAACCTCTTAAGGAATAGAATGGTTATTCTCGGGAAAACGAAAAGCAACAGCACCCGACAAGGTTGACGCTTGCTCGCACCCTCGTGAATGCGGCGGTGCCAGAGCAGTTTTGTGCCCCGGTGCAAACAACAGGCAGCATCTCACAATTCGGGGGACGAATTGATCGGCGTTCCAGAGCTCTTTGACGGCGACTGAGTGACGATATAAGCACGGCTAGGGATATATATGAACGTATTCGAACTCCGCGAACGGTTGATCAGCGATTATTCCTCCTACATTCGCAGCTTCATCAGAATCCGAGACGAGCGTGTCGATGCTCTGGTCACCTCATGTCTTGATCAAGGCCGTCTCTGGCCTGATCCGCTGATCCAGCTAAACCCGTCTTTTCAGTACGCCGGCACAATCGAGGATCTGGTAGCCGAGGGTGTCCTACATTCCGAGTGCACCAGGATTTTTCGGGCTGGTAAGGACAAGGGCGAAGGCAAGCCGATGCGCCTATATCAGCACCAAGCCGATGCGATTCGCAGGGCGCAGGCCGGCCGGAACTACGTCCTCACGACCGGCACCGGATCCGGCAAGAGTCTGGCGTATATCGTTCCCATCGTCGATCATGTATTGCGCCATGGAACTGGACGCGGGATACAGGCAATCGTCGTTTACCCGATGAATGCTCTCGCGAACAGTCAGTTGGGGGAGCTGCAGAAGTTCCTGCAGCTCGGCTATCCCGATGGCAAAGGCCCGGTCACGTTCGCACGATACACGGGCCAGGAACGTGACGAGGAGCGCAACGCCATCGTAGCCAAGCCGCCGGACATCCTGCTAACGAACTATGTGATGTTGGAGCTCATTCTGACCAGGGTTTACGAAAAGCAATTGGTCAAGGCGGCGCAAGGCCTGCGGTTCTTGGTGTTGGATGAGCTCCACACTTACCGAGGGCGCCAGGGTGCAGACGTGGCCTTGCTCGTTCGACGTTCTCGGGAGTTCTTTGGCGCAAAACAGCTTCAGGTCGTTGGCACGTCGGCAACCCTTGCTGGACCTGGAACATACGACCAGCAGCAAACCGAGGTGGCTGAGGTCGCCAGTGTTCTGTTCGGAGCCGAGGTGACGCCAGCCGACGTGATCGGAGAGACCCTCCAGCGCGCCACGCCGGCGGAAAATCCGGACGACCCTCAATTCCTCGCGGCACTCAAAGGCAGGGTGGAAGATGCGGGGTCCATTTCACCCACCAGCTACTCTGCCTTCATAGCAGACCCCCTGTCGTCGTGGATCGAAGGCACCTTCGGCGTATTCCGTGACAGCGCATCTCAGCGAATCCGGCGACGCCGGCCTAGATGCCTCACCGGCAATGACGGCGCCGCCTTGGAGCTCAGCCACACCACAGGCGCACCCGAGGATCGCGCCAAGAAGGCCATCGAGGAAGCACTGCTGGCCGGTTACACCTGCGAGCGCAATCCTGTGACCGGATTTCCGGCCTTCGCTTTTCGGCTCCACCAATTCATCAGCCGTGGTGACACAATCTATGCCTCATTGGAATCGGAGGACCAGCGGTACCTGACGCTGAATCGTCAGCAGTTCGTGCCAGGCGACAGGAAGAAAATCCTCCTGCCTCTGGTGTTCTGCCGCGAGTGCGGACAAGAGTATTACTGTGTCAGGCGAGTCGAGGATTCCGATTCCGGCGCGGTCATGTATATCCCCCGCGAACTGTCGGACCGGAGCAACGATGACGATTCGAGGGCGGGCTTTCTCTACTACAGTGCAGAGAACCCGTGGACATCGGGCACGGAGCAGGAGCTTTCAAAACTGCCAGAGGACTGGATCGAGGATACGAACCAGGGCCCGCGCGTCAAGTCTGCGAGGAAGAAGAACCTGCCTCGTCCCATCATGGCGGGTACCGATGGCAAAGAAAACGTGGGTGGCCACGCCGGTCATTTCGTGGAGAGTCCATTCCGGTTCTGCCTTCATTGCCGGGTGGCCTATGACTTCCGTACGACCTCCGATTTCGGGAAACTGACGTCTCTCGGAACCGAGGGACGTAGCACCGCGACCACCATTCTCAGCCTGGCGACCATTCGTCATCTCCGGAAGGAACCGACACTCGATCCCCGAGCGCGCAAGTTGCTCAGCTTTACCGACAACCGCCAGGATGCCTCTTTGCAGGCTGGCCACTTCAACGATTTCGTTGAGATCGGCCTTCTCCGCTCGGCATTGCTAAAGGCGTGCTCAGCGAATTCCGGCGGCCTTAGCCATGAGGTCTTTACGCAGAAAGTCTTTGATGCGATCGCTGTTCCGTTCGCCGGCTACTCGAAGGACCCCGATCTAAAGTTCCAGGCGAAGCTTCAGACTGAAAGGGCCTTCCGCGACGTGATCGGCTACCGGCTCTATCACGACCTTCGCCGCGGCTGGCGCGTGACGTCCCCAAACCTGGAGCAGTGCGGTCTTCTGGAAATCAATTATCTATCGCTGGACGAGCTTTCGAATGACAGTTCATCCTGGCAAAGCCTTCACCCAGCGCTTGTGGGCGCTACGGCCGAGACCCGGCTTACAGTGGCGAAGACCCTTCTGGATTTCATGCGCCGCGAACTTGCTGTTCAGGTGGACTATCTCGACGCGACCAAACAGGAGACCATTCAGCAGCAAAGTAGTCAGCGGCTGATCACGCCATGGGCCTTGGACGAGAACGAACTCCTGGAGCACGCCGCGACACTTTACCCCCGATCCACTCGCCAAGGCGATTTCGGTGGTGATGTGTTTGTCACCGCTCGAAGTGGTTTCGGCCTCTACCTCCGGCGCACCGGTACGTTCCCGCATTATCACGACCGGCTCACAACCACGGAGGTGAACGAGATAATTCGTCAACTACTGGACACACTTCGCATTGCGGGCCTGGTGGAAATCGTCGACGAAGCGGAGAGCTCCGACGAGGTTCACGGCTACCGCCTTCCTGCGTCGGCCATTCTTTGGATGGAAGGAGCAGGCACAAAGCCCTTCCGCGACCCCATTCGCGTGCCCGGCGAATCGGAGGTCGGTGGGCGGACGAATCCGTTCTTCGTGAACTTCTACCGGTCGTTGGCGTCCGAGTTGGCGGGTTTTGAGGCTAGGGAGCACACCGCGCAGGTTCCGTACGAGGATCGTCTGGTTCGCGAAGACAGGTTCCGGAAAGGGGAATTGCCTGTTCTTTATTGCTCTCCCACCATGGAGCTTGGTGTGGACATCGCAGAGCTGAACGTAGTGAACATGCGGAACATTCCGCCAACTCCCGCCAACTATGCCCAGCGTAGCGGCAGAGCAGGCCGCAGCGGCCAGCCGGCTCTGGTCTTCTCGTACTGCACGACAGGCAGTCCACACGACCAGTATTTCTTCAAACGCCCTGATCGCATGGTTTCCGGCGAGGTCACCCCGCCGCAGCTCGACCTTGCCAACGAAGACCTCGTCCGCGCCCATCTCCATGCCATCTGGCTCGCGGAAGCCAATCTCAGCTTGGGCAGTTCGCTTCGCGATCTTCTTGACGTTGCAGGGAATGACCCGACTCTGGTCACAATTCCTTCGGTGCTCGATACGCTACGCCGTCCCCAGCCACGCCTTGCGGCGCACGTTCGGGCCAAACGCATTCTTGCCACTTTCGAAAACGACCTCAAAGACGCCGACTGGTACACGCCGCAGTGGGCGGAAGAGGTGTTCAAGCAAATCGAGCTCAACTTTGAGGCGGCATGCGAGCGTTGGCGCAATCTCTGCAAGGCGGCGCTGGCCCAACAGAAGATTCAAAACGCCATCATTATGGATATGTCCCGCACGGCGGACGAACGTCGTCAGGCCGAGCGGCTTCGGCGGGAAGCAGAATCGCAATACAAGCTGCTGACCGAGACGAAGAACGTTGTCCAATCCGATTTCTACAGCTATCGTTACTTCGCTAGTGAAGGCTTCCTGCCTGGGTACAACTTCCCACGCCTGCCGCTTTCGGCGTATATCCCTGGCCGGCGCAATCAGCAGAGGGACGAGTTCCTGTCGCGGCCTCGGTTCCTTGCCATCACCGAATTCGGCCCGCGTGCAGTGATCTACCACGAAGGGTCCCGCTACCTCATCAATAAAGCGATTCTGCCGCTCGGCCAGGATGGGCCGGTCTTCGGTCAACTCAAACGGTGCACAGCGTGCGGTTACCTGCATCCGATTACTAGCCCGCCCGGACCAGATCTTTGCGAGAACTGCCAAACCAGTCTCGACACGCTGCTGACGCCCATGATGCGGTTGCAGAACGTCTCCACTCGGCGCAAGGACAAAATCAATTCAGACGAGGAAGAACGCCTCCGCTTGGGCTATGAAACCCAGAGCGGCTTTCGTTATGCAGTTTACCGGGGCGTCAAGTCGCACCAGACGGCCCTGGTTCGCAGCGAATCCACGATTTCCGGTCAGTTGAACTACGGACACGCGGCGACGCTCTGGCGCATTAACCTGGGGTGGACGCGGCGTGCGGACAAAAGCCAGTGTGGCTTCGTCCTCGATATAGAACGCGGCTACTGGCAACGCAACGACCTGATGCCGGATGACGACGATGTGGATCAGCTTACCCGCCGTGTCGAGCGTGTTATCCCCTATGTGGAGGACCGGCGCAACAGCCTAATCTTCGAACCGAAAACCACGCAATCGGTGGAAGTGATCACGTCGCTCGCCTATGCGTTGAAGAACGCCATCCTGGTCACCTATCAACTGGAAGATGACGAGGTGGCTTGCGAGTTGCTGCCAAATGGGAAAGAGCCACGCTACATCCTGCTTTATGAAGCGGCCGAGGGCGGTGCCGGTGTTCTTCGCCGACTGCTCAAAGACCCACAGGCTTTCCCTTCGGTGGCTCGTGAAGCGCTGCGCATCTGTCACTTCAATCCGGATACGGGAGAAGATGAAGGCCACGCAGCAGGCGTCTCCGAAATCTGCGAGGCGGCTTGCTATGACTGCCTGCTCAGCTACTCGAACCAGCCTGTCCACCGGCTCCTGGACCGCAAGGCAATCCGGGAAATTCTCCTGGATTTCCATCGTTCTTCCGTCTCAATCGCGCCTGCCGCGACGCCGCGATCCGAACACCTCATCCAGTTGCAGCGGCTTTGCGGTTCAAACCTCGAAGAGGTCTGGCTCGCCTTCCTGGAAGACCACGACTACCACTTGCCCACCGGGGCACAGCAGTTCCTGCAAGGCTGCCAGACCCGTCCGGATTTCTTCTATGAAGAACACAATGCCGCCATCTACGTGGACGGCCCACCGCACGACCACCCGGAGAGGAAAATCCGCGATACCACCCAGAATGAATGCATGGAGGATCGCGGCTATGTCGTCATCCGATTCGGCCACAAGGATGACTGGGTAAGCATCCTGAAGAAGTATCCGAACATCTTCGGGAGCGGGAAATGACCTTCGCAGTCGGATCTTTAGTCAGGGCGCGCGGCCGCGAGTGGGTCGTCCTGCCGCAATCTGAGCCGGACCTTCTGATGCTTCGCCCGCTTGGGGGCAGCGAGGAAGAGGTCACCGGGATATACGTGCCGCTTGAGCCCGTGGAGCACGCCCGCTTCGCACTGCCGGACCCAGCCCGCCTGGGAGACTTCCGGTCGTGCCGCCTGCTCCGCGACGCGCTCCGGCTTGGCTTCCGGTCGAGCGCCGGCCCCTTTCGCTCGTTTGCTCACCTGGCAATCGAGCCACGGCCCTACCAGCTGGTGCCATTGTTGATGGCACTGAAACTCGATCCAGTCCGCATATTGATTGCCGACGACGTCGGTATCGGTAAGACGGTCGAAGCGGCCCTGATTGCTCGGGAACTGCTTGACCGCGGCGAGGTAACGCGCCTCGCGGTCCTCTGCCCGCCTCAACTGGCAGAGCAATGGCAACGAGAGCTTCGCGACAAATTCAACATCGACGCGAAACTGGTGCTTCCTGGCACGGCAACCAGGCTGGAGCGTGGCCTGCCGTTGGGAGAATCCCTGTTTGAGCACCATCCCTTCGTCATCGTCTCCCTTGACTTCATCAAATCCGACCGCCGCCGCGACGAGTTTCTGCGGACCTGTCCCGAACTCGTCATTGTCGATGAAGCCCACACCTGCGCGTGGAGCGGCGAGGGGCGTTCTGCCCGGCATCAGCGCCACCAGTTGGTTTCCGGCCTCACCACTGACCCCAACCGTCACATCATTCTGGTTACGGCCACTCCGCACAGCGGTAAAGAGGATGCATTCCGCTCCCTGCTTACGTTGCTGAACCCTGACTTCGCTGCCCTGCCTGCCGATCTCACTGGACCCGCCAACGAAGCCCACAGGCGCCGGCTGTCCGCCCAGTTCGTGCAAAGGCGGCGCGCCGACATCCGGCATTTCCTCCAAGCGGATACACCCTTTCCGGACCGCGAAGAGAAGGAGCTGACTTACGGCCTCACGGACGCCTACCGAAAGCTGTTTGATCGTGTCCTGGAATATGCCCGCGAAGTGGTGACCGAATCCAACGGACACCGGCAGCGCGTCCAGTGGTGGTCCGTGCTGGCACTGCTCCGGGCGCTTGCCTCAAGCCCTGCGGCGGCGGCAGCCACACTTCGCACCCGCGCCGCCACGCTCGATACCGAGACCACCGAGGAAGCTGACGCGATCGGCCGGCGCGCCGTCCTCGATCTGACCGACGACGAATCGGCGGAAGGGATCGATCTCGCCCCGGGTAGCGATGCCGAAGTCGAGGGTGTCGACAAAGCACGCCACCGCCGCCGTCTTCAGGAGATGGCGCGTATCGCCGACAGCCTCAAGGGCGAACTGGATGCGAAGCTTGCCGGAGCGATCGGCATCGTCTCCTCCCTTCAAAAGGACGGTTACCAGCCAATCGTCTTCTGCCGCTTCATCCAGACCGCCGAGTACGTTGCCGCCGCTCTTCGTTCCAGCAACAAAATCCCGCGCGGTACCGAGGTCGTCTGTGTTACAGGAGAACTCGCTCCGGCCGAGCGCGAAGACCGCATCGGCGCCCTCGCCGAATTCCCGCGACGCATACTGGTGGCCACCGATTGCCTCAGCGAAGGCATCAACCTGCAGCATGCCTTCGACGCCATTGTTCATTACGACCTGTCCTGGAACCCCACCCGTCATGAGCAGCGGGAAGGACGCGTGGACCGTTATGCCCAGCCGAGCCCGAAGGTCCGGGTAGTCACCTATTACGGAGAGGATACGGGAGTAGACCGCATCATCCTTCGGGTCCTCCTCCGAAAGCACAAGACAATCCGCAGTTCGCTGGGAATCTCGGTGCCGGTCCCAGCAAGGGCCGAGGAACTCGTGGAAGCCATCTTCGAAGATGTTTTGCTCCACAAGCGGCCCAAGGACAACCGGCAGATGCTGCTCGAATTCGGCAGCAACGAAGCAGATGCCGCCGACAGTTCAACGCGAAAGGTCCAGGAAGAGTGGCAGAACGCAGCCGAGCGTGAAGCCCGCTCACGCACGATGTTCGCCCAGGAGACGATTAAGTTCGGCGAAGTGGCGCAGGAGGTGGACGCAATCCGCACCGCCATTGGCTCCGGTGTGGACGTCGCGGCTTTCTGCAGGACTGCACTTCGGCATTACAAGGCATCCATTTCCGATGTTGGATCGGGCATCCGGGCGCGCATCGAGGTCAGCCTCCAGGATGTTCCTCGTGCTGTTCGCGACTCGCTACCCATTCCAGGTAACCCTACAAACATGACCGCCCGTTTCGAGTTGCCCGTCCAGCCCGGCGAGATTTATCTCCATCGCACGCACCCCCTAGTGGAAGCTCTCGCAACGGGAATACTGGATTCTTCGCTGGATAGTGCGGCTGACTTTGGCGCGGCCCGATGTGGAGTTGTTCGCACGAGGGCTGTCGACCGCCGCACCACTCTCTTGCTGGTGCGGCTGCGCTATCACATCGAAACCGAGATCAAATCGGGACCCCGCGGAAAGGAAGTCTCGGAGCGTCGCCAACTTCTGGCCGAGGACAGCCAGGTGCTGGCCTTCGCCGGATCTCCGCAAAGCGCCGAATGGCTCAGTAAGGAGCAGGCAGAAGCGCTGCTCGAAGTTATACCCGACGCGAACATCGCCCCCGAACTCCAGCGGGATGCTCTGCAGCGCATAATCGACGGCGTCCCCGCACTCATGCCCCACCTGGAATCGGCCGCGCGAAGTCGAGCGGCCGAACTGCTCGAGGCCCACCGGCGAGTCCGGTCGGCTGCCCGTTTGCGCGGCGTCAGTCAAAAAGTGGAACCGCAGTTGCCGCCGGATATTCTCGGCATCTACGTCTTTCTGCCGGTCCCGGCCGCCGGAGCCCAGGCATGAGTGCCCGGACCCTGGCAGCTTTCTCAACCATCCGCACGGAAGGGGCGATGCTGCCCTCCGACATTCTCGTTCGCGTGGCGTCGGGTGATAAGAGCCTCGGTGGATTGGAAGAGTCGTCGTATCATCTGGCGCCGGGAGAGAAGATTGGCGAAGCGACCAACCGGGCATGGAATCGCTTGCAGGCGGCCTGGGTCAACTTTCAGTCTGCCCGCGAGAAACTGGCGGCAACCGATACCGGCACCAGTATCACGCGTGAGCGCTGGCTCCTGCCCTTGTTCCAATTACTCGACTACGGACGCCTTCAGGCAGCCAAAGCAGAAGAGATCGGCGGCAAGTCGTACGCAATCAGCCACGCCTGGCAGCAGACCCCCATCCATCTTGTCGGCTGCAACGTGGATCTCGACCGGCGCACTCAAACAGCCGCTGGCGGCCTGCGGTCCAGTCCACACAGCCTTCTCCAGGAACTGTTGAACAGGGACGACCAGCATCTTTGGGGGATCGTTTCGAATGGCCTCCGGCTGCGGCTGCTGCGCGACAACATCAGCTTAACCCGCCAAGCCTACGTCGAGTTCGATCTCGAAGCGATGATGGCGGGCGAGGCTTATCCGGACTTCGTCCTGCTCTGGCTGCTTCTGCACCAGTCTCGCTTTGAGGCCGAGCGCCCCGAGCAATGCCAACTAGAGAAATGGTCGCAGGCCGCCCGCACTGAGGGCGTCCGCGTGCTCGATGGCCTGCGCGACGGCGTCCAGCGATCCATTGAACATCTCGGCCAGGGATTCCTTGCTCATCCGTCCAACACGGCTCTGCGGGAACATCTGCGCTCGGGTGCGCTCGATAAACAGGATTACTACCGGCAGATCCTACGATTGGTCTACCGGTTGCTCTTTCTGTTTGTGGCCGACGACCGCGACCTGTTGCTGGCACCCACCGCCGATCCAGCGGCGCAGAAACGCTACCGCGACTTCTATGCCACTACCCGCCTGCGTCGCCTTGCCACCACGCGCGCCGGCTCGCGCCACCACGACCTCTATATCGGATTGAAGCTAGTAATGGAGAGACTTTCCGATGATGGCTGCCCCGAACTCGCGCTCCCCGCTCTGGGCAGCTTTCTGTTTTCGCCGCGAGCGCTGCCGGACCTGAACGCCTGCGATATATCAAATCTGCATCTCTTGGAAGCCATCCGCTCCCTGGCCGTCACCCAAACCGGCCAGAGCCGCCGGGTGGTGGACTACAAGAACCTGGGAGCGGAAGAACTCGGCAGCGTTTACGAATCGCTGCTGGAGCTTCACCCCGACCTGAATGCCGAGGCCGCCAGCTTTGAGTTGAAGGTTGCCGCCGGTAGCGAGCGCAAGAAGACCGGCAGCTACTACACGCCGACGAGCCTGATCTCCTGCCTGCTGGACTCCGCTCTCGACCCGGTCCTCCTGGAAGCAGCAAAACAACCTGAGCCTGAGGCCGCAATCCTCAAGCTGAAGGTGGTTGATCCCGCCTGCGGTAGCGGGCATTTTCTGATCGCGGCGGCGCATCGGATCGCCAAACAACTGGCCGCAGTGCGGACTGGGGAGGAGGAGCCGCCACCGGAAGCACAGCACAAGGCCATCCGCGACGTGATTGGCCACTGCATCTACGGGGTCGATGTTAATCCGATGGCGGTCGAGCTCTGCAAGGTCTCTCTCTGGATGGAAGCGCTGGACCCTGGCAAGCCGCTGTCATTCCTGGAGCACCGCATCCAGCCAGGCAACAGTCTTCTCGGCACAACGCCGAATCTACTACTCAGAGGAATTCCCGACGAGGTATTCACTCCCATAGAGGGCGACACCAAGGAGGCCTGCACCAAATGGAAGCGAGTCAATAAGAGCGAGCGGATGGCGTGGGAGAAGAAACAGGAATGGCTCGGTTTTGACGCGCCTTGGAACAAACTCGGCGCGTTCGCCCTGGGGTTGATGGCGCTTGACAGCTTGGCCGACGATGCCATCTCGGGCGTTCGAGAGAAGGAACGTCTATACCGAGAGGCCGTCGAGTCCGCTGACTACCTGGATGGTAAGTTCCTGGCCGACGCCTGGTGCGCGGCTTTCGTCTGGAGGAAGGATAGCCTTACGGAATTCCCCCTTACTGAGGAACTCTTCCGTCAGATCGAGCGAAATCCCCGCGCATTCGCAAGCGACAAGCAGGGAATGACCGGTGAGGTGATGCGCCTGGCCGATGAGTATCACTTCTTCCATTGGCATTTGGCCTTTCCTGATGTGTTCCGGGCTCCGTCCCCCGACCAGAGATCCGCCAGTGAGCATACCGGTTGGAATGGCGGCTTTGACCTTGTACTCGGGAACCCACCGTGGGAGCGCGTGAAGCTTCAGGAAAAGGAGTGGTTCGCTGCGCGCCGGCCCGATATCGCAAATGCTCCGAATGCCGCTACCCGGCGCAAGATGGTACTATCCCTCGCAGAAGAAGATCCCCGCCTTTATAACGCCTTTCAAAAAGACCTTCGCCAAGTCGAGGGTGAGGCCCTATTTATCCGTTTCAGCGGCCGCTATCCTCTGTGCGGTAGGGGAGACGTGAATACCTATGCGGCGTTCGCGGAGACGAACCGAAGCCTCGTCAGTTCTACTGGTCGCGTCGGCTGTATTGTGCCGTCGGGCATTGCGCTGGACATGACCACGAAGGACTTCTTCCAAGCTCTCGTGGAAGGCAACGAACTTGTGAGCCTTCACAGCTTCGAGAATGAGGAGTTTATATTCCCGGCCGTTCATCATTTCACGAAGTTCTGTCTCCTGACGTTGTCGGGTAAGGCCCGTCCGCATGAGAGTTCTGATTTTCTGTTCTTCGCACGTCAGATCGACGCGCTCCTGGAAGAGTCTCGTCACTTCACTCTGACGGCCGCTGACATCGCATTGCTAAACCCTAATACCAAGAACTGTTGCACGTTCAGAAGCAAAGGCGATGCCGAGATTACCAAAACAATCTGTCGCGGTGCCCCGGTTCTTATCAGGGAAGCAGCGATTGACGGCAATCCGTGGGGAATCTCATTCCTGCGGATGTTTGACATGGCCAGTGATTCCAGTGTCTTCGTTACAGCCCAAGATCGTGCGGCACAACCGAGTGAATCACATCTTGGCTTGGCGGCGGCGCGCCAGTCAGGCTATCTGCCCCTCTACGAAGGTAAGTTTCTCTGGCAGTACAATCATCGGTTCAGCGGCTACGAGACCCGGGTGGACGGGAGAGGGCACCGCGTGCTGCCAGAGTCGAAAAACGATTTCCTCAAAGACCCGACGGCCAGGCTCACACCCTATTACTGGGTGCGCTCTCAAGAGGTCGAATCCCGTATACCGACGCCGTGGCTTCACCAGTGGCTAATGGGGTGGCGCGATGTCACAACAGCGATCACCGAGCGTACCGTCGTCGCCACCGTCATGCCTCTTGTTGGAGTTGGGCATACCTGCCCACTGTTCTTCCCGATGACAGGCGGGCCGACGTTGGCTGCCTGCTTTCTGGCGAACCTGAACTCCCTTCCATTGGACTATGTTGCCCGCCAAAAGCTCGGCGGAATACATCTCACTTACAGCATCCTTAATCAACTTCCGGTGCTGTCCCCGGCGTCGTATAAAGCCAAAACGCCGTGGCAGGAGTCCGCCGACCGAAGCAATTGGCTGCTACCGCGCGTCTTGGAGCTGGTTTACGCGGATTGGTCGCTGGAGCATTTCGCTCGAGACTGCGGCTACTCTGGTCCGCCCTTTCTATGGGACCTGCCCCGGCGCCTTCTTATTCAGTGCGAGATCGATGCTGCGTTTTTCCATTTCTACGGCTTGGGCTACTCCGACGTCGAGCACATCCTCGATAGTTTCAACCTAGTGCGTGATCGAGATGTGGTCGAGTTCGGCGAGTACCGAACTAAGCGACTGATCCTCGAAATCTACGAGGCTATGGCCGAAGCCGAGCGCGCCGGCGTCCCCTACCAAACTCGTCTTGACCCACCTCCTGCCGACTGTAGTTGCCGACATCCTCGTAAGAGAATCGGCATTCTCGCGTTTGGTTCGTTGATCCACGATCCAGGATCGGAATTGGCGCCCAGAATCGTGATGCGCCTCAAAACACCAACTCCATTTCCGGTGGAGTACGCGAGGATCAGCGGCAAAACGAGAGGCGGCGCCCCGACACTTGTGCCGTATGAAGGCGGTTCTCCAGTGTCTGCAGAGATTCTCGTTTTGGATGATGAGGTCTCCGTGGACGAAGCCAGAAACATGCTGTGGAGGCGTGAACGACAAAGGACAGGCAGTGGTGAAACGTATGCCGACGGCACAACTGCAAACAGTGTGTTGGTTCAGGCAATCGAGGACTCCCCGTGTGTCAGCGCCGTGCTCTACACCGACTTCCGGACCGAAGGAAAGCTCCAGAATCCCAGACCCGACGATTTGGCCGCACGTGCCATCCGGAGCGTCCGCGAGGCTCCTGAAGGTAAGGATGGAATCAGCTATCTGATGAACGCGATTGGATGCGGAATTGAAACACCTCTCACCACAGCCTACAGGGCGGAGATCTTTAAGCAGACCGAGGCAACGTCGCTTGAAGAGGCGATCAGAAAGGCCAAGGAGCAATGACCTCCGACGAGGGAATACCGGACAGGGGCGACACCACGGTCGAGCCGGAACGGCAGCAGTTAGACCTATTTGAGGCCGAAGCTGCACGATCTTTGCTCGATCAACTGCTGACCGATTCGCGCCTCTATACCCAGAGCAAGGACTACAGGGAACTGCTCGATTTCGTAGTCCGGTTGCGCAACTTCGCGCCCTTCAACGCAATGCTTCTGCAAGTGCAGAAGCCCGGGCTGAGCTATGCAGCGTCGGCGCATGACTGGCGTGAGCGCTTCGGCCGCAAGCCCAAGGAAGGTGCGCGGCCGCTCCTGATCCTCTGGCCGTTTGGCCCCGTGGCGCTTGTATACGATGTGCTGGACACCGAAGGCGAGGCCCTTCCTACCGACGTGGCGTCCTTCTTTGCCCACGGCTCCATTGATGAACCGCGGCTGGGCTCCTTCATGTCGCTCACGAGCAAAAAGAGGATTGCGTGGTGCTGGGTGGACGCAGGCGACCAAAAGGCGGGTTCGATTCGGGTACTTAAGCGTGCCTCAACGGACAAGGAAGCGACGCAGTATCAGATGCACATCAACCGGAACCATGACGTTGCCGTGCAGTTCACTACGCTGGCGCATGAGTTGGGGCACCTATTCCTCGGACACTTGGGCCCTGACAAGAAGCTCAATGTTCCCGGGCGACCTGCGATGGACCACCCCCAACGCGAGCTCGAAGCGGAGTCGGTGGCATTCCTGGTCGCCGCGCGCAATGGAGTAGCCTCAAAGTCCGAGAAGTACCTCGCGGACTACGTCGAGAAGAACACTACGGTTGACCACATCGACGTTTATCAAGTGATGCGAGCCGCAGGGCAAGTCGAAGCTTTGTTGGGGCTGACTGCGCACACGCGGTACGATAAGCCTTCGCCAAAAGGGAATTGAGCGGGAATTCTATGGTCCGATCAGAAGCCATAACGCACAAGACAACGACAAAGAGCATTCTCGATTTGAAGAATCTGTACGATCACGGCCACCTGAAATTGGAGCCTTGCTTCCAACGCCAGTCCGTGTGGACGGAGAGGGACCGGGCCAAACTGATCGACAGTATCCTGCGCAACTACCCGCTGCCGGCCATCTTCCTCTACAAGCGAGAAGAGGACGGCGATCTGGTATATGACGTGATCGACGGCAAGCAGCGCCTCGAATCCATATTCATGTTCACGGGCGCCATGCGGGGCCGCTTCAGAACACGCACCCACCTGCCCGGAATGGATTCGGTAGAAGCGGTGGACTGGTACCTCCTGAAACGGAAGGGTCTCCAGCCCCTTGTCACCGGTTACGAACTTCCAGTTATCGAGGTGGACGGCGGGATCGGTGACATTATCAATATCTTTGTTAGGATCAATTCCACCGGTAAAGCCCTGACGAGGCAGGAACAGCGCCATGCACGCTTCTACAACAGCCCGTTCCTAAAGGAGGCAGCGCGGCTGGCCAATCGTTATCAAGACTACTTGCTCGACAATGGAATCTTCAGCCCAGGGCAACTGAGCCGGATGAAGCATATCGAGCTGATCTGTGAACTGATGCTCTCGATGGTGCAAGGTGACGTGCTGAATAAGAAGACCGCTCTCGATCGGGTAATGGCCACGACATCGTTCGACGGACGTCAGCTCGGCAAAGCATCGCGAATGGTCACGACCACCCTGAACCGGATCGGGCGTATGTTCCCACGCCTGAAAACGATCCGCTTCCGGCAGGTAACGGACTTCTACTCTCTGGCGGTCCTTATTGGGAAATTCGAGCAGGAAGGACTGATTCTGACCGACCGCCGTCTGAACGGCCTCGCCTGGGATCTGTTGCAGGCGTTTGCGATCCGAGTCGATGAGGTCCGAGAACTTCAGCGCAAGGCGAAGGGCGCGCGGCCCGATCAGGAACTTTACCGTGACTATCTGTTGACGGTTTCACAGATGACGGATGACGTAGCCCAAAGGCGCAAGCGTGAGCAGATACTGCGTGGGATTCTCGGCAGCCTTTTTGCGAAGAAGGACTCACAGCGCGGCTTTACATCAGAGCAGCGCCGAATTCTCTGGAATACAACCGCCAACCGAGTGTGTACTGCATGCTCCTGCAAGCTGACATGGGAGGATTTCACGATTGATCACATCAATCCCCACAGCAAGGGTGGCCTGAGCCAACTGGTGAACGCGGCATTAATGTGTCGCGAGCACAATTCCAAAAAAGGAAATCGGCGGAAGTGACTGAATGACCCGGCTTCGACAGCAGCGCACGGAGACATAGCCCTATGGCCACCTCCATCCCGAATCTTCGATTACTGGACCGCTCCGCAGGGGCCAGGGAATTAGACTTGGCGTCTGAGCTTTTCCATCGGATCAACCGCATTATCCCCCAAGACCAATCGCTATTGACCATACCGCCCGACTGTCGAGTACGAGACGCTGTGGCACTGATGCGCAAACACCGCTATTCGCAGGTTCCCGTGGTCGACAACGGTTGTAACCCTCCGCAATTTTCTCCCTCATAGGAAGCTCCTTTTCTCAAATTAGGTTCGGGCCGGATGGGAGCGATCGTGCGTTGGCGCCGGAGCCCAATGTGAAGGCGCGGAGTACTCGCGACAGGATACGTGTCGATCCAGTCCGCTATCCCGTAGTTTTGCGTTCCGCGGTGGGTTGTAGGATGTCGAGGTGTAAGCCGGAGGGCTCCAAACAAGTTGCAACCAGCGAGCCCTCCGTAGACCAAACCCTGGGAGCCTTGCACGCTCCCAGAAAGGATCGTCATGCAAATCCTACACCCGTTCGCGGGCTCCATTCAACAGTATTCCGAAGTGCTCGCCGACCCCGATCGTTATCGGCCCGACCACTGTCCGCAGTGCGCAGCCCGGTGTCCGCTGACCGCCCACGGCTTCTATCGGCGCACCGTCGCAGATCTGGAGTTTGATGGCTTCATCCGTGTGCGCCGTTACCTGTGCCACGACTGCAAGCGCACCGTTTCTCTGCTGCCGGAATTTGCCTTGCCCTATCTTCGGTTCAGCATTCTCGTGATCTCCCTGTTTCTCGTCGCCCGTCTGCTGAATGGTTGTACGTTGCAGGCTGCCGCACAAGCCGCCGCGCAACCCGGCATGCCTTACCAGCGCGGCCAGTTCTGGGTACGCCGTTTTCAAAGCCAAGCCGCTGCATTGTGCGCGGCCCTGACAGTGCTGACCGCCCCGATGACTGCGCCCGACTTCGTGACCAGGGCCTTACACATGTTGCAGCCCATCGGCTGGATTCCAGCCCATCGGTTTTTGTTCCCGCAACTGCGCGCCCACCTGTTGGGCTGGCCTCGCTTTCTCGTTCCTGACGGCCGCCGCGCCGCGCTCCGGCCCGCTTTCCCATCCACCTGACCGTCCACACACAACATTTGCATCGCGGCAGAGCGCGTGCCCGGCGTATCGTCCTGTCATGCACGCCAAAGCTGAAAAACTCGCCCTGTTTCGATACGGTGTAATCGCCCCGCTGGTGCTCGAAGCTCTGCCTCGCGGAGAACTCACCCGCCGCGCCCAGGAGCTTGCCGCCCGTCACTACGACATCCCCAACTCCAAACGCATTTCGGTTTCGGTCGATACGCTACTGGATTGGGCGCTCCGCTACCGCACCGGAGGTTTCGAGGCGCTGGCGCCCAAACCCCGACAAGACCGCGGCCAGTCGCGCGCCCTGGCGCCACAACTCGCCGATCTGATCGAACGTCTCAAGCGCGAAAACCCGCACCGTACTGGCACCACTCTGTTGCGCGAACTGGCCCTGTCTTCCGGCCGGAACTCTCCCGGCGTGTCCGCCTCCACGCTCTACCGCTTCCTCAAACAGCACGGTCTCACCGAACGCCAACTGCTGGTCCCGCCCGCGCACAAGAAGTTCGAAGCCCAAACCAGCAATCAGATCTGGCAGGCCGACATGCTGTTTGGACCCTACGTCCAGCGTCCCGGCGGTGGCAAGATGCAGGCTTTCTTGCACGCCACCCTGGATGACGCCAGCCGCCTCATCCCGCATGCTCAGTTTTATCCCAGCCAGGGACTCGACGCCTCGCTCGATTGTCTGCGCCAGGCCATCGCCGCCCGCGGCGTGCCAATTCGGCTCTACATCGACAACGCCAAGATCTATCGCTCGCAACAACTGGCCCGCATCGCCGCCTCGCTCGGCACGCTGATCGTGCACACGCCGCCCTATCAGCCCGAAGGCCGCGGAAAAATCGAGCGTTACTTTCGCACCGTACGCGATCAGTTCCTGACCAACCTCGACCCCAAACAGTCGCTCTCCATGGAAGCGTTGAACGACCGTCTCTGGACCTGGATCGAACACGCCTATCACCGCGCCGAGCACAGCGCCTTGGGCGCCACCCCGCTGCTGCGCTGGCAGCGCGATATCGAACACGTCCGCCAACTCCCGCCGGCCACCGATCTGCGCCGCCTCTTCTTCTATCGCCTGGACCGTCTGGTGCGCCGCGATTGCACCTTCCTGCTGCACAACCGCTTCTACGAAGCCCCGCCGCATCTGCCCGGCGAAACCATCGAGGTCCGTTTCGATCCCCTCGATGCCGCCGAAGTGGAGATCTATTTCCAGGGAAAACCGCAAGGCACGGCGCGCCTCGTCGACCCCGTCCTCAACGCGCAGTTGCCTTCCCCCAAACGGACTGCCAAGGCCGAGCCTGAACCCACCGGCATCAACTTTGTCGAACTGCTCCAGCGGAAAAAGGACGAGAAGGAGTAATCGCCATGATGGAAGCTTTCTTCGGTTTCAAGAAAACGCCGTTCAGCAACAACCCCGATGCCAAGCAGTTGTTCGCTTCGCAAGCCTGGACTCAGGTCAAGGCGCGGCTCCAGTTTCTGGTGGAGCATCATGGCGCCGGTTTGCTCACCGGCGAAGTCGGCTCCGGCAAGAGCACCGCCGCCCGCACCTTCACCGCCGCACTCAATCCCAATCTGTATAAAATCCTCTATCTGCACTGGAGCTCCGGGTCGGCCTTGGATCTGCTCCGCCAACTGGCTCTGGAACTGAATCTCGAACCGGCGCACTACCGCGGCGACCTGGTGCGCCAGATCTCCGATGCCATCGTGAGCCTCAACCAGACCAAGAAGCAGCACCCCATTCTCATCTGCGACGAAGCCCAACTGCTGCGCCATCCCGCCCTGGAACAACTCCCTTTGCTGCTCAACTTCGACATGGATTCCTCCCACTACTTAACTCTGTTGCTGGTCGGTCAACCCTTGCTGCGCCGCACCCTCTCGCTGCAAATGCACGAACCCTTGCGCCAGCGCATCGCCGTGCAGTATCACCTGGAAGGTCTCTCGCGCGAAGAACTCGACGCCTACCTCGCCCAGCAACTCAAAGCCGCCGGCATCACCCAGCCGCTGTTTGACGACACCGCCCGCCAGGCCCTCTATCAAGCCACCAAAGGCATTCTCCGCAAGGTCAACAAACTCGCCCTGACCGCCTTGCGCCTGGCTGCCTCGCGCAAAGCTTCCACGGTGGAGGAGTCGATCCTGCTGGATGCCACCAGCGAGGCGCTGCTATGAGCGGCGCCGCATCCAAGAAGTCCCCGGAGGCGACGGTGCTGTCGTTGGCGCAGCTTCTGGATCAACAGCCCGCCAGCGCGCCGCCCTGCCTGGTGGAACCGGGACTGTTGCCCCCGCAGGGGATTCTGTTTGTCGGCGGAGAGCCCAAAGTGGGTAAGTCACTGTTGGTTGCCAACCTCGCCCTCTCGCTGGCGGCCGGCTCGGGCCGCGCCGGGTTTTCTATCCCCGCGCCGCGCCGTGTCTTGATCTGTCAGTTCGAACTTCCCGTCCCGCAGTTTGTCAGCCGCCTGGCGGTCATGCGGCGAGCCATGGGCAACGCCGCGGATCTCAATCTTCTGGTTGACACCCGCGCCACCGGTCATCTGCTCTGCGCACCTCAGGGAATGAATCACTTTCTCGCCGCTGCCAAGGCTGCCGCCGCCGAGGTCATCGTCCTCGACCCGCTCTACTCCACGCACGATCAGGATGAAAACGACACGCGCTCCATGGCGGCGTTGTGCCAGAGCCTGCTGCGCCTGCGCGATGTTTCCCAGGCCGCCCTCATCGTGGTGCATCATGTCCGCAAGTCGATCACGCGTTTCGAAATCGGCAGCGCCTTTCGGGGTTCCAGCGCCCTGCATGCAGTGGGCGACAGTTATCTGCTGCTCACGCGGCCTTCTCCTCAACTGCCCACCGTCGAGTTGCGCTTCCAGTTTCGCTACGCCGCTGCACAGCCGCCGCGACTGTTGCAACTCGATCCGCAGACTCTGTGGTTTTCCTCCGCCGGCCAGTCGTCCGCTACGCCTGCTCCCGCCCGGCGCAAAGTGGAGAAGGCGGACGTCACGCAAGCCCTGACGGGCATCGGCGAGCAGGTGCGCTATACCCAACTGCGCGACCAAATCATGGACCTGACGGAATGTTCCAAGCGCACCGCTCAACTGGCCATCACTGAGGCCTGCCGGCAAGGCTCCATCGTCCAGGCCGACGGCCAGTATCGTCTGCCGTTATAGCTTTCATGCAAGCGCCACAAGCCGACTTCCGGAGTATCAAACAGCGCATCCTCATCGATCGCGTGCTGGCGCGCTATGGCGTGAAACTGCGGTCTGTTGGGCTGCACACTCTGTGCGGCCCCTGTCCACTCCCCACCCACACCTCGCGCCAGAGTCAAGAGAGCTTTTCCGTGAATCTTGCGCGGCAGGTGTGGTCCTGCCACTCCGCCTCTTGTATCGCCGCCCGCCATGGCCGCCTGGGCGGCCATGTGATCGACCTGGTAGCCATCCTGGAAGGCTGTACTTTGCGCCAGGCCGGTATCCGGCTGCAGGACTGGTTTGGCGGTAGCGTGCCCCCATCGCATCCCGCGCCGCCGCGGCCAACCGCAGTCGCGGTGGAGGTTTCTGCGACCCAGCCCAATCGGCCGTTGGGTTTTGCCTTGCAAGGGATTGACACCCGGCATCCCTATCTCACGCAGCGCGGAATCTCCCCCGCCACGGCGCAGTGGTTTGGAGTCGGGATGTATCAGGGCGCGGGCTTCCTGGCCGGCCGTTGCGTGATCCCGATTCGCGACGAGGAGGGACGGTTGGTTGCCTATGCGGGGCGCGCGGTCAACGGGCAAGAACCCAAGTACCGTTTTCCCGCCGGTTTCCGGAAATCTCAAGTGCTGTTCAACCTCGATCGGGCGATGCAGGCAGACGACCACAACGTGATCGTAGTGGAAGGATTTTTCGATGCGCTGAAGGTTCATCAGGCCGGGCATCCGGCAGTGGTGGCGCTGATGGGATCCGCTTTCTCTCAACGCCAGTCGGAACTTCTGCTGAGCCACTTCGCCAGCGTCACGCTCATGCTCGATGGTGACCAACCGGGCCGGCGTGCCGCGGAAGTCATTGCAAAGTTGCTGACGCCGAAAGTGCGTGTCCACAGAGTGGACCTGCCAAACCATGTGCAACCGGACCAACTGTCGCCAACGGAAATCAATGTTCTGATTGGTCCGCCGAACCGGACCTCCTGACTGAGTCCCCTTGCAAGTCTCGATGGGATACCCAGTTTGCCTATACGGTCCGGTATCCTATCCCAACCGCGCACCAGTCTCACCAGCATTGTCACCGGACACTGAAAGAATCTGAGAAACTCGTCAAGAAACAGCGTGACAACATCGACCGAAAAGATCTTGAACGGTTACAAACGGTGAGGTTCTTGGCGTGTTTTCATTCCGCTCGTTTGCGCATGGGGCAGCCAGCGCAACGTTGGAGGGATGGACGAAGCAGAAGGTTGCCCCAGGTGATCTTCGGGTCGATGAGTTCCTCGAACAGTTTGAATTTGCCCGGGTGACAGAGGAGATGAGTCGTGTCTTCGATGCCATTGACCGTGACAATGGCGTTCTCATCGGAACGCCCGAGCGCCTTGTGGGGATCTTGACGCCAATGGACTTCCTTCGGTACCTCCACCATGTGGCAAGCCCGTTTGTAATGGTATCTGAGATCGAGCTAGCTCTCCGGGCGCTAATACGGATTGCCCTGACCGAGGAACAACTCGTCGGATCTGCCAAGCGCAGTCTTTCGTCCGCCTATGGTGGTGAGGACAAAGTGCCAACCGCACTGGAGGAGATGACTTTCGACAACTACCAGTCACTGGTCTCCCACGGCGACACGTGGAAAGAGCTCGAACCGGTGTTTGGCGGTACACGGACGCGGGCAAGTGCGAAGCTCAAGGAAGTTGGCGAGATTCGCAACGATCTCTTCCACTTCAAACGCGAGATCACGCTGCAGGATCACGAGACGCTTGCCGGCCACCGTAACTGGCTGCTCAACAAGATCAAGCAGGCTGAAGGACATCGGAAGATTGAGGTGCGGCCTTGAATCCAAGCGCCAACGAACTGAAACGCTCGTCTATGAGATTACTCCCGCATCAAGCTGCGTTAGTGGAAACTTTCTTTAATCCCGCCAGCAATCGGACCATTTTGTTGCGCGGGGATGTCGGGCTTGGAAAGGGCACGGCGCTGATCGCTCTCGCGAATCGGCTGCTGCAAGAACGGCCGACGGCGCGGGTGCTCTTGGTGGTGCCTGGCTCCGCCCTACGCGCTCAATTTGTCGAGAAGTTCCGCGAGGCAGGTATCCCGACCTTGTCGGTGGATCGCTATCGGTTTCGAGAAATGCTCGACTCGACACCTGGGTCAGAATTCTGGCCCACCGGAATTGTCGCCGTGTTGACCCGGGAATTTGCCAGACAGGAGGATATCCGGAACGCTCTGGCGAATACGCGATGGGATCTTTTGATCGTAGACGAAGCGCATCAATTCAGGGGAATTCTCGCGCGGGATGTCGTAAGACAGGTAGGAGAATCGTCGGACCGAATTATTCTCGCAACACTGCCGACCCTGGAACTGCCCGACGCTTTTCCAGAAGACAGCGCTACCGTCGTGGAGTGGCGGCGTGAACAGGTCGTCGACCACGATGGCAACCCGCTCGACACGATGCCTAGGCCGCTCCTGCATGAAGTCCATTACGATCTGTCTTCGACCGAGCTGAGTCTGGCGGAGACGGTCCGCGAACTGTGTCGGACGCTGGAAACCGGCACAACCCAGCAGGCTTTGATCGCGAGATCATGGCTTCGCAGCCTTCAATCAAGCCCAGCCGCACTCGAGGCTCGACTCCAGAGGATTGTAGATATCCGAAACCGAGCGGCGCACGGCGTGGAACCGCTGCTGGAATTGCCCGAAGAAGATTCGATTGAGGACCAGCTCGGTGGTTGGTTGGACCTCCCGACGGCCGAAAAGGCTGCGGCCATCGCGGTTCGCCTCGTTCAAGAAATAGAGGGATTAGGCAGTGATTCGAAGTTATCGGCTTTCGGTGCTCTTTTGAATCGGATTGAGGCGCCGAAGGCTGCGTCAACACGGATCTGTGTTTTCACCGAATTCGCGGCAACGCTGTTTTACGTGGCCGCCGAGGTCGAGAACCTGGGCTCGGCCAGTCGGCTGTTGCATGGTCGGATGAGTAACGAGGATCGTCAAAGTGCCCTGACAAAATTCTCCGGCGATGGAGGCATCTTGATGGCGACCCGAGCGGCATTGTCGGAGGGCGACGCATTAGGAGAGGTGACGGATCTTGTGATGTACGATGTTCCGGACGGAAAGGACGCGTTGCAGCAGGTTCTGGGCAGGTTCGACCGGTTCGGCAGACGGACCCAGTTGAACGTCCACACATTTGTGCCGTCCAGTGGGGCCGACAGCCCGGTTCCCGAGTCCCTCTGTTGCTCCGCGAAGCACTAGGCTCTCCCCCCAGACCCGAGAAGCATCTATAGGGGAGTGCATTCTATTCTCGTGATTCGCAACGGAGTATCACAGTCGGGCAGACAAACATTAAGCATCCTCGATCCTCAACATTCAATGCTATCAACCGAAGAAATTGGTATTCCTGTGCTTTCGACGTTCGCCGAGGCATCGGTCAAGTTCGTTTCGCATCTCCCCGTCGGGAGGGCACTCGAACCTGGTCAGCAATCCAGAGTTCCATTCGTTTCGCAAGCTGACTCAGCGGGGTCTCCAGCGCGTCGGCAATCTGCCACAGCCGGCCCACCGTCGGGTTGATGATCCCTCTCTCGACCCGGCTGATGTATGTTCGGTCGAAGCCGCACTCGCCGCTGAGGCGCTCTTGAGAGTGGCCCGCCCGCTTACGGAATTCTCGCACGACGGCCCCGATGGCTCTCATTTTCAGATCGGTCGGCTGGATCTGCTTTTGGCGCCGTTGCATCAGCAGATCCGATGGTGCTACGTTGAAGCGTATCAGCCAACGGCATATACGCCTCAT